>Ga0209918_1001442_pt1 | contig 12740 bp, 10 predicted proteins | sample SalPonD_shore_MG_FD_185712 | JGI IMG/M metagenome (GOLD analysis project Ga0209918, IMG submission 185712) | Salt pond soil microbial communities from South San Francisco under conditions of wetland restoration - Salt Pond MetaG... | ecosystem: Environmental > Aquatic > Marine > Intertidal zone...
GTTTTTTCTTGCTGCCAACTGCCAACTGACGCCTGCCAACTCAGTTGGTCAGGCCGAACTCGACCACGGTATTGCGCCCGCGCTTCTTGGCATCGTACATGGCGGTGTCGGCCTGTTTCAGGATGGCGTCGACATTCATGCCTTCGCGGATGTCGTGGCAGAGCAGGCCGATGCTGACCGTCACGTCCAGCGGCTTGCCGTCCCACGCCAGGGACTCGCTGCGCACTTCGGTGAGGATGTCCCAGGCGCGCTGCAGGCCGATGTCGCGCGGGCAGCGCAGCTGGGCGGCGAATTCATCGCCGCCGTAGCGGGCGACCAGGTCTTCGGGGCGCATGCCGCGCTCGAGGATGCGCGCCAGGTGGTTGAGCACCATGTCTCCCGCGGGATGGCCGAACCGGTCGTTGATATCCTTGAAGTTGTCGATGTCGATGAGCATGATGCAGACGGTATCGACGTCGCCCCGGCGGCGGCTGAGCAGCTCGCCCAAGGCGGCCTCGAAATGGCGCCGGTTGGCGAGGTTGGTCAGGTGATCGCGGCGCGCCACCTCCTCGAGCCGCTGATTGGCCTCGCGCAACTTGACGGTGGCGTCCTCGACGCGCTGCTGCAGCGACTGGTTCAACTCGTCGACCTCGTTGCGCGCCCCCTGCAGGCCGTGCACGAGGCGCTGCAGTACCTGGCCAAGGCGATGGACCTCGCGCGGGGCATGGCTGGCGACTTCGGGCAGCCAGCCCCTGAAGTCGTTGCGCACCAGGGATTCGCTGGCGGCCACGAGTTTGTTGATGGGTCGGACGATCCAGCGCGAGAGCAACAGCGCCAGCACGATGGCCAGCACCAGGCCGCTGATGCTCCAGATGAGATTGGAGAACATCAGCTCGTCGACCTGGCGGGCCACCTCGGACTTGGGCTGGGGGACCATTACGCCCCAGCCGATGCCCGGCACGGAGGCGTAACCGGCCACCATCTCCTCGCCGACGAACGGCGAGTAGAATTCGGTTACTCCGGTCTTGCCGGCCATCATCTTCTGGACGATGGGCCAGCTCGAGATGTCGCGCATGTGCGCCATCCACTTCGGATTGGGATGGGCGATCACGTGACCGCTGGCATCCACGATGGCGGAGTGGCCGCGCTCGCCGAAGTGTATCTTGCGGCGCAATTTATCGATGAGGTCCACGCGCAGCTCGCCCATCAACACGCCGATGATCTTGCCGCGGGGGCCGTGCACGGCTTGACTCATGACGAAGGTCGGCTTGCCGTCGATGGGGCTGTGCTTGATGCCCGACAGACTCCACCGGCCGCTCGCCCGGGTATTCAAAAAGCATTGTTCCTTGGCGAACAGGTGCTTGGTGGCCGCCTGGGTCTCATCGTGGCCGTTGAAGGCCAGCACGCGGGTGTTGCCCTCGCGGTCGACCAGGGCAAGGGATCGAAATCCCTTGAGGTGGGTGAAGGCCCGATGCAGATCGCGCGCGATCGGCCCGTCGCGGCCGGGCTTGGGCGGCAGGGCATGCAGTGAGGTCGCGAGCAGGCCGAGCATGTGCCGGTGATCGTTGACATAGATCGTAATCGGCGAGGCGAGGTTTTGGGCCAACAGCCGGTGCTTTTCGTTGATCTCGCGCCAGGCGTTCTTCCAGGCGGCGTGGTACAGCCAGCCGGTGACGATGGCGATGGGCACCACGGCCACCAGGGCGAAGCACACGACCAGAATCCGGTTGACGGGCGCGGGCAGCAGGTCTCTGAGGATCATTTATTTATGCGTTATTGGTCTGAGCCGTACGTGGCTCGTCCATGAGAACCGACCGAGGGGGGGCACGGGGGGATGTCCGTATCGGCCAGGGCGACCAATGGTACAGCCTGGCGGGCCGAGCCAAAATCACAAATTTTGCTCGGGAAATAGCCGTGGACTATCTCCGCTACGCAGAGTATCGACCCCGAACGCCCCGTCTTGAGAAAAAACGGGGACTTCGGGACCGCCCGCGGGAGCGTCAACCGAGCAGGAGCTTGAGCCCCAGGACCGCCAGGAACGCCGAGAAAACGCGCTTGAGCGTCTTCTCGGGGATGGTATGGGCCAGGCGTGCGCCCAGCGGGGCGAACAGCGTACTGGCCACCACGATGCCAAGAAAGGCGGGCAGGTTGACGTAGCCCAGGCTCCAGGCCGGGCGGGCGGGGACGGACCAGCCCGAGACGATAAAGCCGATGGAGCCCGACAGGGCGATGGGCAGGCCGATGGCGGCGGAGGTGGCCACGGCGTTACGCACGGCCATGTTGCACCAGGTCAGGAAGGGCACGCTCATCGAGCCGCCGCCCACGCCCATCAGGGCCGCCACGGTGCCGATGATCAGCCCCGCCACGGCCAGGCCGGAGCGCCCGGGCAGGGTGCGATGAGGCTTGGCGGCATTGCCCAGGGCCATCTGGGCGGCCACCAGCAGCATGAAAATGGAAAAGGCCAGGCGCAGCGTCTCGCCCGGCAGCAGATCGGCCACGCCGGCGCCGATGAAACCACCGACGATGATCCCGGGTGTGATATAGCGAAACACCGGCCACTGGATCGCCCCCCGTCGGTGATGCGCGCGGATCGACGACAGCGAGGTCACCACGATGGTCCCCAGCGAGGTGCCGATGGCCACGTGCATCAGGGCCGAGGCCTCGACGCCCTGATGCTGGAAGACCAGGGCCAGCACCGGGACGATGATAATGCCGCCGCCGATACCGAGCAGGCCCGCGAGGGTGCCGGCCAGGGCGCCCATGGCCAACAACATGATGATATCGCCGCTCACGCCGGATTCCCGTCCCCGCCTCAGGCCTGAGCCGCGCTGCGGGCTTCGCCCGTCCGGGGCAGGATCTCACGCAGCTGGCGATACTGACGCGCGAGCGCCTTGGACATCGCCACCTCGCCCGTCGCCGTGAAGCGCTCGTGATTGGCCTCGACCTCATCCGGTTCGTACAGATAATTGACCATGACCCCGAAGGACGAGGCGCGGCGCTCGGCCGAGGTATCGGCAAAGGGATCGATGCGCTCCAGACGCGCGCCGTTGGCCAGATGGAAACCGGCAACCGGATCGACCAGGCCGCCGCGTTCGCGGGGCTGGGTGAGATAGGCCAGGGTCAGGCGCGACAGCGGCTCGACCAGCAGCTCGGCGTGGCCCGCCCCGCCGTCCTCGGCATCGAGCAGAAACAGCAGGGCGTCGAGCGCCGTGCCGGGCGCGCCGTCCCCGGCGGCCGTGCCCAGCGGCTCGGCCCACTCCTCGAGCAGGCGCTCGAGGTCCTCCCGGCTCAGACCGAAACGCTCGCCGTCGGCCGCGGCGCGGATGGTCGAGGCGAACCGCGGCATCGGCGAGAGCGTGGCGAAGTGCTGCAGGCCCGGCCGCTCGGCGCGCAGCTCGGCCAGCACCTGCTTGATGAGAAAATTGCCGAAGGACACGCCGCGCAGTCCCGCCTGGGTGTTGTTGATCGAGTAGAACATGGCGGTGTCGGCCTGCTCGGGCGCCAGCACCGGCGAGTCGAGCGCCAGCAGCGGTGCGACCTTCTCGCTCATGCCCTGGACCAGCGCGACCTCGACGAATATCAGCGGCTCGTCGGGCATGCCGGGATGGAAGAACGCGAAGCAGCGCCGGTCCTTGGCCAGGCGCCGGCGCAGGTCGTCCCAGCCCTGGATGGCATGCACCGCCTCATAGTTGATGAGCTTCTCCAGGATATCGGCCGGGCTCTGCCAGTCGATGCGCTGCAGCTGCAGGAACCCGCGGTTGAACCAGGAATAGAGCAGGTGTTTGAAATCGGCATCGACGTCCTTGAGCTCGGGATGCTCGCGCAGCAGGCCGAGCAGCTCGCCGCGCATGGCCACCAGTTGGCCCGTGGCCTGCGGCGCCATGTTCAGCCGGCGCAGCAACTCCTGGCGCGGCGGCTCGACGGCATCGTACAGCACCAGGTAGTCGTCGACCGATTCGCTCTGGAAATACGCCTGCGCGGCGCTGCGGATCCGCTGGGGATCGGGGCGGTACTCGGTGTGCAGCAGTTCGAAGAAGGCCAGGCGCGCCTGTCCGTCCATCGCCTGGTAGGCGCGCAGGATCTCGCGCGACAGTGCGATATTGGATGCCTCGCCGCGCCCGCTGAGCAGCGCATCGCACAGCGCCTTGATGTCCGGCGCCCCGTTCTCCCCGCCCTTGAGGCCGAGCAGCTCCCGGCCGCGGTCGGCGACCGACTCGAGCAGACGCTCCAACCACCGGTTGCGCATCAACCGCTCCCCATCAGGTGAGTGGGCAGCCAGGTGGCGATCTCGGGGAAGACGGTCAACAGGATAATCGCCAACACCATGCACAGCATGAACGGCAGCGCGCCCCACAGGATGGTCGGCAGCTTCACGTCGGGGGCGATGCCGTTGATGACGTAGAGGTTCAGACCCACTGGCGGGGTAATCAAGCCGATCTCCATGTTGATGGTGAGCACCACGCCGAACCAGATCGGATCGTAGCCGTGGTGCTGGATGATGGGCACCAGGGTCGGTGCGGCCATCACGATGACGGCCACCGGCGGCAGAAACAATCCGGCCACCAGCAGGAACAGATTGATGAACAGCAGCAGGATCCACGGACTGACGTTCAGCGCCGCGATCCACTCGGCCAGCGACTGGGTGATGAACAGCGAGGACATCATGTAGCTGAACAGGGCGGCGGCGCCGATGATCATCATGATCATCACCGACTCGCGCGTGGCCGAACGCAGGATCTCCCACAACTCGCGCGCGCGCCACATGCGGTAGATGAACACGACCAGGATGATGGCGAAGAACGCGCCGACGCCCGCCGCCTCCGAGGGCGTGGCGACGCCGCCGTACAGCGACCACAGCACGGCCGCAATGATGAACAGGAACGGCAGCACGCGCGGCAGGATCTCCAGCTTCTGACGCCAGCTGAAGCCGGTGTCGCCGAGCTTGAAGCGATAGCCCTTGCGCGCGGCGTAATACAGCGACCAGGCCATGAAGAAGACGGTCAGCATCAGCCCGGGAATGATCCCGGCGATGAACAGCCGCCCGATCGACGTCCCGGTGGAGATGCCGTAGACGATCATGGTGATGCTCGGGGGAATGAGGATGCCGAGCGTGCCGCCGGCGGCGATCGCCCCGGTGGCCAGGGCGCTGGGATAGCCCCGCTTTTTCATCTCCGGGATACCCATCTTGCCGATGGCCGCGCAGGTCGCCGGCGAGGAACCCGACAGGGCCGCGAAGATGGAACAGGCCCCGAGGTTGGAGATCAGCAGCCCGCCGGGTACCTTGTACAACCAGCGCTCCAGGGCCTCGTAGAGGTCGGCACCGGCCCGCGAGGAGGCCACGGCCGCGCCCATCAGAATGAACATGGGGATGGACAGCAGCGCGAACTCGTTCAGACCGCCGAACAGCGTATCGGCCACGATGCTCAGGCTGGACAACCCGCCGCTGATAACCAGAAAAATGATGGCCACCGAGCCGAGCGAAAACGCCACGGGCGCCCCGGAGAGCAGCAGCACGATGAGTGCCGCCATTACCAGCAGACCGGAGGTCAAGGGATCCACGTCAGTCCTCCCGCAGCAGGTCCTCGTGGCTCAGACCGAACGGCGGCTCGCGCCCGGTCAGGAGACTGAGGATGTCCACCACGTATTGCAACGACAGGACGGCAAAGCCGACGGGCATTGCCGCATAGGGTATCCACAGGCGCACGGCCCAGATCGTGTCCGAGCGCCAACCCTTGTCCCAGGCCTCCTGCCACAGCACATAGCCGTACCAGGCGATGATCAGGCAAAACGCCAGGGAGATAACCGATGCGATCAGGGCCAGCCAGAAACGGGCGCGGAAGCCGACGTACATCGGCACCAGATCGACATTGACGTGGCCGCGGGTGAGCAGCACATAGGGGCTGCCGATAAAGGTCGCGGCGATCAGGATGTAGGTCACGAACTCGGTCTGCCAGGACGAGGCCATGTGAAAGACATAGCGCGTGGCGACCATCTGGCACACCACCAGCACGGCGGTCAGCACCATCAGCGAGGCGACAATGCCGCACAGACGCGACAGCGCACAGACGATTCGGATGAAGATTTCCATGCGGCAGCAGGACCGGGGAGTACCGTCAGGGGAAAGACCCGCCGCCCGGCCAAGGCCGGGCGGCGGGGGTTGGACTTGCCTTACTTGACCGACAGGGCCATGTCGAGCAGCTTGCGGCCGCCCTTCACACGCTCGGCGAAGTTCTTATACGAGGTCTTGTCGGCGATCGCCTTCCATTCGTCGAACTGCTTCTTGTTCATGGTGACCACCTTTACCCCGGCCTTCTTGTAGGCCTCGACCAGGCGCTTGTCGGCCAGCTTGCCCTGCGTGTAGGCATACTTCTCGGCCTTCTTGCCGGCGGCCAGAATCGCCTTCTGCTGTTTCGAGTCGAGCTTGTCGAAGGACTTCTTCGACATCAGGATGGGCTCGTACATGAACCACAGGGCGTTCTTGCCCGGGGCGGTCAGGCACTTGACCTGCTCATAGATACGGTAGGAGACCAGGCTGGCCGAGCTGGTGTTGGCGCCGTCGAGCACGCCGGTCTGCAGGGCCGAGTAGATCTCCGAGCTCGGCATGCTGGTGATGGAGGCACCGGCACCGGCGAGCATCTGGTTGAAGGCCTTGCCCGCGGCACGGAAGTTCATGCCCTTGACGTCCTTCGGGTCGAGCACGCACTTGTCCTTGGAGACGAAGCCGCCGGCCAGCCAGGTGTCGGCCAGCACCATGACGCCCGCATCGTTGATGACCTTCTTGATGCGCTTCATGAACTTGGAGTGGTCCAGGCGCTGGGCGTGCTCGTGGTTGCGGACCAGCCCCGGCATCAGCGTCAGGTTGAACTCCGGATGACGCCCGCCGGCGTAGTCCAGCGGGAAGGCCGTGATGTCCAGCTGGCCCTTGACGATCGCATTCCACTGCTCTTTGGGCTTGAACAGCGACTTGCCGGGGTAGACCTGAATCTTCAGGCCGACGTTATCCTTTTCGACCTGGCGGGCAATGATGCGCACCATCTCATCGCGCATGTCGCCCTTGGGCCACTGGTGCGAGGCTCGCAGCAGCGTGTCCGCGCTGGCCTGCGCCGTGAAGGCCACTCCCAGGGCCAGGATCGCGCTCGTGAGAAGGGATTTGGCATTTATCATTGTTGGATGCTCCTCTGGAGTGTTGGGGGATAGACGGGTCGCTCAGACCACCACCGCCGAGTCGTCACCCTCGGCGGCCAGACGGTCCAGGGCCAGGCCCTGTTGTCTCAGGTGCTCCTGCATGCAGCGGTCGGCCAGGTCGGCATCGGCGCTGCGAAAGGCCTCCATGATACTGCGGTGCTCTTCCAGCGAGGCCTGCAACCGGCCCGGCAGGGTCAGCTGCTCGTGGCGCGCCAGGCGCATGATCCGGCGCAGGTCCGCGGAGACCCGCTGCAGCCACCGGTTGCCCGAGAGCTCCTGGACGACCTGGTGGAAATGCCGATTCTGTTCATAATAGTCGTCAATATTGTCTTGTGCCGCATAGCGCTCGAGTTCGGCATGGATCTCCTCCAGCCGGGCGATGTCGGGGGGCGTGGCGCGGCGCACGGCCTCGCGGGCGCACAGGCCCTCCAGAACCGCCATCACGGGAAACAGATCGTCCAACTCGGCGATGTCCAGACGCTTGACGAAACAGCCCCGGCGCGGCACCAGCTCGACCAGCCCCTCGGCGTTGAGCACCTTGAGCGCCTCGCGCAGCGGCGTGCGGCTGATGCCCAGCTCGTCGCACAGGCCCTTCTCGTCGATGGCCTCGCCCGGGCGCAGCTGATGCTGATAGATACGCCGGCGCAGCCGGTCGGCCACCTGCTGATACAGAGCGCTGGAGGCAATCTTCTCGGTCATCGCTCGGGGAGCTCCCTCGGGGCCGATTTATCGTTGCTCTGGTTGAGGCAATAGCCCCTTCGGCGCTATATTGTAATTCGTAATTTATAATTATAGATTTTCAACGCAGTCTAGTGACAGCGCGATCCGGCTGTCAAGCTCCGGGCCGCACCGCCCCAGCGCAGGACACAATAAGGCATTGAGTAATAATAATATTTATTCGCTGTTCGCGAGCCGCTTCCCCGCCGCGCGGGACCAGACCTTCCTCGAAACCGATGACGGGCGGCTGTACACCTACGCGGACCTGGACCAGGAGAGCGCCCGCTTCGCCCGCCTGCTGTCGACGCTCGGCGTGGGCAAGGGCGAGCGCGTCGCCGTGCAGGTCGACAAGTCCGCCGAGGCCCTGTTCCTGTACCTGGGCTGTCTGCGTGCCGGCTGCATCTACCTGCCGCTGAACACCGCCTACACCGAACCGGAGGTCGACTACTTCCTGGGCAATGCCCAACCGCGCATGGTCGTGTGCCGTCCCCAGGCGCGCGAGGCCGTCCATGAGCTCGCCACCGAGCACGAGGTCGCCCACGTCTTCACGCTCGACGCCGACGGCGCCGGCAGCCTCATGGACGCCACGGCCGACGTGCCGGGCGAGTGCGAACCGGTGCCCTGCGAGGCCGACGACGTCGCGGTCATCCTGTATACCTCCGGCACGACCGGCAAGCCCAAGGGGGCGATGATCACCCACGGCAATCTCGCCGCCAACGGCCTGGCCCTGCAGCAGGCCTGGGGCTTTACGGGCGCCGACATTCTGCTCCATGCCTTGCCGATCTTCCATATCCACGGTCTGTTCGTCGCCTGCCACTGTGTGCTGCTGGCCGGGGCGCGCATGATCTTCCTGCGCCGCTTCGACGCGGCGCGCATCGTCAAGCTGCTGCCGCGCTCGACGGCCTTCATGGGCGTGCCGACCTATTATACCCGCCTGCTGGCCGAGCCCGGCTTCGATACCAAGGCCTGCGCCAACATGCGCCTGTTCACCTCGGGCTCGGCGCCGCTGCTCGAGCAGACCTTCGCCGAATTCCGCGAGCGCACGGGCCACACCATCCTGGAGCGCTACGGCATGACCGAGACCGGCATGAACGCCTCCAACCCCCTGGACGGCGAACGCCGCCCCGGCACCGTCGGCCCCCCCCTGCCCGGCGTGCAGCTGCGGGTGGTGGACGATGAGGGCCGGGAGCTGCCCGCGGGCGAGACCGGCCAGTTGCAGGTCAAGGGCGAGAACGTGTTCAAGGGCTACTGGCAGATGCCCGACAAGACCGCCGAGGAATTCACCGCGGACGGCTACTTCAAGACGGGCGATGTGGCGCGCATCGACGCCGAGGGCTACGTGTCCATCGTCGGGCGCGACAAGGACATGGTCATCAGCGGCGGCTACAACGTCTATCCCAAGGAAATCGAGCAGCTCATCGACGGCCTGGACGGCGTGGTGGAGTCGGCCGTGATCGGTCTGGCGCACCCGGATTTCGGCGAAGGCGTCACGGCCGTGGTCGTGCGCGAGGCGGACACCGCTCAGCCCGACGAGGCGGCGGTGATATCCGAGCTCAAGCGGGTGCTGGCCAACTACAAGGTGCCCAAGCGCGTGTTCTTCGTCGACCAACTGCCGCGCAACACCATGGGCAAGGTACAAAAGAACGTCCTGCGCGAGCGCTACGCCGCCACCTATACGCCCTAGTCCGCGCCCGCATGCGGCTCACAGCTGGGTCAGCTGGAACAGCAGAAAACCCACGCTCGCCACGAAGCCCCCCACCGGCACCCAGCGCGGCACGCGGAACACCCCCGGGGCGGGCGGCCCGCGGCGCTGGATGCGCCACAGCGCCAGGTTGATCATCGCGAACACCACCAGGGTCACGAAGCTGGTCAGCCGTGCCAGCGTCACCAGCGGCAGCCACAGGGCGAACACCAGGATCAGCCCCATGGCCAGCCCGGTGGCCACTACGGGGGTGCGGGTGCGGGCGTCCACCCGCGCCAGCCCGCGGGGCAGCCATCCCTGGCGCGCCATACCGTAGAGCACGCGCGAGCCCATGATGAGCTGGATCAGGGCGCCGTTGATCACCGAGAACAGGCTGATAACGGCGATGGTCGCCGGGGCCTGTCCGGTGACGTGCTCGTAGACCAGCGCCAGGGGGGCATCCGAGGCCGCCAGGGTACGCGGCGCCACCGCGAGCACGCTCGCCGTGGCCACGGCCAGATAGAGGACGGTGGTCGTCGCCAGGGCGAGCAGCACGGCCCGGGGCACGTTGCGCGTGGCGCCCTGCACCTCCTCGGCCACGTTGACGATGTCCTCGAACCCGATGAAGGCGTAGAACGCCAGAAATCCCCCGACCAGGATCCCGGCCCAGGCCGAGCCCTGCATCCCGGGCCACAGCTCGGCCGCGTGCGCCGGCAGCTGGGCCCAGGCGCCGCGCGCCACCCACAGCACCAGCAGCAGACCGAACAACTCGATAAGGGTAATCGCGCTGGCGAGCCAGACCGACTGGCCGATGCCCCAGACCGCCACCGCGCCCAGGGCCAGGACCAGCGCCACGATGACCGGTACGCGCGGCCAATCGACGAAGACCGCCAGATAGCCCACGAAACCGTGAACCATGGTCGCGCAGGAGACGATGCCCATGGTCACGATGCAAAGACCGACCGCGACCGACAGGTAGCGCCGGCCCAGCCCCTGCTGGACGTAGACCGCCTCGCCCGCGCTGACGGGAAAGCGCGCGGCCAGCTCGGCATAGGAGAAGGCCGAAAAGCCGGCCAGCACCGCGGCCACCAGGAAGGCCAGCGGCGCCTGCAGGCCGGCCGAGCCGGCCACCTTGCCGACCAGGACATAGATCCCGGCGCCCAGGATGGTGCCGATGCCGTAGAAAGTGAGCAGCGGCAAGGAGATAGTGCGCTTGAGCGTCACCTCGCCGGCGCCGGAGGGCGGCGTTTTGCGGTGGGAGCGGTATCGCATGGGCCCATGGTAGACTATCCACAGGCGCCGGGCGTCAAGGCCGGGGCACGAGAGCGCCGCCCCGCTGACCGGCCGCGGCCTCCTCGGCCGGTTCAAGCCCGGTTCCGGAAGCGCCGCTATAAACAACACGGATTATGGAGAATTCTACGTACCCCATCGACGCCAGCGCCGATTCCCCCGGCGCCAACCCGGACGGGAGCGCCGCGCCCAGCCTCGGCAGCGCCTCCATGGCCGACGGCCTGCTGCGCGCCCTGGGCGACGGCGTCCTCGGTGTCGACCGCGGCGCCACGGTCCGTTACGTCAACGATGCCGCCCAGCGCCTGACCGGTTACGCGGCGAACGCCATGCTCGGCGCGAGCCTGGACCAGGTCTTTCGCCTGCACGGCGACGTCGCGCGCAATCTCACCCGGGCGCGCATCGGCCAGATCCTCGATGCCGGCGTACCCTTCGGCCCCATCACCAACCAACGGCTGATGGCGCGCGGCGGCGAGGAGACCCGCATCGACCTGACCCTCACCCCGGTCGACCACGACCTGGCGATGCTGCTGTTCCACGAGGTCAGCGCGGCCCACCCCACGCGCCGGCGACTGCTCTATCAGGTCAGCCATGACCCCTTGACCGGCCTGCCCAACCGCACGGCCATGCAGCAGACCCTGGCGCACCTGCACGAGGAAACGACGGCCCGCGAGGGCGGCTACAGCATCCTGCTCGTCGACCTGGACCGCTTCAAGCTCATCAACGACGGCTTCGGCCATGCCGCCGGCGATGCCCTGCTGCGCCATTTCGCCGAACGGGTCACCGGCGGCATGCGCGACCAGGACAGCCTGGGCCGCTGGGGCGGCGAGGAATTCCTGTGTCTGCTGCCCGGCACGGATATCGCGCACGCCGTGGAAGTCGCCGAACGCCTGCGCCAGACCTTGGCCAAGGCCCCGTTCGCCATCGAGGATCGCCTGCTCTACGCCACCGTCAGCATCGGCGTCGCGGCCTTTCCACAGGACGGGGGCAGCGTCGACGAAGTCCTGCGCACGGCCGACGCCGCGCTGTTCGAGGCCAAGCGCAGCGGACGCAACCGGGTACAAAGCAGCGAACACATCAGCGGCAACATCTTCTCGATCGCCAGCCAGGTCGGCCAGGCCATCAACGAGGACCGCCTGGTCCCGGCCTACCAGCCGATCGTCGATCTGGCCAACGGCGAGCTCAAGGCCGAGGAATCCCTGGCCCGCATCATCAACCCGGACGGTTCGGTGGTCGAGGCCGGGCGTTTCGTCGGCGCCGCCAGCCAGCTGCAGATGGTCCACCGCATCGATCAGCGGCTCATCATGCGCACCATCGATCGCTGCAGCGTGCAGATGGCCCGTGGCAAGGAGCCGATCGCGCACTTCGTCAACGTCTCCGCCGACCTGCTGCGCCACCCGGAATTGATCCAGTCCATCCTGGAGGTGATCAAGACGCAGTGCACCGAGTGCGGCCTGGAGCCGGAGACGGAAAAGCCGCTGGTCATCGAGATCACCGAACGCGAGCTGCTGGAGAACGTCAAGGAGGCACGCCAGATCCTCGCGCCCTTCCTCGACTTCGGCCTGCGCCTGGCCATCGACGACTTCGGCAGCGGCTTCTCCTCGCTGCAATACCTCGCCGACCTGCCCGTGGCCTTCCTCAAGATCGAGGGCGACCTCATCCGCCGCGCCCCGGACGAGGCGCGGGTGCGCGCCATCCTGCGCGGCGTGCAGGACATGGCCGACGCCCTGGATGTGACCACCATCGCCGAGTACGTCGAAAACGAGCGCATCCTCGACGTGGTGCGCGGCATCGGCGTGCACTGGGGACAGGGCTACCACTTCGGCCGCCCGCAGCTGGATTGACACGCCCGCTTACAGCAACCGCCGCTATCAACGCAGAGTCCGCAGAG
>Ga0209918_1001445_pt1 | contig 12728 bp, 10 predicted proteins | sample SalPonD_shore_MG_FD_185712 | JGI IMG/M metagenome (GOLD analysis project Ga0209918, IMG submission 185712) | Salt pond soil microbial communities from South San Francisco under conditions of wetland restoration - Salt Pond MetaG... | ecosystem: Environmental > Aquatic > Marine > Intertidal zone...
CAACAGTTGCGGTGACCATTTGCTCATCCAGGACATATGCCAATCTCCCAATGCATGAAATTTGGTGATACCCGTTCATTCGATATAGACGCCGGGACAACATTGCGCAAATTCCGGCTGTGGTCCCGTAGGGAATTGTAAAAGGCGTTTCACTGGCGCCTGTGGCCGGAAGCGGGGCACTAATCGGCCTGATTGCGCATGAAATCGGCGATCTTGTAGAAGTCTGCTTTCAGCTCTTCGCGCAGTGCCTCATCCTTCACCGTTTCATCCAGTGCACGGCCCATGCAGAGCATCCACTGGCGACTTTCATCGTTGCCGATGGAAAACGGCATATGGCGCATGCGCAGGCGAGGGTGGCCGTACTTCTCGATATAGAGTTTCGGTCCGCCCATCCAGCCGGAGAAGAACATGAAAAGCCTCTCCTCGGCTTCTGCAAGGTCCTCATGCATGTCGCGGATGCCTTTCGCCTCCGGCATCGAATCCATCAGTTGATAGAAGCGATGTACCAGACGGCGCACGCCATCTTCACCGCCAATGCGTTCGTAATAGGGCCTAGAATCGCTGCTTATCTGCATGGGGGGGTAATCTTCAACAGATGGCCCCGAAGTCAATCACAGTTTAAAAGGGGGCTTTTGCATATCTCCAAAACTAAAAACCAGCGGCCCTTTCGAAGGAAACCGCTGGTTTTTTGTTGGTCGGATGACCGCGCCGTCTATTTCGAGGCTACGTTCATATCGAAGCTCTTCAGGTAGGCGATCTTGCCGGACGGGAGCTTCATCCTGAGCCAGTCCGTCTTGCCTTTGCGGTGCATCGGAAGCTTCGCATCCTCCCGGTACCAGCCAAGCTTCTTCGTATGGATGGTCGGCTTGGCGCGCAGGTTGCGGTAATCGCTCAGATCGAAGTGATCCCTGCCGCTGGTATGGGCCAAATTGTTGCGCACCGAGGCCACGATGGCGCGCTCGACCGAGGGCTCGCGCATCCTGCTGCGCACCTTGATGCGCATGGTCGTCAGCCTGGGCGTCATCTTCTCTAGGCGGATATCGCCCTTGAGCTTGCCATTGGTGAATGCGATGGCGTAGCCGTTCTTCCGGAACTCGACGACATCGGCATCCAGATTCATGGCATGAAGGCTCTTCTGGACGGCCGCAGTGGTCGGCTCGATGTTGCGGGCAAAGCTTTCCTCTTCGCTGCTGAACTCGGAATGTACCGCCTCGAACAGGACACCCGGCACCGCGGAGACCGCGGTGACGGCGGCGCACCCCGGCAGGAACAGCAGGGCGAGCAGTAACGGGATATGAGTCACGTTTCGCATATCCCGTATCATTCCGGGAAGCGGGGGCCGGGGCTGTGTCATCGGTCACATAGATGGGATTTCTTTTCCACCACGTGCGGAGCGGCCGGTTTCGTTGGAATATATGGTCTTTAGCCCGGGCTGTATGTGATATGGATATGAAAAACCGACGCTCTTTCGGACCGGCTGCCACGGGGTTTGAAGCTATGCGTTTTCCCGTTTGACCGGGCAGGATGAGGCATGCATCCATGCCCCGGCCCGGTCTTTTGGATGGCGGCTATTTCAGCGGAAGATAGATGTCGGTCATCAACTCGTAATCGGCCACTTCCGTGCGCAGGTTCAGATAATGGAAAAAGAGATTCGCATCGCGAAGCTCCTTGCCACTCGCCGGCAACCAGTCCCTGTATAGATAGTACACTTTCTCATCGATCCGCTCGTGCGGACCGCGATGCCGCACCATCGCGCAGCGCCCACCGGGAATCACGCCATTTTTTACCTTTTGCGGATTGTACGGCACTCGGGCATCCACCTCTCCGCAAATATCGAAACGGAACTTCTCCGGTTCCACGCATGCCGGGTCCTCATAAACTAGGCCGAATGTCCGTTTTATCTTTACCGGCGAAAGCCCGCTCGATTTCCGTCATTCGATAAAGCGCATAACCGAGTTATTGACCTGTTCCGGTGTGCCCCGATGCACCATTATCGCCACCCGAGTCTTCTCAAAATCGACAATATTTACATCCATCCTCTTGCTCCTTGTCTGTTTCGGCATATGAAACTGTTGGTTCCAAGTTTGCCACTGCGGATTTTTTCTGAATTGGGAAGGTGATTGGCCGAATGCTTGGCGGAAAGCGCGTGAAAATGCCTCGGGACTATCCAGGGCGATATCGATAATCCGTTCATCCCTGCGGAATGCCAGCCGGTAGGAGGCGTGCTTGAGCCGTACCATGCGGACATAGGCCGAAACGGTGATGCCGACAAATATCTAGAACTGCCGATGGAAATGGAATTTCGAGAAATTGGCTACACGGCTGAGCCGCTCGACATCCAGCGGCTCAGTCAAATGCCGATGGATATAATCGAACACCAGCTCGAACCGCCGTGCGTACATCGCTGCCGTTGCTTTGTTCACCGTCATGCCTCCTCAATTCGAAGGAAATACTGTCCAACCAAAGAGGCGCTATCTTGACTGGAATTGCTGAATGAACATGCGATGCCGCCGGTGTGGGAGGAGGGTGTCGTTAGCCGATTCAGGCCGGAGCAGGGTATAAAAAAACCGGCGCCCCCTCGAAGGGGCGCCGGTTTCCTCTGGCCGAAGTGCCCGCTCAGCGGGGCAGGGTGGTCGAGCCCATCAGGTATTCGTCCACGGCACGGGCGCATTGGCGACCCTCGCGGATGGCCCAGACGACCAGCGACTGGCCACGCCGCATGTCGCCGGCGGCGAACACCTTATCGAGGCTGGTCCTGTAGTCCTCGGTGTTGGCCGCGACGTTACCGCGCGGATCCTGATCGACGCCCAGCTCCTCGAGCATGCCCTCGTGCACCGGATGCACGAAGCCCATGGCCAGCAGGACAAGGTCCGCCTTGAGCGTGAACTCGCTGCCCTCGACCTCCTTCATCTTCCACTGGCCATCTTCCTGCTCCCACTCGACGCGGACGCACTCGATGCCGGTGACATGGCCGTCCTCGCCCAGGAAACGCTTGGTGGCGACGGCGAAATCGCGCTCACAGCCCTCTTCCTGCGACGAGGAGGTGCGCAGCTTCATCGGCCAGTCCGGCCAGGTCAGCAGCTTGTTCGGCACCTCGGGCGGCTTCGGCATGATCTCGAGCTGCGTGACCGATGCGGCGCCGTGGCGGTTGGAGGTGCCGATGCAGTCGGAGCCGGTGTCGCCACCGCCGATGACGATGACATGCTTGCCGGCGGCGGAGATCCGCTCAGACTCCGGGATGTTGTCGCCGTGGACGATCTTGGTCTGCTTGGTCAGGAATTCCATGGCGAAGTGGATGCCTTCGAGCTCGCGCCCCGGCACCGGCAGATCGCGCGGTTTCTCGGATCCGCCCGCCAGCACCACGGCGTCGAATTCGTCGATCAGCTTTCTGGCCGGGATATCGACGCCGATGTGGGCGTTGACGCGGAACTCGACCCCCTCGGCGCGCATCTGAGCCAGGCGGCGGTCGATGAATTTCTTGTCGAACTTGAAGTTGGGGATGCCGTAGCGCATCAGCCCGCCGATGCGGTCCGCCTTCTCGTGGACCACCACGTCGTGGCCGGCGCGCGCCAACTGCTGTGCAGCGGCCAGGCCCGCCGGGCCGGAGCCGACCACGGCGATGCGCTTGCCGGTCTTGTGCTCGGGGATCTGGGGCTCGATCCACTCCTCTTCCCACGCCTTCTCGGCGATGGCCAGCTCGATGCTCTTGATGGCGACGGGATCGCCGATCAGGTTGACCGTGCAGGCCTCTTCACAGGGGGCAGGGCAGATGCGGCCGGTGAACTCCGGAAAGTTGTTGGTGGAGTGCAGCACCTCAATCGCACGCTTCCAGTTGCCGCGATAGACCAGGTCGTTCCAGTCCGGGATGATGTTGTTGACCGGGCAGCCCTGATGGCAGAAGGGGATGCCACAATCCATGCAGCGCGCCCCCTGCGTGGCCATGTCCTTTGGCAGCTCGGCGAACTCGTTGAAGTGGGTGATACGGTCGGCAACCGGGGCGTAGTGCAGCCCCTCGCGATCGTACTCCTTGAATCCTGTTGGCTTACCCATGGGCCTGCTCCTTGTTCGATCCCGCGTTGCGCTTCGCCTCCATCTCGCTCAGGGCACGGCGGTAGTCGACCGGCATCACCTTGACGAACTTCGGCAGATAGGTCTGCCAGTTTTCCAGAATGGCGCGGGCGCGGGACGAGTCGGTGTAGTGCATGTGGCGCTCGATCAGCGTGCGCAGGATGATTTGGTCGTTCTGGTTCATCGAGTGCTGGATATCGACGCGACCGTGCGTCTCCAGATCGGCACCTTGGTGCTCCAGCTTCTCCAGCGCATCGGCCTCGGCCGCGACCGGCTCGAGCTCGACCTGCGCCATGTTGCAGCGTGTTTCGAAATCGTCGGATTCGTCCAGCACGTAGGCAATGCCGCCGCTCATGCCGGCGGCGAAGTTGCGGCCGGTCTCACCCAGCACGACGATGGTACCGCCGGTCATGTACTCGCAGCCGTGATCGCCGACGCCCTCGACTACCGCCACGGCGCCGGAGTTGCGCACGGCGAAGCGCTCGCCGCCGATACCGCGGAAGTAGCATTCGCCGTCGATGGCGCCGAACAGCACCGTGTTGCCGACGATGATGTTCTCCTCGGCCACGATCGGTGTCTCACGCGGCGGATAGATGCAGATACGGCCGCCGGAGAGGCCCTTGCCGACGTAGTCGTTGCCTTCGCCGGCGAGATCGATGGTCACGCCGCGCGTCAGCCAGGCCCCGAGGCTCTGGCCGGCCGTGCCCTTCGCCTTGATGACGATGGTGTCCTCCGGCAGACCGGCATGGCCGTGGCGCTTGGCCACCTCACCCGAGAGCATGGTGCCGAAGCTGCGGTCGACGTTGTGGACCTCGGTCTCGATCACCACCGGCTTCTTCTCCTCGAGCGCCGGCCTGGCCTGTTCGATAAGCTTGTTGTCGATCAGCTTCTCCAGGCCGTGGTCCTGCTTCTCGCAGTGCAGGATAGCCGATCCCTTCGGGTCGACGGCGTGCAGCAGCGGTGCCAGATCGAGTCCCTCCGACTTCCAGTGACGGATGGCGTCGTTGGCGTCGAGCATGTCGACACGTCCGACCATCTCGTCGTAGGTCCTGAAGCCGAGCTCGGCCATGATCTCGCGTGCCTCCTCGGCCACATAGAGGAAGAAGTTGACCACATCCTCAGGCTTGCCGACGAACTTGCGGCGCAGTTCGGGATCCTGCGTGGCTACGCCCACGGGACAGGTGTTCAGGTGGCACTTGCGCATCATGATGCAGCCCTCGGCGATCAGCGCGATGGTGCCGAATGCGACCTCGTCGGCACCCAGAAGGGCTGCGATGACGACGTCGCGGCCGGTGCGCATCTGGCCGTCCGCCTGCAGACGGGTGCGTCCCCTCAGGCGGTTCAGTACCAGGGTCTGCTGTGTTTCGGCCAGCCCCAGCTCCCACGGAGAGCCGGCATGCTTGATCGAGGTCAGCGGTGAGGCCCCGGTGCCGCCGTCGTGGCCGGCGATGACGACATGGTCGGCATGCGCCTTGACCACGCCCGCGGCGATAGTGCCGACACCGACCTCGGAGACCAGCTTGACGCTGACATCGGCGCTCGGATTGGTGTTCTTCAGGTCGAAGATCAGCTGTGCCAGATCCTCGATCGAGTAGATGTCGTGGTGCGGCGGCGGCGAGATCAGGCCGACCCCCGGAGTGGAGTGGCGCACGCGGCCGATGCGCGCATCGACCTTGTGACCGGGCAGCTGGCCGCCTTCGCCGGGCTTGGCGCCCTGCGCGACCTTTATCTGAATCTGGTCGGAGTTGGCCAAGTATTCGGTGGTGACACCGAAGCGGCCGGAGGCGACTTGCTTGATCGCCGAACGCATGGAATCGCCGTTCTCCATCGGCTTGAAGCGCTCCGGCTCCTCACCGCCCTCGCCGGTGTTGGACTTGCCGCCCAGGCGGTTCATGGCGATGGCGAGCGTGGAGTGCGCCTCGTGCGAGATGGAGCCGAAGCTCATCGCGCCGGTGGCAAAGCGCTTGGCGATGGCGGTGGCCGGCTCGACCTCGTCGAGCGGGATCGACTTCCCGCCCCTGAACTTGAAGAGCCCGCGCAGCGTCATCAGGCGTCCGTTCTGGTCGTTGATGGAGTCCGCGTACTGCTTGTAGAGGTCGTAGTTCCCGGAGCGCACGGCATGCTGAAGCTTGGCGACGTTCTCCGGTGTCAGCGTGTGCTCCTCGCCGCGGATGCGCCAGGCATACTCGCCGCCGACGTCGAGTGCGTCGCGGTAGATCTGGGCATTGCCGTAGGCATCGCGGTGACGCTTCACCGCCTCCTCGGCGACCTCGGTCATGCCGATCCCCTCGATCTGGGTGGCGGTGCCGGTGAAATAGCGCTCGACAAAGTCGCTTGCGAGCCCGATCGCCTCGTAGATCTGCGCGCCGCAGTAGGACTGGTAGGTGGAGATGCCCATCTTGGACATCACCTTCATGATGCCCTTGTCGACCGCCTTGATGTAGCGGGTCTCGATCTCGTGCGCTGTGAGTTTGGCCTGGATATGGCTCTGGCGCTGCATGTCGAACAGTGTCTCGAAGGCGAGATAGGGGTTGATCGCCTCGGCACCGTAACCGGCCAGTGTCGTGTAGTGTTGCACCTCGCGGGCGCTGCCGGTCTCGACGACGAGGCCCGTTTCAGTCCTCAATCCTTCGCGAATCAGATGCTGGTGCACGGCACTGGTGGCGAGCAGGGCGGGGATGGCGATATGGTCGGCATCCATCTCGCGGTCGGAGAGGATGACGATGTTGTAGTGCTCGCGTACTGCCTCTTCAGCCTGCTTGCAGAGATGCTCCAAGGCGGCCTCCATGCCGGCAGCACCCTTCTCGGCCGCGTAGCACATGGAGAGCGTGATGGTGCGGAACTTGCCACCGGTGTACTGGTCGATATGGCGCACCTTCTCGAGGTCGCCGTTGGTCAGGATCGGCTGATGCGCTTCCAGGCGCAGCGTCGGCTCGCCCTGATCCAGCCCCAGAAGATTCGGACGCGGACCGATGATCGAGGTTAGACTCATCACCATCTCCTCGCGGATCGGATCGATCGGCGGGTTGGTGACCTGCGCGAAGAGCTGGCGGAAGTAGTTGTAGAGCGGCTTGGCACGGTTGGAGAGCACTGCCAGCGGGTTGTCGTTACCCATCGAACCGATCGCCTCCTGGCCGGTCAGCGCCATCGGTGACATCAGGAATCTCAGGTCCTCCTGTGAATAGCCGAAGGCCTGTTGCCGGTCGAGCAGGGTGTTGTGGTCGGGCGCCATCGGTGCGACCTCCTGCGGCAGCGATTCGAGCTGGATCTGGGTCTCGGCCAGGATCTTCTCGTAGGGACGGGCGCGGGCCAGCTCCTCCTTCATCTCCTTGCCGTCGATGATTCGGCCGGCCTCAAGGTCGATCAGGAACATCTTGCCTGGCTGCAGTCGCCATTTGCGGACGATCTTCTCCTCGGGAATCGGCAGCACGCCCATTTCCGAGCCCATGACCACCAGGTCATCGTCGGTGATCAGATAGCGGGCCGGACGCAGGCCGTTGCGGTCGAGCGTGGCACCGATCTGACGACCGTCGGTGAAGGCAACGGCAGCGGGTCCGTCCCACGGTTCCATCAGGGCGGCATGATACTCGTAGAAGGCCTTGCGCTCGGCATCCATCAGGTTGTTACCGGCCCACGCCTCCGGAATCAGGATCATGGCGGCGTGCGCCAGGCTGTAGCCGCCGGCGACCAGCAGCTCCAGCGCGTTGTCGAAGCAGGCGGTATCGCTCTGCCCCTCCGGGATCAGCGGCCAGATCTTGTCCAGGTCGTCACCCAGTAGTTCGGATTTCATCGAGTGGCGGCGGGCGTTCATCCAGTTGATGTTGCCGCGCACGGTATTGATCTCGCCATTGTGGGCGATCATGCGGAACGGGTGGGCCAGCTCCCAGGCCGGGAAGGTGTTGGTAGAGAAGCGCTGATGCACCAATGCCAGCGCCGAGGTCAGGCGTTCGTCATGTAAATCGTCGTAGTAGGCGCCCACCTGATGGGAGAGGAACATCCCCTTGTAGACGATGGTGCGGCTGGAGAGCGAGGAGAAGTAGAACTTGGCCGGATCGTCGAATTCTTTGGCGGCGACACCGTGCTCCGCCACCTTGCGGATGACGAAGAGCTTGCGCTCGAAGGCATCCTGATCGGCACAGTTGTCGCCCTTGCCGATGAAGACCTGGCGGATCACCGGCTCGCACTCGGTGACGCTCTCGGGCAGATCGGCACGGACCGCGTCGGTCGGCACGTCGCGCCAGCCCAACAGGGTCTGGCCTTCGGCCTTGACGGTCTCTTCGATGGTGGCTTCGCAGGCCTTGCGATGTGCCTTATTGCGCGGCAGGAAGACCATGCCGACGCCATAGGCGCCTTCGGCGGGAAGCTCGATGCCGAGCTCGGGCGTGACGGCACGGAAGAAGCCATCCGGAATCTGAATCAGGATGCCGGCCCCGTCGCCCTCGCGCGGATCGGCGCCGGCAGCGCCGCGATGGGTCAGGCGCAGCAGAATCTCCAGGCCCTGTTGCACGATCGCATGGCTCTTCCGGTTTCTGATATGGGCAATGAAACCGACACCGCAGGCATCGTGTTCATTCCTGGGGTCGTACAGGCCTTGCCGCAATGGCAGCGTCAACTGTTTCATCATGTCACCTCGATTCGTGTTGCTGCATGACCGGTGTTTGTGCCGAACATCGCCTTGCCGCTTCCGATACATCTGCCTCGCCGGTTCCGGCAGTGCACGATGGGATGATTGAGGAGTCCCGCGCAAGGGGTGCGAAATATATCGAAATCGTGCGCCATGCTCCACCCCGCGTGTGGAAGGTGAGAGAGGACATCGGCAGTCATGTTTTGCTAGTGTGTGCCGATGACCGTATCAAGTAAATACCCTTGGCCCGAGCGACTGATGGAGCGTTATCCGGCCGAGCCCGCCTATCTTCTGGCGGCGCTGGAGGATGTCCAGGCCGAGGAGGGGTGGGTGTCCGAGTCCTTGGCCCGGGATCTGGCACATGCCTTCGGAGCCGCGCCCGCGGTGCTGGCATCCCTGCTCGAGATGCAGGGGGTGTTCCGCACCTCGCCGCCCGCGGTCCGTCGCATCGCTGTCTGCACCGGCCCGGTCTGCCGACAGCACGGCGTCGAGAAGCTTCTGGAGGGCTTGCGTCAGGCGGCGACGGGAAGCGAGATTCGCGTGGAGCCGGTGCACTGTCAGGGGGGGTGCGACTATCCGCCGGTGGCGGTGTACGACGGGATTCGGATGACGGATGCGACGGTCGAGCGTGTCTGGCAGGCGGTTGAATCGGCCGATGCCGCTCATTCGGAGAGGGAATCGTAGAGAACTTCTGAAAATTTCAGTGAGTGTTTGGGAAGGTCAGGAGGAGAAGCTGCCCGGATAACGCCGATTCGAGGCCCCCATCTGGCGATGCATGATGCGTAGGGCCAACCTTCTGGGGACGATCCGCTGCAGGGTGTAGAGAAGTTTGTGGCGCATACCGGGCACGCAGTAGCCACCGCCTTTTTCGAGCCTGTCGAGCGCCGCTTGAACGACCACGGACGACGGTGTTCGGAAAAAGCTGCCGGTGCCCTTCGGCATGCCGGAGATATCGCGGAAACCGGTCGGCGAGGGGCCGGGCGCTAAGGTCACCACCCGTACCTGTCCGGTCAGCTCGGCGCGCAGGGCCTCGCTCCAGTAGGTCAGGCCGGCCTTGGCGGCCGCGTAGGTGCTCATATAGGGTAGGGGGCTCTCGCCCGCCAGCGATGAGACATTGATGAGGAACCCATTGTGCCGGATCAGCTGAGGCAGCAATGCATGCGTCAGCGCTACCGGCGCGTTCAGATCGGTGCACAGCACGTCGAGCTGGGCGATGATCTCGCGGTGATGGAAGAGGCCCCACAGGCCGAAGCCTGCATTGTTGACCACCCCCTCCAGGCCCGTCTCCTGCCGGATCTTGTCGATCAGCCGGTTGAGTTCGTCGTCGCTGGTCAGATCGGCCGTGATACAGCGGTGTTTGGCCGGCTGCTTCAGGGCGTTCAGGGTGAGCTGCAGGCGCGGCAGGTCGCGCCCGTGCAGAATGAGCCGGTAACCCAGCGGTTCGATGCGGCGGGCGAACTCATAGCCGAATCCGCCGGAGGCACCGGTGATCAGGACACTAGGCTGCATGGCGGAGCGGTCGGATCGGCAGGCGGGTTCTCTGTCTGCCGGAGAATCCCGACACCTCGTGGATACCGCAAAATTCAAGCATCGTCAGGCAGGCGTCCATGGCGTGTCCGACCTCGCCTGGGGAGTGGGCATCCGAACCGAAGGCAAAGGGGATGCCGAGTTCGCCGGCCCGGACCAGCATGCGTCCGTGCGGGTAGGCCTCTCCCACCGGTTTGCGAAGCCCTGCCGAGCTGATTTCGAGCGCGCAGCCGGCCCTCTTCACCTGCTGCAGCATCGCCTCCATCGCGGTCTGCACGGATTCACTTCCCGCCGGCGGGCGGTGGCCGAATTTCTTGATCAGGTCCGGATGACCGATGATGTCGAACATGCCGGTGGCGGCGGAGCGACCGACTAGGTCGAAGTAATCGCAGTAGGTGGCCTCGATATCGCACTGCTCCCAGCGGGACATGTCGTCGGGATTGTCGAATCCCCAGTCATTAATGTAGTGCACCGAACCAATGACATAGTCCCACTCATAGGCATCGATCAGCGCTTCGATATAGGACTCGCTGCCGGGCCGGAAGTCGGCTTCTAGGCCGATGCGGACGGTCAGTCGATCGGAGAAGGTATCCCGCACCCGTTCTACCTCCTTCAGGTAGTCGGAGAGCTCTTCGCGATCCATGCGCCATCCGTCGTGCATGGCGCCGGGCATCGGGGAGTGATCGGACATACCGATCTCGGTCAGACCGGCCAGTACTGCGGCCTCCGCATACTCCCGTACGGTGCCGATGGCGTGATGGCATCGGGGCGTATGCATGTGGTAGTCGGGAACGGGTTGGTAGCGCATGGAGCGATCTTAAATGGAGTGCTTCTGTTGCACAAACCGTCGCGAGGCGGTATCCGCCTTCGGCAGGTCGGAGTGAAAACGCGTGCCGGTAAGCTGCAGGTGCAGATGGCCATCGGCATCCATCAGGATGGCCTGCATGCCGTGCCGGCGAATAAGGGGCAGGCCCTGTGCTCCCATGACGAACAGCGCGGTGCTCCATGCATCGGCGCGCGTCGCATCCGGGGCGATGACGGTGGTGCTCATGGAAAGGCGGGCCGGCCGCCCCGTGCCAGGGTTCAGGATGTGGTGATAACGCCTTCCATGATAGATGAAGAAGCGCTCGTAATCGCCTGAAGTTACAATACTTTTATCTCCCTTTATGGCCAGCCATCCGAGTACCTTTTCGGGGTCGCGCGGATGCCGGATGCCGATGCGCCACGGCTTGCCGTGATGGCTTCCCAGCACACGCAGATCCCCTCCTGCATCGAGGATCGCATTGGCGATGCCATGCTGCTGCAGGGCCTCGACGCCGCGATCGATGGCATAACCCTTGGCGATACCGCCGAAGTCGAGCCGGGTCTCGGGGTTCAGCCGGGCCCAGCCCCGGGGGGTACGACGGATATCGGCATCGTGGACGCCGGCCAGTGCCTTGCGGATGGCTGCCGGGGCGGGGGGCTTGTGGGGCGGATCGGGAAGAGAGAAGCCCCACAGCAGGCTCAGCGTGCCGATCGCTGGGGTAAAACTGCCGTGGCTTTGCCTTGAGATACGCAGGGACTCCTTCAGTAGCGCGGCAATCTCTTTCGGCAACCGTACGGGGGTGTCCGGGGGCGAGGCGTTGAAGCGTTTGACTGCATTATGCACGTCGCCGTAGATCGTGAATTCGTCCGAGACCCGCTGCATCGCACCGGTTGCCGCCCGGATCGCCTCCATCGCCTTCGCCCTCGGCACATCGCTGATGGTGAACTTGACCAGCGTGCCCATCATGAAGCGGGTTTCATGGATATCTTCGGGCGGGCTGCTGCAGGCGGTGCAGAGCCAGGCGAGAAGGATCACGGCGAGGCGAAACGTCATGCGGTGTATTGTGGGAGATGACGAGGATTCGGCAAGCCGTGATTGTGCTACTATGGAAGGAAATCGCAAATCCATGTACTGCGGGATGGTGGATATCGTGAGAATGCAACTGTTTGATGACGGTGAGGCGCTGGCGCGGGCGGCGGCAGATAGCGTCGCCGATACCGTTGCCGAAGCCATTGCGGCGAGAGGGGCGTGCCATCTGGTGCTGGCCGGAGGCCATACGCCTCAGCGCTGCTACGAGCTTCTGCGCGATATGGCGGTGGATTGGGCCGGCGTGCACATCTATTTCGGCGACGAGCGCTGCCTGCCGGCAGGTGATGGAGAGCGGAACGACGTCATGGCCGATACGAGCCTATGCGATCACGTGTCCATACCGGCGTTGCAGATTCATCGGATTGATGCGGAACTTGGCGCCGAGGCCGCAGCCGAATCCTATGCAACACTGCTTGAGGGGGCGCCGCCGATGGATCTGGTACTGCTGGGAATGGGGGGGGACGGCCATACCGCCAGCCTGTTTCCGGAGCATCCCGCCTTGCGAGACGACCGGTTTGCCATACCGGTTCACGGTGCACCGAAACCCCCGCCCGATCGGGTCTCCATGGGCTACAGGGCACTGAATCGGGCGCGACGGCGCATGATCCTCGTCTC
>Ga0209918_1001448_pt1 | contig 12696 bp, 6 predicted proteins | sample SalPonD_shore_MG_FD_185712 | JGI IMG/M metagenome (GOLD analysis project Ga0209918, IMG submission 185712) | Salt pond soil microbial communities from South San Francisco under conditions of wetland restoration - Salt Pond MetaG... | ecosystem: Environmental > Aquatic > Marine > Intertidal zone >...
CTTCCGCGCGCTGCGCGGAAACCGGCCCTTCGCGACCCTCCGTTTGTCAGAGGCAACAGACATCAGTCATTCCGGCCCTTCTTCCGCGCGCTGCGCGGAAACCGGCCCTTCGCGACCCTCCTCTTGTCAGAGACCACAAACGTCAACTCGGTCTGGCCTTGGTCTGCCCGTCCCCGGCCGAAGTGTTGCGTATTTACAACAATCACTCAGCGTCGACGCGTCGCCAGCGCCATGGACGCATTGTACGGCGGCCCTATCGTCGTTGCCGGCAAGCCACGGCAGGGATTCCCATAGCCTTTCCTGGATGCTAGTATTGCCACGGGGTTGATTGGACCGACCTCCGTCTACATCGTGCCGATGGACCCATCGAGTGCACGGCCCCGATAAGGGAAACTCCACGCCGGGCGGACTCCGCCGGCGGAGGAGACGAAAACCGAAAACGCGAGTTTCCGGTTTTCTTGCGTTTCCGGCCGCGTGGACGGACGGGAGCGCTAACCGCAAGAAAACGTTGCAGGGATCTGCCGGGCACCGGCGTTCCCTTTGGTTAACTCGAGTGCCAACCGACAATAATGGCTGGGAGAGTCTCAATGAAAAACAACCGTAATCCACTGTACAGCGCTGTGCATTACGCACTCGCGGCTGGCGTGGTTTCGACTCTCGGCGCTTCCGCCCTGGCTTATGCCCAGGACGAGGACGTCGCGGAGTTGGAGCGCGTCGAGGTCACGGGTTCGCGAATCAAGCGCACTGACATCGAGGGTCCGAACCCGGTCTTCGTGATGCAACGCGAAGACATCGAAGCGACCGGTATGGCGAATATCGGCGACATCCTGCAGAACCTGCCCATCGCCGGTTCCGCCCTGAACACCAATTTCAACAACGGCGGTGACGGTTCCATCCAACTGGACTTGCGCAACCTGGGTTCCAACCGGGTGCTGGTGCTGGTCAACGGCCGCCGCTGGGTCACCATCCCGACCATTTCCGCGGTGGACCTGCAGACCATTCCCACGTCGATCATCGAGCGCATCGAAGTACTGAAGGACGGCGCCTCGGCGATCTATGGTTCTGACGCCATCGCCGGCGTGGTGAACATCATCACCCGCAAGGACTTCACCGGCGCCCAGGCAAATTATGAGTTCGGCCGCTGGGACGACAACGACGGCGACACCACCAATGCGGACTTCAGCATCGGTAACACGAGTGACCGTACGCAGGTGTTCATGAACGCCTACTACGTCAAGCAGGAGCCGATCTTTGCCGCCGATCGCGAGATCTCCAAGGAGCCGTCCTTCGGCACCGGCACCAACTTCGGTTCCTCGGGCACGCCGGAAGGCCGCGTGTTGTTCGTTGACCCGAACTCCGGGGCAACGCGTGACCTGACGTTCGACAGCGGCCAGACGTTCCCCAACGGCGCCCCGGAATCGGCATACCGGCCGTTCACGGGTCCCGACCACTACAACTTTGCTCCGGACAACTACCTGCGGCAGCCGTCCCAGCGTTGGGGCATCTACGCCAACGGCAGCTACCAGATTACGGACAACATCTCGTTCTTCTCCGATGTGCTTTACAACCATCGCCAGTCCGATCAGCTGCTGGCGGCCACGCCGCTGTTTGCCGGCGTCATTTTCAACGGCGTCGCCGATCTGTACGTTGCCGCGGACCAGCCGTTCAACCCGTTCGGTTTCACCCTCGGTCTTGCCGGCGGTGGTACGCCGTGGGGCTTCGGTCGCCGCATGCTGGAAGCCGGTAACCGTGATTTTGCGCAGTCCGTTGATACCTACCAGTTCACCGGTGGTTTCCAGGGCAATTTCGAGCTGGCGGATCGTTACTGGGACTGGGAGACCTACTTCCAGTACGCGCGCAGCGATGACGACACGATCACCCATGGCCTGCTCAATCTGAACCGCATTCAGACGGCCCTGGATCCGGCGCTGTGCGACAACGACCCGGCTTGCGTCCCGCTGAACCTGTTCGGCGGCGCCGGCGGCACGATTGCGAGGGATGTTGTTGCCAACGGCACCGGCACCATCACCCCGGCGATGATCGATTACATCACGTTCACGGCGCAGGACCACTTCCAGTCGAAGCGTACCCTGTATGAAGCCAATGTCACGGGCACGCTGGCCGATCTTCCGGCCGGTCCGCTGGGCATGGCCGTGGGCTACGAGTATCGCCGCGAGTCCGGCTTCGACCAGCCCGATGCCCTGATTGCCCTGGGCGCTACCTCGGGTAATGTCCGCCAGCCCACTGCCGGTGGCTTCTCGGTGGACGAGGGCTATGTCGAGTTCAACATCCCGATCCTGTCGGACCTGCCGGCGGTTCAGATTCTTGAACTGAACCTGGCCAGCCGCTACTCGGACTACTCGAACTTCGGCACCACGATCAACAGCAAGGCGGGCGTGCGCTGGCAGCCCACGAGCGACATCCTGATCCGCGGCACCTGGAGCGAAGGCTTCCGTGCGCCGAACATCAGCGAGTTGTTCCGGGGCCAGTCCGACAACTTCCCGCCGTTCACCGACCCCTGCTCCGATATGCTGGCCACGCAGGGTCAGCGGGACAACCCGCAGCCGCAGAACATCATCGATAACTGTATCGCTGACGGGGTGCCGGCCAACGGCTCGTATCAACAGGCAAACGCACAGATCCGCGTCACCGTGGGCGGCAACCCGAACGTGGGACCGGAAACTTCCACCAGCCGTACCTTCGGTGTGGTGTGGAGTCCGGGCTTCATTGATGGCCTCGACGTGACCCTTGATTACTACGACATCTCGCTCGACAACACCATCACGAGTCTCGCTCCGAGCACGGTGTTCAATGGTTGCTACGATGCCGAGAACCAGAACCTGTGTAGCCTGATCACCCGCGGTCAGGGAGGTGCTGTGGCCGATGCGCTGCTGGCATCCACCAACATCGGTGGTACGGACACCAGCGGCATCGACTTCAACGTCAACTACTCGTTCCCCGAGACCCCCGTGGGCTTCTTCAAGGTGAACTGGGATTCCACCTATCTGGAAAAATATACGGATCACCTGCCCACATCGACCGGCGGTCTGCAGGACGTGACGCGGGAGGGCCTCGAGTTCGGTGACTTCAACTTGCCGCGCTGGAAGTCCAACCTGTACCTGGATTGGTCCTATGGCGACTGGTCGGCGGTGTATGACATGCGTTACATCCACGGCACCGACGAGGTCTGCCCGACAGGGTTCCCGAACATCGCAGCGTTCGGCCTCTGCTCCGGCCCGATCGACGAAAGTGACTCGGGCTTTGACCCGGACTTCGGACCGGTCAACCACCTGGGAGCCACGCTGTACCACGACGCGCAGGTGAGCTATCACTACACGCCGTGGGACACGCGATTCACGCTTGGCGCGCGGAATCTGTTCGACAAGGATCCGCCGCTGTGCTTCCAGTGCTTCGCCAACAGCTACGATCCGACCACGTATGACGTGCCGGGTCGTTTCTGGTACCTCCGCGTGACGACCAACTTCTAAGGTCGTAACGTCGGAAACGGTAGTGAGCCGGGGCCCCGCGAGGGGCCCCGGTTTTTTTTGGCTAATGGCGGAATTCCGGGAATATGGGGCCCGGGTAAGAGGTCTCACGCCAAGGCGCCAAGCACGCCAGGGGGATGCGAAGTGGCTCACGCAGAGGCGCAAAGACGCAGATAAAAGGCATGTAGGAGCGTCCTTGGGCGCGACGGCGTTCCATGCCGGTATGATTCAATGGCGTGGCAGCGACCGGGCCGGCGAGGACCGCGAAGTGAACAGCTCCCAGCGAACAATGACTGAGTGGCGAAGGCTCTTGGGCCTGGCCGCCGAGCGACTTTCCCACGACGAGGCCGGTGAAGCGGAGCGGCTACTCGGGCCCGCTCTCGCGGACCCAGCGGTCCCCGCGCCGGCACTGACGCTGGCGGGTGTGGTTGCACATCGGCGCGGCAGGCCGCGCGAGGCCATCGAGCGCCTCCAGCGTGCCGTTACGCTGGCCCCGGGCGATGCCGCTGCCCGCTATAACCTGGCGGTGGTGAGGCACGAGGTGGGCGAGATCGAACCGGCGATGGAGGATCTCAGACGGGTTCTCGCGCTGGAACCCGCCCACGTCCAGGCCGCCACGAATCTGGCCGAGTGGCTGCTGGAGACTGACCAGCCGGAAGCAGCCGAGACCGCCTGCCGGAACGTTCTGAATTACCTCCCGGACGCACCCAGCCCGTGGCTGGCGCTGGGTGAGTCGTTGCGGCGCCGGGGCAACCACGGCGCGGCGGAACGGGCCCTGAGAAGGGCGGTTGCCCTCGATGCCGGCAGCCCCGCGGCGCACAACCGGTTGGGCATACTGCTCAAGTCCGAGCGCAGGTATGAGGAAGCCCTGAATTGTTACCGGCGGGCGCTGGAACTCGTGCCTGGTGACGCGCGAATCCTGAACAACAAGGGCCTGGCGGCACTTGCCGCCGGACGCGCCGAGCATGCGCTGGCCGACTTCGAGGCAGCCCTCGAGACAGAGCCGGACTTCGGGGAACCGCGCCTGAATCGGTGCGCGACCCTGGCGCGCCTTCGCAGGCGCGTGGAGGCGGAGGAGGCGATTCGCGACTATCTCGAAGACCTTCCCGGGTCGGCGCGGGGACTGGCCATCCTGGCCGCCCTGCTGTCGTCCGAGCGCGACCCCGATCGTCTCGCCGAAGCCGAACGCTGCGTGCGCCGGGCGCTGGCGGGCCGCGGCGACCTGGCCGGGGCCTGGGACACACTGGGGGTGGTCCTGGCCAAGCGGGGCCAGATGGAGGCCAGCCTGGACGCGGGCCGCCGGGCGGTGCGCCTGGATCCCGAACATGCCGGACACGCCATCCACCTGGCGGACAACCTGGCGCGGGCCGGCAAGCTGGACGAGGCCGCAGAAATACTCCAAAAGGCCCTTCGGCACCTGCCCGGCGACACCGAACTCAACCGCCAGCTGGGTATCGTCCTGATCCGCCAGGGGAACTACGAGCATGCGCTGTCGCAGCTGGATGCCCGGCTCTCCGGCCACTCACAGGACCAGCGGGCCATCGCGCACCGGGGGGTAGCGTTGCAGCGACTGGGCCGCGTCGCCGAGGCGCGGGAGTACCTGGGCATGGATCGCTTCATCACAGCGGTCCGGCCGCAGAACCTGCGGCCCTTCCCGGACCTGGACGCGTTCAACGCCGCGCTGGCGGCGGACGTGCGGCAACACCCCACGCTGCAGTGGGAGCCGGTGGGCCTGGCGGCCAGCGGCGGGGCGCTCACCGGCGAGCTGCTGAGCCACCCCACGGAAGCCATCCGGGTGTTCGAGCGCGAGCTGCGCGCGGCCATCGACGCGCTGATGGCGCGGCTGGTCGCGGAACCGGGCCACCCGTTCCTGGGCGGGATCCCAAGCGCCTACCGCCTGAACACCTGGGCCACCCTGGTTCCCGAGCAGGGGGAGATCAGCGCCCACATCCACGAGGAATCCTGGCTCAGCGGCGCGTACTACGTGACGCTGCCCGAGGCGATGCGGGCCGCGGAAGACCAGCACGCGGGGTGGATCGAGTTCGGACGGCCCAGCGCGGAGTTGCCGGACGTACCCGATGACGCGGTGCGCTGCATACGCCCCGAGGAGGGGTTGCTGCTGCTGTTTCCTTCCTACCTGTTTCACCGCACCCTGCCGTTCTCCGGCGAGGGCGAGCGCATCAGCCTGTCCTTCGACGTGGAGCCGATCTGAAAACGCCTCACGCCAAGCCGCCAAGACCGACAGGATGAAAAAAGCCTCACGCGAAGGCGCGAAGAAAGGCAAGAATCTATCACGCAGAGACGCAGAGAAGACAAATGCGGGAGCGTCCTGCGGGAGCGGCATCTTGCCGCGAATTGTAGGAGCGCCATCAGGCGCGACGCCCGAGTCCCCAGTCCCGCGCCCCAAGCATTTGTAGGAGCGGCATCTTGCCGCGAACCCCGGCCCCCATCATTTCTCCAGCTCGAATTTCATCGCGTAGGTGTAGCGGGGCGCGAAACAGATCCGGGTTGGGGGCCGGCCAACATGGGGGATCGCGCCGTCGAAAATCACCAGCCGCCCGGGCCTGGGCGAGGCCACGAACTCAGCGTCCATCTCGCCGTTGAAGAACAGTGTCTCGCCACCCCATTCCGGATGCCATTCCGGCGCGATGAACCACAGCGCGGTGAGCTCCCGGGCACCCGGCTGGGCGTCCGTGTGTATGAACAGCATGTCCCCGAAACTGGCGTAGTTACAATACGAGCGGTACATGCGGTAGGATTCGCCGTTGGCACAAAAGCATTCGGCCGCCGCGATCGCCGCAGAATAGATGGGCAGCTTCCGCGTGGCCTCGAGTTGAATTTCGCGAACCCAGTGTTTGTAGTCCTTGGTCTCCGGCTTGGCGATTTCGGACTTGGTGAAGGCGTTGGCTTCCAGGGCGGTTGCCATCCGCGCAATCTGGTCCTTCGGCACCAAGTCGTCGAAAACCAGGATCCGGCGGCTCTCGATCGCGCCTTCCCGCGTCGGTATCGGCTTAGTCATAACGGACCCGCCCAATGAGTGAGACAGGCAAAGTAAAGCAGCCCGGCACCACGGCGCAAGGCCAAGCCCCTGCCAACGCCGGAAGCCACTCCACCTTCCCCGTGCCGCATGAATAGGCGCGCAGCGCCGGTCGGCGAACGAGTGCGCGACCTGCTCAATCGGGCCGGCGAGGCGCTCAACGCCCAGCGGCTGGACGAGGCGCGCCGGCTCTGTGTCCAGGCACTGGAACTGGAGCCCGGACACGCCGCGGGGCGCGGCCTTGCCGGAGTCGTGGAGCACGCCAGAGGTGACTTCCAGGCCGCCCACGAGCACCTGCGGGAGGCGGTTAGTCTCGCGCCCGAGGATGCGGGGCACCACCAGAATCTGGCCCTGGTCTGGATGAGCCGGGGAGATTTTCGGGAAGCCCTGGCCGAACTGTCGCGAGTACTGGAGCTCGAGCCCGACAACGTCCCGGCCGCCGAGTTGCGCGCCGAGGCTCTGACGTCCCTGGGTGAGTTCGAGCACGCGCTCGCCCTCTACCAGGAACTTATAGGCAACAACCCGCAGGACAGCGCGCTGCAGGGCCGCCTGGTGAACCTGCTGGCGCAGATGCCCATGCGTGGGCGGAACCCGGCCGTGGACCAGGCCGTCGCCCGACTCCTGGAATCACCAAACGTGGAGCCCACGCTGCTGGCGGTGCCCATCGCGCGGCTGGTCATGGCCCGGCACGGCATGAATCGCAATGTGACCTTGCCGCCGATTGACGGTATGGCGGATGACGAGTTGTTGATCAGCGCGCTGCGCACGCTTTACTTCACCGAACCCGGCATTGAGCGGACGCTGACCGGCCTGCGCCGGCGGATGTTCACCGAGTGCGTGGAGCTGGGGCGCATCCCCAGGGAGTGGCGTGATCTCGCTGGCGCCATGGCCGTGCACAACCTGCGCAACGAATCCGCCTACGCCATTGGCTCGGAGGAGGCGGAGGCCGTGGACCGGCTCGCGGAAAAGCTCGCCGCCCGCCTGGCCGCGGGGGGCGAGCGCGCATCCCCGGAGGCACTCGCTGCCATGGTGACGCTGATAGGCCTTTACCGCTCGCCCGCCGCCCTGGACTGCGCGGAGCCGCTGTCCGAACTTGCCGGTGGTGAGTGGCCGGAGCCGGCCAGCGAACTGGTGCGCCTGGCCTTCGACGAGCCCCGCAGGGAGCGCGAGGCCGCGGCATCCGTGCCGGCCCTGGCGGAGATTCAGGGAGAAACCAGCGCCGCGGTACGGGCCATGTACGAGGATAATCCGTACCCGCGCTGGGACCGCCTGGGCCCGGTGGTGCCGGGCACCGTGGCCGAGCGGCTCGCGCGACAGTTGCCGTCCTACCGCCCCACGGCCACCTGCCGCGACGGGGCGCTGAACGTCCTGATCGCTGGCTGCGGCACCGGGCGGCATGCCTTGCGCGCGGCGGCGGAGTACACCAACGCCCACGTGACCGCCATAGACATCAGCCTGCGCAGCCTGGGCTACGCCGCCCGTCGGGCGCAGGAGCTTGAGCTGGACAACGTGGAATTTCTGCAGGCGGACCTCTTCGACCTGCCCGGGATGGAACGCCGATTCGCGGTGGTGGAGAGCATCGGCACCCTGGAGACCCTGGACGACCCGGAGGCCGGCTGGCGGGTTCTGGCCGAAATGACCGACCCGGGCGGCGTGCTCTACATCGGCAGCTACAGCGAGGTGGCCCGGCGTTCGGTGATCGCCGCGCGTAAACGAATACGGGAGCTGGGCCTGGGAGGAACGCCAGACGACATGCGCGAATTCCGGCGCCGGGTGCTGGACGGCGAATTGGGCGCGGACGGGCGAATGCTCTTGCGTTGCGGCGACTTCTACAGCCTGAGCGGCTGCCGCGACCTGCTCTTTCACGTGAGCGAGAAGCGCTTCCGGATCCGCGAGCTCGCCGCCATCTGGGAGCGCCTGGGGCTGCGCTTTTTGGGCTTCCACCCGGTGCGCCCCGAGCTGCGCGAGGCGTTCCAGCGCCGTTACCCGGAAGATCCCTACGGGCGCAAGCTGGCCAACTGGATGGACTTCGAGGAAAACGACCCGGACAGCTTTTGCCGACTGATGAATCTGTCCATGCTGTATTACTGGCTTGAGAAAGGGGAGGCGGCGGGCACATAGAATGACGCGTGGGTTTCGCCCCGGACTGGCGTCCGGGTCTCAACCCACCCTACGGCCTGTGGGAGCCGGGTAGGGTGGGTCGAGCGGCAGCGAGACCCGCGCGGACGGGCGGCAAGGCCGGCAGGTCGGGGTCTGTGGGAGGGCCCTTGGGCCCGACGGCCAGGTCGGTCGCAAGCGGCCTCCCACACTGCACGCGGGCGGGCAACGCGCCCTCCCGGGCGCCTCTCGCGCCTACCGCCTCTCCATGAACACTTTCAACAGATCCAGCGGCAGCGGGAACACGATGGTGGAATTCTTTTCCCCCGCGATGTCGCTCAGCGCCTGCATGTAGCGCAGTTGCATGGCGCCGGGCTGCTCGGCCATGCGCTTGGCGGCCTCGACCAGTTGCTTGGCCGCCTGGAACTCGGCCTCGGCCAGGATGACCTGCGAGCGGCGCTGGCGCTCCGCTTCCGCCTGCTTGGCGATGGCCCGGATCATGCTCTCCTCCAGGTCCACCTGCTTGATCTCCACGTTGGCCACCTTGATGCCCCAGGCGTCGGTCTGCTTGTCCAGGATGTCCTGGATGGCCACGTTGAGCTTGTCCCGCTCGGCCAGCATTTCGTCCAGCTCGTGCTTGCCCAGCACCGAGCGCAGCGTGGTCTGCGCCAACTGGCTGGTGGCCTCGTAGTAGCGCTCCACCTGGATGATGGCCTTCTCCGGGTCTATCACCCGGAAATACACCACCGCGTTGACCTTCACCGACACGTTGTCCAGCGAGATCACGTCCTGCGGCGGCACGTCCATCACGATGGTGCGCAGGTCCACGCGCACGATCTGCTGGACGAACGGGACCACGATGATGAAACCTGGGCCCTTGACGCTCCAGAAGCGCCCGAGCTGGAAGACGACGCCCCGCTCGTACTCGCGCAGGATATTGATGGCGTTGACCAGGAACAGGAAAACCAGGCCAACGATGACCGCCCAGAAATATAACGTCATGATTCATCCCCTCCTTGATTGAGTTCGGCATTCCGGGGCCGCCCCGACTCCCCGCCCGAGGGCGCCACGATCAGCGTCAGCCCCTCGATGTCGCACACGGTGACGCGCTCGCCGGCGGCCACCTCGTGCCCCGAGCGCGCCAGCCAGATCTCGCCGTGCACGCGCACCCGGCCCTCGCCGCCGGAAAAGTCGCTCACCGCCTCGGCGTGCTCGCCCACCATCTGCTGGCGGCCGGTGATCACGGGCCGGCCCCAGGCGCGCAGGGCCAGGTACATCACGCCCATGAAGAACAGGCCGCTCAACAGGGCCGTCCCGCCGATCACCCAGGGGTCTATGGAGAATCCGGGCACGTCGCTGTCCATGAGAATGATGGAGCCGATGATAAGAGAAATGATGCCCCCGATGCCCAGCGCCCCGAAACTCGGCGCGAACATCTCCGACACCATGAGTATCACGCCCAGCGCGATCAACGCCAGGCCCGCGTAGTTCACCGGCAGCACCTGAAAGGCAAACAGCGCCAGCAACAGGCAGATGGCGCCCACGATGCCCGGCACCATGGCGCCCGGGTGGTAGCCCTCCAGCACCAGCCCGTAGATACCGATCATCATCAGCAGGTAGGCCACGGTGGGATTGGTGATCACGGAGAGCAGCTCGGAGCGCCAGTCCGGCTCGACGCGCTCGATGCTGCTGCCCGCCGTCGCCAGCGTGCGTTCGCCGTGCTCCATTTTCACCGTGCGCCCGTCCGCGGCTTGCAACAGCTCGTCCACGCTACCGGCGACGATGTCCACCACGCCCATCTCCAGCGCCTGGTCGGCAGTCAGGCTCACCGCCTCGCGCACGGCTTTCTCCGCCCAGTCGGCGTTGCGGCCGCGCAACTCCGCCAGGCCGCGGATGTAGGCGGCGGCGTCGTTGACGATCTTGCGCTCCATGGCGCCGCCCGACGGCTGGCTCTCCGCTTTCCCGCCGCCGTCTTCGTCTTGCTTGTCGCCCTGATCCGGCTTTTCCGGCGACCCGCCCCCGAACCCTTCGCCGATCTGCACCGGCGTGGCCGCGCCCAGGTTGGTGGCCGGCGCCATGGCGGCCACGTGGCTGGCGTAGAGGATATAGGTTCCGGCGCTGGCGGCCCGCGCGCCGCTGGGCGCCACCCAGGTGATCACCGGCACCGGGGAGGCCAGGATGGCCTGGTTGATGTCGCGGGTGGCGGCGTCCAGTCCGCCGGGGGTGTCCATTTGAATGATCACGGCCGGGGAGTGCTCCCGGGCGGCCCGCTCGAAACCGGTGGTGAGGTAATGGGTGGTGGCGGGCCCGATGGCCCCGTCCACCCGCAGGAGCAGGACCGGCCCTTGGCCTTCCCGCGCGGAGGCCTGAGCGCCCAACAGCAGCGCCGCGAGACCGAGAAACCTGAGCGCCTTCATCCGTACACCCGAACCGCTGGCTCGCCCCCAGTATGCCAGCTTCCCTCTGCCGGCGAGCAGCCACGTCCCGGAATTCAGCGGACCCGACGTCCCGGAGGGACGCGGTGGAGCCTGGCGAGACCGTCGTCGCCAGGATGGCGGCGTCGGAGCCTACAGGGATGTATCTACGGCGTTCTCGACAGGCTGCACCGCACCGCTGGTCCAACGCCCGCGGTCCCCGCTCCTTGACTCATGTCAATGCCGGCGCCACCCGGCGTGCCTAGCATCCTATCCATCATGGACGCCACGAACACTATGAACCACGGCATCGTTTTCGACCGCGACCTGGTGCGGCGCTACGACCTGAACGGTCCGCGCTACACGTCCTATCCCACGGCGGCGCAGTTCGACGAGTCCTTCGGCCCCGACGACTACCGGCGCGCCCTGGCGCACGCCAACGAGGACCCGATCCCCCGGTCGCTGTCGCTCTACGCGCACATTCCCTTCTGCTCCAACCCCTGTTTCTACTGCGGCTGTACCAAGGTAATTACCCGCGACAGGCAGCGGGCGGCCCACTACGTGGAGCGGCTGGAGCGCGAGGTCGGCATGGTCTCGGAACTGGTCGCCGGCGACCGCCTGGTGAAGCAGCTCCATTTCGGCGGCGGCACGCCCACGTTCCTGGCTCCGGACCAGCTGGACGGCATCCTGGAGTTCCTGGCCGGGCGCTATTCCTTTTCCGCCGGGCTGGAGTGCGCCATCGAGATCGATCCGCGCACCGTGACCCCGGACCAGGTTCGCGAGCTGGCCCGCTCGGGCTTCAACCGCATGAGCCTGGGTGTCCAGGATTTCGACCCGGCGGTGCAGAAGGCGGTCAACCGGGTGCAGCCCGAGTCCGACACCCTGGCGGTGCTGGAAGCGGCGCGCGCCGCCTGCCCGCAGGGCATCAACGTGGACCTGATCTACGGCCTGCCGCACCAGAGCGTGCAGAGCTTTTCGCGAACACTGGACACCCTGGTCTCGGCCCGGCCGACGCGCATCGCCACCTACAGCTACGCGCACATGCCGGCCATGTTCAAGCCCCAGACGCAGATCAAGGAACGGGACCTGCCCAATCCGGAGGAGAAACTGGCCATCCTGGAGCTGACCATCGAAAAGCTTACCGGGGCGGGCTACGTCTACATCGGCATGGACCATTTCGCCCTGCCCGACGACGAGCTGGTGCGTGCCCTGCACGAAGGGCGGCTGCACCGCAATTTCCAGGGTTACTCGACCCAGGCGGACTGCGACACCGTGGGCTTCGGCATGAGCGCCATCGGCAACGTGGGCGGCACCTACGTGCAGAACCACAAGGAAATCCTGCGCTACCAGGCCGCCGTGGACCGGGGCGAGCTGCCGGTATGGCGGGGGTACGTGCCGAGCCGGGACGATCTGATCCGCCGGTACGCGATCCGCGAGCTCATGTGCCGTGGCGAGCTGGACTTCGAGACGCTCGCCGAGCGGTTCGACATTTCGGGGCCGGAATATTTCGCGCCTGAACTCTACCGGCTCAGGCAGCTCGAGGACGACGGGCTGGTGAGCCGCTCCGCGGCGGGTATCCACGTGACCCCTGTGGGGCGTCTGCTCGTGCGCGCCGTGGCCATGGTCTTCGACGCCTATCTTTCGGCCGGCCGCCGCCCCGCGG
>Ga0209918_1001449_pt1 | contig 12681 bp, 10 predicted proteins | sample SalPonD_shore_MG_FD_185712 | JGI IMG/M metagenome (GOLD analysis project Ga0209918, IMG submission 185712) | Salt pond soil microbial communities from South San Francisco under conditions of wetland restoration - Salt Pond MetaG... | ecosystem: Environmental > Aquatic > Marine > Intertidal zone...
CGGACAGGCCCTTGCGGAAGTCGTGGATGGCCCCGCTCAGGTCCGACCCCAGGCTGCGCAATCGCTTGGTGCCGAACAGCAGCACCACGATGGCCAGCAGGATCAGCAATTGCCAGAGACTGATGCCACCAAAACCCATAGCGTTCCTCGCAGGAAAGACGAGAGGCCCGCGCCGGTGCGCGGGCCCTTCATGATACCGCGTTAGCCGCCCTTCTGGCGCGCCTCCGCCGTGCGCTCCTCAAGCGCGTCGGTGAACTGCACCACCGGCGCCGGCCGCTGGCTCACCTTGCCCGCGAAAATGCCCTCGGGCACGGCCCCGGATCCGTAGGCATCGGCGTTGGCCTTGGGATCGATCTCGATGACCGTGCCGTCCAGCGCGATGCCCGCGAACAGCCCCCGGGCCCGCGAATAGGCGTAGATCTCGGCTGTCAGCTGGGCGTCGGTGGCGGCGGAGGCAGTGCGTCCCACGGGTCCCGCGGCCACCGAGGCGTCGCCCCCAAGCGTGAACTTGCCATTCATGATCCCGGAGATCGAGCGTTGCGTCTTGAAGACCAGCACCAGGTCGATGGACTGCACGCCGGCCTGGAATCCGATACTGCCGCCCGTCACGGAAATGAAGGTGGGCAGGCTCCAGGCGCCGGAATCGTCGCGTATCGACAGCACGCCGTTGCCATGGCGGCCACCCACCACGAAGCCGGCCTTGATCAGGCCGGGGATCACCGCGATGCCGGCGGCGTCATTGTAAAGCCTGGGCGGGATGCCCTGCTCCGGGATGTCGGCCAGGGAACGCAACACGGTTACCGCGTCCCTTGCCGTGTCCACCGGATTGCCGGCGTGCGCCGGCATCGCCAATACCGCGCTCAGCAACGCGGCGGAGAGGATCCTGAAGTTACGAAGGTTCATTGGTCTGCTCCCTGCAGTTCCCTGGTTCCTTGGGCCCGTCCGGGCCGGCGAAGTTCAGCGCACCGGGACCGGGCGCCGTCGCCTGAGCGCCCAGAGGCCGGCAGCGGCCATGGACGAAAGCAGCGCCGCCAGTCCGCCGGGTCCCGTGGCGGGTATCGGTGGGTCGGCCTGGGCCTGGCAGCTGGCCGACGGCGGAGCGATGGCCAGACTTTCCACGCCGACGATGGTGGTCGCAACCTGGGTGGCCGCGCCCGTAGCGGGATTCAGCGTGAAGATGATGCTGGGCTCGTTCAGCGGGTTGCCGTCGAGGTCGGCGGACCGGTCGGCAACGCCCCAGAGGGTGCCGTTCGCATCGTAGTCCAGGCCCGCGTCGCCGAAGACCAGGGAGTCATCCAGTGGCCCAAGCAGTACCGGCGTGCCGGTCTGGGCCCGGTCGTAGAGACTTTCGTCGCCCTGGGAACCAACACCGTAAACGTCGCTGCCGCAGGCGGCGAGGCCGGTCAGGGCACCGGGGTTGGCCGCGCTCTTGGCGCCGTCTTCGCCCGTCGTGGAGCTCACGGTGCTGGGCGCGGCGACCCGCTGGATCACGTTGCCCGTCTGCGGGTCCACCTGCCAGATTTCACCGGTGATGTCCGAGCTCAGCCAGAGATTGCCCTGGGCATCGAAGGAAAGGCCGAAATCGTAATCCGCGCCGAGTTGAAGCCCATTCGACCCCTGGGTCAGGTTGCTCGCCGTGTTGTTGACGGGCGAGCCCTGTCCGGTCTGGGTGTCGATGATGATGAGCGTCTCGGTGCCGTCGTCGGCGCCGTAGAGCACGCCCTGGGGCGAGAGCGCCAGGCCCTCCACGTCGCCGTAGCCCACGTCTCCGACGTGGGTCGCCACCCCGGTGGCCAGGTCGACGCGATAAAGGGCATCGAATCCGGTATCCGCGGGAGAATCGGAATTGATCACATAGCCCATGGGGGCGGCCTGCGCGCCGAACACGGCGAGCAGGAGGACCATGCCGGGCAGGGCTTGGGCACGCCTCGTCATTTCGATTCCACGTTGTCCCGGAGCTGTTCCGCCCCTCTTCTCATTCCGAGGCGCCTGGGCGCCTCCCGTCACTACGACCCCGCACGGCGACGATTTCGCCCCGCCGGGCCTTGAATCCTAGCACTGCGCCTGCCCCCCGCCAAGTTCGCGGCCCGGCTGCTAGACTGCGAAACCTCTGGCTCGAACCCGTTGGCGGGCGGCAATCATGAAGGTAACCGGGCGCATATTTCTGGCGGGCCTGGCGGCGATACTGCCGCTGGCCTTCACGGCATGGCTGCTGGTGTGGCTGGGCCGCAAGTCGGAAAGCATGCTGGGCGGCCTGATCCGCTTCGTACTCCCCGAGAACTGGTACGTGCCCGGCCTGGGCGTGGCACTGGGTATCGCGCTGGTATTCGTGATGGGGGTTTTGATGCAGCTCTACCTGTTCCAGCGCCTGTTCGAGTGGGCGGAATCGCAGCTCGAGCGCATCCCGGTGATCAAGACCATCTACGGCTCGGTGCGCGACATGATTCGCATGTTTTCCCCCGGTGGCGACCGGGAATCGGGCAAACCGGTGATCGTGCGCCTGCCCGGCAATGACCAGGCCATGCTTGGCTTCATTACCCAGGATCGCCTGCCGGAAGCCGTCGACCAGGACGGCAGGGTCGCCGTGTACCTGCCGATGAGCTACCAGATCGGAGGCTTCACCGTCATGATTCCCGCGGACCAGCTGGAACCCCTGGAGATGGGCGCCCAGGACGCCATGCGCTTCGTGATCACCGCCGGCGTCGGCTCCGCCCGCAAGGACCGCCAGCAATGAGTGATGCCCCCGATCCCGCACTGCAGGACCACCGGCGCGCGCCGGTGCCCGGCGTCCTGCTCGTCAACCTGGGCACGCCGGACGCGCCGACAGCCTCGGCGCTGCGCCGCTATCTCCGGGAGTTCCTGAGCGACCGGCGGGTGGTGGAACTGTCCCGCGCCGCCTGGCTGCCGCTTCTCTACGGGGTGATCCTGCCATTCAGGTCGGGGCGCAGCGCGAAGCTCTACCACTCCATCTGGCGCGAGGACGGCTCCCCGCTGCTGGCTTACTCGCAGCGCCTGGCCGAGCGCCTGGAGCGGCGCCTGCGCGAGGACACCAACCTGCCCGTGACCGTGGCCCTGGGCATGCGCTACGGCAATCCGCCGATCGCCGAGGCCCTGGCGCGGCTCGCCGAGGCTGGCGTGGACCGGCTGGTGGTGCTGCCGCTCTACCCGCAATACGCAGCCAGCACCGTGGGCAGCGCCTTCGATGCCCTGGGCGAGACGCTGAAATCCCAGCGCTGGATCCCCCAGTTGCGCTTCATAGCCGGCTACGCCGACTTCGAACCCTGGGTGGCCATGGCCGCGGAAAGCATCCGCGAGTACCGGGAGCGGCGCGGCGACGCGGAGCGCCTGCTGTTTTCCTTCCACGGCCTGCCCCGCCGACAGTTCGAATCCGGCGACCCCTACTACTGCCAGTGCCAGAAGAGTGCGCGCCTGATCGCCGGACGGTTGCGGCTGGAAGAAGATCAATGGGCGGTGTCCTTCCAGTCCCGCTTCGGCCCGGCGGAGTGGCTGAAACCCGCCACCATGGACACGTTGAAGCGTTGGGCGGAAAAGGGCGTGCGCCGGGTGCAGGTGGCCTGCCCGGGCTTCGCGGTGGACTGCCTGGAGACCCTGGAGGAGATCGCGGTGCAGAACCGCGAGGCTTTCCTCAAAGCCGGCGGCGAGCGCCTGGACTACGTGCCCGCACTCAACGACCGGCCCACCCACGCCGCGGCCCTGGCACACCTGGTGCGCCGGGAGGCGGGTGACTGGCTGGACGCCGAGGCGGGCCCATACGCCGACGCCCAGGAGCAGGCGGGGGAGCGCCAGCGTCGCGCCACCGCGCAGCGGGAACGCTACGGCGAATTGCCGGAGTAGGCGGTAGCCGGCTTTGCACCGCCCGGGCGGGGTTCAAAAAGGCGGAATCCGGCTGGCCCGATGGTGACCGTCGGCGGCCCGGATGGCCGCCGTCGAGCCTCCAGGGATGGATTCACGGCGTGTCACCGGCGGGTCTGCCGGATTGCGCCGCTCAGCGCATCCGACCTTGAATACTCAACGAGCCGTCCAGCCCCCATCCACCACGATGGTCTGGCCGGTGATGTTGCGCGCCGCCGGCCCCACCAGGAACTCCACGATGCCGGTCATCTCCTCCACGGTGATGAACACGCCCTTGGGCATGGGCTTGAGCATGATCTCGCTGACGATGTCGTCCTCCGACATGTCGTGCTCGCGCGCCTGCGCCGCGATCTGGTCATCCACCAGGGGCGTTTGCACGTAGGCCGGGCAGACGGTATTCACCGTGATGTCGGTGTCCGCGGTCTCCAGCGCCAGCACCTTGGAAAAGCCCAGCAGGCCGTGCTTGGCTGCCACGTAGGCGCTCTTGTAGGGCGAGGCCACCAGTGAGTGCACGGAACCGATGTTGACGATGCGCCCGAACCCCTGCTCGCGCATCGGCGGCAGGACGGCCCGCGCCGCCATCGCCGCCCCGTCCAGCATCACCCGCACGAGCTTGTGCCAGCGCTCTGGCGGGAAGTTCTCCAGCCGGGCCACGTGCTGGATGCCGGCATTGTTGACCAGCACGTCCAGAGGCTGCTCCCCCGCCAGCCGACCGAGCACGTCCAGGTGCACGGCGGAGGTGACGTCCAGCTCCAGCGCCTCGGCGGCGTGACCGGCGTCGGTGATGTCCCGGGCCACGCGATGGGCGGCTTCCCGGTCACGGTCGCTGACGATGACGTGGCGCCCCGGTCCCGCCAATCCCCTGGCCAGGCCCGCGCCGATGCCGCTGCCCGCTCCGGTAATCAGGATTCTCAAAGGGGTACCTCCAGTGTCTGTCCTTGCCAGCGGATCGGCGCGGCGCCGGACCCGTCGGCGATGTCGGGAACGTTGTCCTGCTCCAATGCCGGCACGGTGTCGCCGCTGGAACCCCGCGGCGTGGTGTGGATCACCTGGCTGGGCGGCAGGGGCGCGCCGGAAAACAGGTGATCGCGCATGCGGCTGAGCGCGCGCTGGAAGTAGATGTGCAACGGCACGAAGCGCGCATTGAACCCGGGCAGCCCCAGCAGCGTGTCGAAATGCTGGGCGTTGGTGACTTCCAGGTAGCGCAGCTTCGAGGCATCGCCTTCCCGCGCCTGGTTCGCCGCGAAGTAACTGCGGGAGCTGTGGTTGATCCAGACCAGGGCGTCGCTGCGCCCGTGCAGCATCAGCACGGGCTTGCCGTGCAGCTTGCCGGTGAGCCGGGTTTCCGCCACCCCGGCGCGCACCCGGCGGCCCCGTTCGCCACCGCCGGCCCAGAGCTCGCGCAGGCAGCTCACCTGATCCAGGCCGTACGCGGGGGCACCGGTTGCCTTCGATGGCGCCAGGATAAGCTTCGTGGCGGTCTCGCCGTCCACCGCCGCCAGGTCGATGCCGGCCACCGGGGGCACCCCGGCGCTGGTGGCGAACAGCGTGGCCGCCGCCTCCGGGGCCACCGGCGCCACGCGGCTCTCGGCGTCGAAGGCCCGGAATGCCACGCCGCAGACGCGGTCGCCTGGCTCGAAGCGCCCGTAGGCATTGGCGTAGACGGCGGCGACGTCGGCCCAGAGATTGATCACCGTGTTGACCACCTGGGCGTCGGCGGCCTCCGGGTGCAGCCCGTAGCCCAGCATGGCCTGGTAGGCGTACTCGGCCCGCGCCGGCGTGTCCTCGCCCTTGATTCTGCCCTGGGCGGCCAGGGCCTCGCAGCGCCCTTCCAGCAACGGCTTCATGGCCGCCTGTTGCCCGGCCAGCGGGGATTCGGCGAAACGCGGCGCCAGGGTGGCGCAGGGGCCGTAGATGGCGGCCAGGCTGGCAAAATCGTAGAGCGGCCGGCCCGTCAGGGGCGTGGCATTGCCGCCCTCCGAGACCCGCCAGCCGGCCTCCGCGGCCACGTGCACGTTGGGCTCGCCGGCCACCACGCCGTCAATCAGACCCGCCTCGTCGTGCTCTGCAGCGGCCAGCACCGCGGCGCCGCCGTTGGAAATGCTGGCGGCGATGACGATGATGCCGTCGCCGCGGTAGGCCGGCATCCCGTCCGGGCGGTGGTTGGCCTCGAGCCGTTCCAGGGCGAAACGGATGCTGTCCAGCACCATCTCGCCCCAGTGGGCTTCCGGGTTGTCTCCGGAATGGGCGTGCTTGACCGCCACGTCCGGATTGCCGGGCCACTCGCGTTTGCTGAACGGCTCGGCCCACTCGAGGGCGGCTTTCACGTCGCGCACGCCGGTGATGTCGTAGGCTTTGCCGTCGCCCAGGTTGGCGACCCAGGGGCCGGCGCCCTTGTCGGTGTAAACCACGGCGCAACCGTTGCGCAGGCCCCAGTCGCCGGCGCTGCCGATGGCGCCCAGCGGGCCGCGGGAACCGGAAGCCGGCGCGGCCACCAGGCAGGGGCGCTTGCCGGGAAAGCCGTCGGGCACCTGCAGCACCATCACGTGGGTGGTGCCGTCGGCCAGCCGGCCCAGCGCCCAGTACTCGGTGCCGGGCACCGGGAGGTCCCCGGGCCGCGGGCCGAAGAGCCGGCCGAAACCACCGCCCTCGGCCACGTCCACGATGCCCCGGTAATTGTTATAGACGGCGAGCCGCCACAGGTCCTCGGCGGAACCGGGGTCCGCTTCCGGCGGCGGCCCGCGCAGGCCCTCCACCCCCAGCCCGGCCGTGGCCAGGTCGGCGCGGTGGAACACCAGCGGTTCCGGAGCGGCTGGGCCGCCCCCCGAGGATCCGTCCCCGGTGCCGCAGCCGGTGATCGCCGCGAACAGCGAGGCGCCGGCGAGGCCGCGGATGCGTCGTTTCATGCTCATGACTCCCGGATCACCCGAATACCGCGAACAACAGTATGGCCAACGCCGTGCCGATCAGGGGTACCACCACCGTGAGCGCGCCCATGGCGCCATAGGCGTCCCGGTGGGTCTCCCCGCAGATGGCGCGGATGGTGGTCACCACGTAGCCGTTCTGGGGCAGCGAATCCAGCGCCCCGGAAGAGATCGCCACCACCCGGTGCAATTGCGACGGATCCACGCCCTGGTCCAGATAGCCGGGCGCCAGCACGGGCAGGGCGATGGCCTGGCCGCCCGAGGCGGAACCCGTCAGGGCGGCGATGGCGCTCACCGCCACTGCGGCACCGATCAGCGCGTTGCCCGGGATACCGGTCATGGCGTCCACCGCCATGGCGAAGGCCGGCGAGGCCTTGGCGATGGTGCCGAACCCCACCACCGCGGAGGTGTTGCCGATGGCGATCATCGAACCGGCCACGCCCTCGCCCACGGCGTTGTTGATGTGCAGGAAGTACCGCCAGTTGATGGCGATGGTGGTGAGCGTGCCGCCGAGCAGCGCCACGATCAGCGCCGCCTGGCGCAACGCATCGTGCAGCAGGAAGGCCAGCACCAGCACCACCGCCAGCGGCACGATGCCCGCCAGCGGGTGAGGCAACGCCTTCTCATGGGGCTCCGGGTCGCCCTCGCGCTCCAGGAAGTGCTCGCCTCGCGCCTGCGCCCGGGCCAGCATTTTCAGGAGCCACCAGTAACCCAGCACCGCCATTACTGCCGCCACAACCAGGCTCACCTGCCAGCCGGCGTACGGCGTGGTTCCCAGGTACTTGATGGGAATCCAGTTCTGGATCTCCGGCGAGCCGGCGGAGGTCATGGTGAAGGTCACCGAGCCGAACGCGATGGTCCCGGGTATGAAGCGCCGCGGCAGGTCGGCCTGCTTGAAGAGTGACAGCGCCAGCGGGTACACGGAGAACGCCACCACGAACAGGCTCACGCCGCCGTAGGTGAGAACGGCGCAGGCCGCCACGATGGCCAGCGGCGCCCGGTGCGAGCCGAAACGCGTGACGATCCAGTTGGACACGCTCTCCGCGGCGCCGCAGTCCTCCATCATCTTCCCGAACAGAGCGCCCAGCAGGAACATGAAATACCAGGCGGCCACGAAACCCGCGAACCCGCCCATGTACTGGTCGATGAAATTGAGGGTCTGTCCCTCGGCCTCGGGGAAAATCGGGATCCCCGCGGTGAGCGCCACGAGTAGCGCGCAGAACGGCGCGGCGATCAGCAGGTTGACGCCGCGGATGGTGAGCACGATCAGAAGCCCCAGCGCGCCCAACAGTCCCAGGATGCTCAGCATTGCCCCTCCCCGTTTCGGGTCTCCCGCCCGAGCCGCGGCCGCGGGACCGGCGCCGGCCGGCCCCGCGCCGGGTGTTTCAGAAGTGGACGGTCATGGTCGCGGTCACCGTCCGCGGCGGCCCGTAGAAGGCGTTGGCCACGCCCTCGAGACCCAGCGTGGACATGCTCCCGTCGGGCGTCACGAACTGGTAGCCGGAGACCTTGTACTCCTTGTCGGTGAGGTTCAGGCCGTGCAGTCCGAACTCGTACTTTCCGTCCAGGGTGCTCCAAAGCAGGTTCAGGTTGAACAGCGAGTACGCTCCCTGGTCGAGGAACTGGGATGGGGTCTCGAACTGGTGCGTCAGGCTGCGATAGGCCCAGGCGGCGATGGCGCTGAAGTTGCCGCCGGTACCGAAGAGGTCCAGGCGCCGGTCGTAGCGGAAATCCAGGTAACCGGTCCACTCGGGAGTGTTCTGGAAGGTGCGCTGGTCGGCCACGTCCTGGAACGCCGTTTCACCTGTGACCGGGTCGGCGACCGCGGTGATGAACTTGTCGTATGTGGCGTCGATGTAACCCATGGAGAAGCGCGTGCTCAGCGAATCGCCGGCCGTGAACAGATTCGCGCCCAGCTCCGCGGTGCCTTCCAGCTCCACGCCCGTCACCGTGGCCGCCGCCGCGTTGGTGGTCACGCCGGCGAAGGTGTCGGCGATGCCGTCGCCGTCGGTGTCCACGCCCACCGAGCCCGGCACCTGGACGTCGGTGTAGTCGCTGTAGAAAACGGCCACGTTGGTGTTGAAGCGCCCGTCGGCCCAGCGTGACTTGGCGCCCAGCTCGTAGGTGTCCACCTGCTCGGGATCGAACTTCATGAAGTCGAAGATTTCCTGCTGGTCCACGGTCCCATCGTTGTTCAGGTCCGGCGCCGCGGTGGTGGCGCCCCGGGGATCGAAACCGCCGCCCTTGAAGCCCTGGCTGTAGGACACGTACAGGTTCTGAGACGGCACCGGCATCCACGCCAGGCTCACCCGCGGCGAGAAGTCGGTGAAGGTTTCCGAACCATTGAAGTCCGACGTGGTGGCGATGGGTACCGCATCGCCGCCGAAGTAGCTGGAATTGCCGCCAATCATGGTCTGCCGCAACACCCGGGAGGAACGCTTGTCGCTGGTGTAGCGCCCGCCGATGCCCAACTCCAGGCCGGTGTCCATGTCGAAGTAGGTGCCCAGGTCGAAGGTGACGTCGCCGAAAACGGACCAGGACTCGGTGTCCACGTTGCCCAGCGTGAAGGCGTTCAGCCCCGGCAGGCCGATCAGGTCGCCGGTGGGGGCGAGTATCACGTCGAAGACGTTGTAGGCGTTGGCGTCCAGGTAATAGAGACCGCCCACGCCGTTCACCAGGTCGCTGTTGTAGTGCAGCTGCAGCTCCTGGCTGAACTGGTGGTTCCGGTAGCGCACCGGCACATCCACGTCGCGGGCCGGCAGACCCTCGAAGTCGATGGCCTGATAATTGTCGTCTTCACGGTACGCGGTGATGTTGCGCAGCATCCAGTTGGGATTGAAGTCGTATTCCACCAGGAGGCTGGCGCCAGACTGTTGCGCGGTGTTCTTGTTCATGATGCCGGCGCGGGTGTCATAGACGTCGTTCAGCACCGGCGCGCCTGAGAACAGCCCCGGGATCAGCCTGTGGCCGGCCACGGGGTTGGAATCGTCATCGGTGTAGTCACCAGACAGCCGCACGAAGAGTTCCGGGGTCGGCGACCACTCGACGGTGCCCCGGGCCGCGCTGATGTCCTTGTTGTAGTTGTCACGTCCCAGGTAGATATCGTCGCCGTAGCCGCTGTGGCGGAACGACGCCACGCTGCCGCCCACCGAGACCGTGTCGCTGAGCGGCAGTTCGCCGGTGGCGACCAGGTCGGCCTGGCCGTAGCTGCCCACCGAACCGCGCAACGTCAACGAGGGCGTGAATCCCAGTCGCTTGGTGACGTATTTCACGGCGCCGCCGATGGTGTTGCGGCCGTACAGCGTTCCCTGCGGCCCGCGCAGCACCTCCACGCGTTCCACGTCGTAGATGTCCAGCACCGCGCCCTGCGGGCGGTTGAGATAGACGCCGTCCAGGTAGATGCCCACGCCGGACTCGAAGCCGGCCACCGGGTCCTGCTGGCCAATGCCGCGGATGAACGCGGTGAGCGTGGAGTTGGTGCCGCGGGACACCTCCAGCGTGGTGTTGGGCACCTGCTCGGAAAGGTAGGTGATGTCCGGGGCGCCAAGCTCCTCGAGCTGGTCGCCGGAGAATGCGCTCACCGCGATGGGCACGTCCTGCAGGGTTTCCTCCCGCAGACGCGCGGTCACGGTGATCTGCTCCAGCTCCGTTTTCTCGGTGGGCTCCTTCTTCGCCGCCTTCTGCTCCGATGTCGACTGCTGGTCGGAATTCCCGGACTGGTCCTGGGCCATGGCCGAGCCGGGACCGAACCACAGGCAGCCGGCGAGTGCCAGGCAACACAGGTGGCGAAGCCGGCGCAAGCCATGATTGGCAAGGCTGGAATCGTTCATTGGTCTTTCCCCTCTTGTTCCCCACATCAGCCGGTCAGCGCCGGCCTCTCGGTATCCCCGGCCGGAGTCTACAATAGCTGTTGAAAAATCTTCAACACCCATTGTATATTCCTCAACAAGTGTTGAAATCAGGCGGGAAGCGTTCAAACGGCGGGCCGGTCGGTCTCTACTCTTATACTGGGACGCATCGCCACTGCCGACCGGATCACTGGAGGGAACTTGAAAGCCGAACGCAAGAACAACCGGGAACGCATCCTGGACGCCGCGGAACGGCAATTCGCGAAACTCGGCTTCTTCGGCACCTCGTTGCGCGACATCGCGCGCACCGCCGGCGTGGACGTGGCGCTGATCAGCTATCACTTCGGCAAGAAGCAGGAGTTGTTCGATGCGGTGATGCTGAGGCGTGCGGAAATCCTGAACGCCGAACGCCAGCAGATGCTCGAGGCGGCCCAGCGCCGGCACGCGCCGAACCCACCCCCGATCGAGGAGATCATCGACGCCTTCACCCACGCGCTGCTCAACCGGTCCACCAAGGGTGGCGAGGGCTGGCGCAGCTACTTCGCCCTGATCGCCCAGGTCAACAACCATCCCCAGTGGGGCGGCGCGGTGATGAACCAGTACTTCGACCCGCTGGTGTACAAGTTCCTGGACGCTTTGCGCGATGCGCTGCCCGGCTGCGACGAGCGCGACCTGTTCTGGTGCTATCACTTCCTGTCCGGGGCGCTGACCCTGACCTTTGCGGAAACGGGCCGCATCGACAAGCTGTCCGACGGCCTGTGCAACTCCGAAGACCTGGACGACGTGCACGAGCGGCTGGTGCCGTTCATCAGCGCCGGCTTCAAGAGCGTGTGCACGCCGGAGCGCGCGGCACGGCCCGGGGCCAGGCGCGGCGGCCGGCGATAGGATCGGCCGATGAGCTCCGGTCGTCCCATCCTGGGCATATCCAGTTGCCTGCTCGGCGAGCACGTGCGCTACGACGGCGGACACAAGCGCAATCCGTTCATCACGGACGTATTGTCCGAGCACTTCGAGTTCCGGCCGGTCTGCCCGGAGGTGGCCATCGGCCTGGGCACCCCGCGGCCGGCCATCCACCTGGAACGGGGCGAAGAGCGCATCCGGGTAGTGGGCGAGAAACTGCCCGGCGAGGACTTCGCCGGGGCGCTGGGAGACTATGGGCGCCGCATGGCCTCGGAGCTGCGGAACATTTCCGGCTACGTCTTCAAGGCCAAATCACCCAGCTGCGGGGTCTGGCGGGTCCCGGTGCACGAGCCCAAGGGCCCGCCGAGCCGGGACGGCCGGGGCGCCTACGCCGCCGCCTTCATCGAGGCCGTACCGCTGCTGCCGGTGGAGGAGGAAGGCCGCCTGAACGACCCGGTGCTGCGCGAGAACTTCATCGAGCGGGTGTTCGCTTACCGGCGCTGGCAGGACCTGTGCGCAAAAGGCTTGAGCGCCGATGCGCTGGTGCGCTTCCACACCGCCCACAAGCTGGCCCTGATGAGCCACGACGACCGGGCCATGCGGCGCCTGGGACGAATGATCGCGGACGCGGGCGGCGCCGACCTGGACGCCCTAGCCGCCGACTACGTGCGCGATTTCATGGCCACGCTGGAAAAGCGCGCCACCCGCCGCCGGCACGCCGACGTGCTCATGCACCTGATGGGCTTTCTGAAAAAGCACCTGGATGGCGACGACAAGCAGGAGCTGCTGGACGTGATCCATCGCTACCGGGTGGGCGAGTTGCCGCTTATCGTGCCCGTCACGCTCATCAAGCACCACTTCCGCCGCCACCCGCACCCCTACGCGGTGGAGCAGACCTACCTCAACCCCCACCCGCGGGAGCTGATGCTGCGCAACGCGATTTGAGATGAACCAAACGCCGCAAACTTGAGTGACGGGGGCGCGGTAGCGCCTGTCGAGAATGCTGCAGGTACATCCCGGGACCCTCGGAGCGATTCTGGCACGGCTCGCGTTGCTGCCTCCCAAGCGTGCTGGCCAGGCGGAGGGCGAGTGACAGTAGCCCAGGCTACGGCCGAGCCCGACAACGCCGCCAGCGC
>Ga0209918_1001452_pt1 | contig 12654 bp, 5 predicted proteins | sample SalPonD_shore_MG_FD_185712 | JGI IMG/M metagenome (GOLD analysis project Ga0209918, IMG submission 185712) | Salt pond soil microbial communities from South San Francisco under conditions of wetland restoration - Salt Pond MetaG... | ecosystem: Environmental > Aquatic > Marine > Intertidal zone >...
CGTGAGTTTTGCGAATAATGAGAACACCTTGGAATTTAGTATGCATGGCACCAACTACAGCTGCAGCCTGAGTGATTATAGCTGCCAGAAAAAAGAGCATCATGGCCCGGTACCGGCACGGGAAGAATTTATGTCCCCGGATGGTACGAAAGCAGTATTTATCAAGAATTATAACCTCTGGATGCGTAACGTTAAAACGGGAAAACTGACCCAGCTTACCCACGATGGTAAAAAGAATTTCGGTTATGGTACCAACAATGCCGGCTGGATCAAACGTAAAAAGCCAGTGCTGAGATGGTCGCCCGACTCCAAACGCATTGCCACCTTTCAGCAGGATGCCCGCGGCGTAAAAAAGATGTATCTCACATCAACCAAAGTTGGGCATCCAAAGCTGGAGGAATGGAATTATCCCATGGCAGGCGACAGTACGATCTTTACGATCCAGCGGGTAATCATTAATCTTGAACCCAAGCCTCATGTTGTTCACCTGAAGATGGATGCCGACCCGCAGCGTTCGACCATTACCGATCATATTGCCAACTATGACGGAACTTTTTTGGATACCGAGTGGAGTCCAGACAGCGATCAGCTGGCTTTTGTTTCCGTATCAAGAAATTTTCAAAATGTAACTTTAAAAATGGCCGCTCCCGAAACGGGCGACGTTCAAAAGATACTGCATGAGGAAACAGATACCTTTTTTGAATCGGGCAATGATAAAATTAACTGGCACGTATTGCCCAAAAGCAACGAAGTACTCTGGTTCTCGGAACGCAGCAACTGGGGACACTTGTATCTCTATAATCTGCAGAGCGGTGAGCTTAAACACCAGATTACAAAAGGCGACTGGAATGTGTTGCAGGTGCGCTACATCGACAAAAAGAATCGCAAAATCTACTTTACCGGTTCCTGCCGAGAAGCCGGGAATCCCTATTTCCATTACCTGTACAGCGTCGATTTCAGTGGCAAAAATCTGAAGCTACTTAGCCCGGAACAAGCGAATCATGAAATTACGATTTCTGACAACGGCGATTATTTCATAGATACATACTCAACACCTACCACGCCTCCGACTTCGGTGATCCGAAATATGAAAGGCAAAAAATTAATGACGCTCGACAAGGCGGATATTTCTGATTTGAAAGCTATGGGGTGGCAGCCGCCGATTCCCTTTTCCGCCAAGGCCCGGGACAGCAAAACTGATCTGTACGGAATGATATTCAAGCCCACAAATTTTGATCCTAATAAATCATATCCGGTGCTCAACTACGTGTATCCCGGTCCGCAAACCGGCAGCGTTGGCAGCCGTTCGTTCCGCGCTGCCCGGATGGACAAACAATCGCTTGCTGAACTCGGCTTCATCGTCGTAGAAGTAGATGCCATGGGCACACCGGGCCGTTCCAAGTCTTTTCACGCTTATTACTATGGCGATATGGGCGATAATGGAATCCCGGACCAAATTGCCACAATCAAGGAGCTGGCCAAAACACGTCCGTGGATGGATCTCGACCGCGTGGGCATCTGGGGTCACTCCGGCGGTGGATTTGAATCGACCCGGGCTATTCTGGCCTACCCTGATTTTTATAAAGTGGCCGTATCCGAAGCAGGTAATCACGACAACCGCAATTATGAAGATGCCTGGGCCGAAAAATGGCAAGGTTTGCTTAAGCGATATGGTCCGGATTCCACCAATTATGACAACCAGGCAAACGAACTGTTGGCAGGCAACCTAAAAGGAAAGCTGCTACTGGCCCACGGAACGATGGATACAAATGTGCCTCCAACAAATACCATGCTGATGGTCAGGGCTTTAGAAAGAGCCAATAAGGATTTCGACCTGATCATGCTTCCCAACTGGAGCCACGGCTTTTACTTCAATCCCTATATGACGCGCCGGCGCTGGGATTATTTCGTAAAAAACCTAAGGCACGTACAGCCACCCAAAGAATTCGACCTGAAGGTGCATTAAAGTATCTATAAATCTTTCCGGGTTTATACCTATACAGGCAGGGGGATATCGTAATACCCCCCCTGCCTACCTTGCTTACCTCTTTAGCTAAAAAGGCTATAGATTATTCAAGGCAAAGGCATAAGCCCCCAGAGCCGTAGCTTCGCTGGTGCCCAACCGTGTAACGCCGATAGCCAACCGTTTTTCCCGCACATACGGAATTTCCCGATCCGAAAACGGAATGGTAATTTGTTTACTCTCAAAACGATAAAACTCTTCGGCTGACTGCTTGTCCTCTAAATTATAAACGTTAGAAACCAATCGGGGCAATGGTTTATCACCATATCCCATAATATTTTTGCCATTTAGATGCTCCATCACAGCAGGCAAAAACAATTCATAGGCCGCACTAATACCGCCGCCAATCACCATAACGCCATCAATCAGCGTAATGGCATTTGCCAGCGCTTCGCCAAGCACGGTACCCATTTTTCCAAAAGCTTGAACGGCAGCTTCCCGATTGCCCTTTTTATTACCCTTGGCTATGTCATAAACGTCTTTGGGCGATAGCTCCTCTGTTATATTGGGAACCTTCTCCCGATAAGCCTGTAGTATAGCCCGAATGCTGACTCCTTCTTCGGCGGTGAGACGCGGATCATCAAAATTACGTGTGACCCAAATTTCACCGGAGGCCGAATTGTCGCCCTGCGCCAGCTGGTTATTAATGACAATACCGCCTCCAAAACCGGTGCCTATGGTTACGCCAAACAAATTTTTATATTGTTTGGGAATTTTTTTCTCCTTCAGCTTTTGATTTACTTCGGGCAATAAACCAGCCATCGCTTCTCCGTAAGCAAAAAGATCTCCATCGTTATTGATAAACACGGGCAGATCAAATTTTTCCTCCAACATAGGTCCTAAGGCGACACCACCGGCGTAGGCAGGTAAATTTCCCACATTATCAATGATACCGGCTGGATAATCAGCCGGCCCTGGAAAGGCAAAACTGATGGCAACTGGATCCCCGGAAACCTTATCACGGACTTCCTCAAATCCAGTGATTATATTTTTGAGGCTTTTGTCCAGGTTATCCGCGTGGGATGGCAAGGCCACCGATTCCACAACCTCTTCACCCCCTCGCAGAGCAGAAAACACGAAATTGGTTCCCCCCGCATCAAGAGTCATTACGATGCGCTGATCACTAAATATATCCATAATTCTAAGCAATATGTTAAGTTCTCAAATTATACCGTCTGTGCCGAAGCTGCTGTCGATGCTACCGTTTTTATGGCTACAAACAAGACGTACAGAATACAAACTAGCGGAACGATAAAACCAGTCATCAGTGTAAAGGCATCGGCCACGGCCCCAAAAATCAATGGCACAAGTGCTCCACCGATGATGGCTGTAATCATCAGTCCCGATATTTCGTTGCTTCGCTTAGGTAATTCATCCACGGTGATCGAGAAGATCAGCGGAAATATATTGGCAAACGTCAACCCGATAATAGATATCATGATAAAGCCAATGATCTGTGTAGGAGCCAGGTACAATCCTACGATAGCCAGTGCCGCAATGGCTGCAGTAGCGATTAAAAATTTCTTCGGGGAGATCCAGTTCAAAATAACGCCTCCCAGGAAGCGGCCGATCATCAAAAAGGTAAAGAAAAACAGCGTGCCAAACAGCCCCAGCTTCTTCAGGTTAAAATTAAACACATGTTGCAGATAATTAGGCAGGCGGGCACTCATGCAAACTTCGGCCCCAACATACAAAAAGATACCTATAACCATCATTAGTACATATTTGTTCTTAAATAACAGCTCAAAACTGGACTTTAAGGAGGCTGGTTCGGCATCTTCATGGCGCTCTTCATGGACCGGTGTAAAATAAATGAATGCCAGCGTGGCAAACATGATCACTGAATAAATCGGAAACAAAATTTTCCAGTCGTATCCCCAATAGTTAACGGCCAGCAAGGGAATCAGCGAACCCGAAAGCGAGCCGATGGCTTTGATAAACTGCCCGAACGAGAGATTTCGCGAATAGTTGCCCTCGGCAGAAACGTCCCGCATAACTGGGTTACCGGAAATCTGTAATAGCGTTGCCCCGGTGCCCAAGAGTAGTAAGCCGCCAAGAATCAAAACAAAGGAGCTAAATTGCCCGATCATAGGTAATATTAGCCCCAGGAACGCTGTACCAAGTCCCAATAACAATACATGCTTTTTACCTTTACGATCTTGGTAAATACCCAGCGGAATCGACAGCAGCCCGAACATGATAAAGCCCATGAAAGTCACAAATCCTGCTAAAAAATTAGAGAGCGAGTAGGCCTCTTGCAGCAGGCTCGTCAGTGGGCCAACTACATCGCCGAAGCCCATGCATAAGAAGGCCAGAAATATCGGTAAGGTTTTTTTATTCACAGTGGTATCTGCTTGTTTAAAATTTATTTCAATTATTTAGGTCATGCGTTCTCGAAAAGGAATACGGATAATCACTTTCGTCCGTCCCGCGATTTCTATTGGGCGTTGATGACATCGTGATATCAATTTTGGCTCCATCCATCAGTGTATCGAATTTGAGATAATTTTTTGGGTATGTTTTTCCGTTTATTTTCATGCCTTGGATATATGGCTTGCCGGGACCATTGTTCGGAGCATTAATTTCGATAGTATTGCCATTTTCAAGCTTTAATGTCACCTTCTTAAACAGCGGCGCACCCAGGGCATATTCATCAGTGCCCGGGGCTACAGGATAAAATCCCATTGATGAAAATACGTACCATGCCGAAGTTTGCCCATTATCCTCATCCCCGCAGTAGCCGTCGGGCGTTGGCTTGTAGAGCTTGTTTAACACTTGGCGAATATGATACTGTGCTTTCCACGGCTGACCGGCATAATCGTACAAATAAATCATATGCTGAATCGGCTGGTTGCCATGCGCATACTGCCCCATATTTACAACTTGCATTTCACGGATTTCGTGAATTACCTGTCCATAATAGCTATCGTCAAACTTTGGCGGCAAAACCCAAACCGAATCAAGCATGGCAGTAAACATGTCCTTTCCTCCCATCAAGTCGATTAAACCCTGTGGGTCGTGAAATACCGACCAAGTGTAGTGCCAGCTGTTGCCCTCGGTAAATGCATCGCCCCATTTGAATGGATCAAACGGCTTCTCAAAACTGCCGTCTTTGTTTCGACCGCGCATCAAATGCGTTTTGGGATCGTACAGATTACGATAATTTTGACTGTGCTTGGAAAAACGATCGATCTCTTTTTGTGGACGGTCCAATGCTTTAGCCAATTTATACAAGGTAAAATCATCGTAGGCATATTCCAGGGTACGCGCCGCACTTTCATTGATTCCCACATCATAAGGCACATAGCCAAGTTTATTGTAGTAATCTACACCCAGACGACCGAGTGTATTAATTGGGCCTACCTGGCAGCTGTTTTTAACCGCCGCATCATATAAAGTATCAATATTATAGCCTCGTAAGCCTTTTAAATAAGCGTCCGCCACAATGGAAGCTGAGTTAGAGCCAATCATCACCGGCCGGTGTCCGGGGCTAGCCCACTCAGGTAGCCAACCGCTTTCCTCGTAGGTATTCACTAACCCCTTCTGGATGTTGGTATTGAGCCGTCGCTCCATGATATTAAAAAATGGAAAAACCGCACGAAACGTATCCCAAAAACCATTATCGGTAAACATATAACCCGGCAACACCTTACCGTTATACGGGCTGTAATGGACAATCTCGCCCTCTTTATTATACTCATAAAACTTACGGGGAAAGAGCATCGTGCGGTACAGGCACGAATAGAAAGTCTTAATCTGCTCCTGGCTACCGCCTTCCACTTTAATTCGGCCAAGCTGCGCGTTCCATTTTTCTTTCCCCTCTTTGCGTAACGTGGCAAAATCTTTATCCCCAATTTCGCGAACCAGGTTTAGCTCGGCCTGCTCAGAGCTGATAAATGAAGACGCTACTTTCATGTGGATCTGTTCCCCTTTTTTCGTCTTAAAACGAACAATCCCACCTACATGATTGGCCGTCTTTTCCAAAGCAGTGCGGTCGAGTGTAGAATCCTGCCACGTCGCGGCATCTTCAAAAGGTTTATCGAATTTAATCACGAAATAATTATGGAAATTTTCCGGCACGCCACCGGCATTTTTGGTAGAATAGCCAATAATCTTTTGCTGATCCGGCAAAATATGTATGTTAGATCCCTCATCCGTTGCATCTATAACAACATACGAGCTATCCGACTTGGGAAAGGTAAAACGGAACATAGCCGCCCGTTCGGTAGGTGTCACTTCTGCCAGCACATCATCGTCGGCCAGATAAACACTATAGTAATTGGGTTTGACGGTTTCGGCTTTGTGGGAAAACCAACTGGCCCGATTTTTTTGCTGAAATTTCAATTGACCTGTAATCGGCATCACTGCGAACTGCCCATAATCATTCATCCAGGGACTGGGCTGATGGGTTTCTTTAAAGCCATTAATCTTGTAGGCGTCGTAAGTGTACATCCAGCCGCTTCCCATCTTGCCGGTCTGCGGACTCCAGAAATTCATCCCCCATGGCAGTGCAATAGCCGGGTAGGTATTGCCATTAGAAAATTTGAACGCTGAATCTGTGCCCATCAACGGATTTACATAATCTACCGGACTAAAATCTTGAGAAAATGCCCGGGGAATCATCATAAAAATGAAAATCCCAAAAAACAGGATGGATGGGATACGATAGAATCTGTGATTTCTCATTTCTGTCTCAAAGAATTAGTGTGAAATCTAATTGGTAGTAATCATCTTGTCCCTTTAATGGTCATCCCGAATCCTGATTTATCAGGTGAGGGATCTCAAAAGTAATGAGGATTCCATCATCTAATATCATCCACTAATTGTATTAACATGTGAGATCCCTCGTCATGTTAACCCCGGCCATTCCTCGGGATGACTTTCCGGATATTAATTTTAAACTATTCGAACCATTAATGTGTAATTTTCGCATTCACGCCCCAGGATTTATTTGGCTTGGGTCCCATCACAAACTCCAGCGTGCCGCCACTTTCCAGGGCATCATCGATGATATACGGCTTATTCCAGTCTTTGCCATTCAATCTTGCCGACTGGATGTACACGTTTTCATCCGAAAGATTATCTGCCAGTACGGTAAAATTATTCCCGTTGGAAAGATGCATCACGGCTTTCTTCACCGAGGGACTTCCAATCACATAGGTGTTGCTGCCAGGCGCCACAGGATAAAACCCAAGAGAATTAAAAATATACCAAGCAGACATTTGTCCGCAGTCGTCATTGCCGATCAAACCATCTGGTTCGTTGTGATACATGTGTTTGGTGATATAACGAATCCATTTCTGCGTTTTCCACGGCTGGTCGGTATAATCATACAAAAATGCAATATGATGGCTGGGCTCATTGCCCTGCGCATACTGACCAATCATTCCCGTGATGTCCGGGGAATTATTGGTTTCCGTAATATTCGGATTGCTGTTAAATAGGGTATCCAGCTTTTCGATGAATGGTTTTTTGCCACCCATCAACTTGATTAATCCCGGCACATCCTGAGGCACATACCACGTATATTGCCAGTTAGTGCCTTCAGTAATCGGCCCCAAAAATTTGTAGGTATGCGGATGAAACGGCTTATACCAGCTACCGTCAGCATTCTTTCCGCGCATCAAATTGGTTTTTGGATCAAAAATATTTTTATAGTTATCTGCCCGACTTATGAAATACTTGTAATCCTTATCTTTGCCCAGCTTCTTCGCCATCTGGGCAATCGTGTAATCATCAAACGCATATTCCAGCGTCTTCGAGACCGACTCATTTTCCTTATCTGCCGGCACCCAGCCTAGCTTGGCATAGGTCATCACATGATCATAATTGGGATTCATCGCGGTTGTTTTGGCAGCTTCATAAGCACGCTCTACGTCAAAACCTTTCACCCCCTTCATCACTGCATCGGCAATCACGGGCACGGCGTGGTAGCCGATCATACACCACGTTTCATTCCCTTCCAGCGACCAGATCGGCAACATATGCTCCACGCTCTGATCGTAATGTGCCAACATTGATTTGATCATATCGTCATCTCGTTTGCGCTGAATCAACGTATAAAGCGGATGCGTGGCTCGAAACGTATCCCACAAAGAGAAAATCGTATAGTTCGTAAAATCTTTGGCCTGATGCGCCTGTTCGTCCAATCCCCGATATTGGCCATTCGCATCCTCATACAGCGACGGATTGATAAACGCATGATACATGGAGGTGTAGAAATTCTCTTTCTTCTGCTCAGAACCTTCGATCTCAATCTTGCCAAGCTCTTTTTCCCATTTGGCCTGGGTCTCTTGGCGGATACGGTCAAAATCCCAATGCGGAATTTCTGTATCCAGATTTTTGAGCGCGTTCTGCGTACTGACGGCCGAGATCCCCACTTTTACATAAATCGGCTCTTTTTCGGGATGAGCAAATCGTGCGATAAATTTCAGGTCTTTGCCTTCCGACATTTTGGTGCTGCGGAAGCGGTAAGTGTTGTAGATGACCGGCTTACCATCGTTATAGATGCGGTAATGATCAAACGGACGGGAATACCGGGCGGCAAAATAAAGATGCCGGTTCTTCGCCCATCCCTTGACAATATGCGAGCCGGTAATGGTTGAATCGTTTTCCACACGCATTTGCGACCAGATCACATTCCAGCGCAGTACGTGCTTCAGGTCGGTAAGAATATAGGCACTGTCGGCCGCGGGAAACGTATAGCGCATAATTCCGGCTCGCTCACTGGCCGTCAATTCCACGTTAACGCCTGAATCCTGCAGTTTAACCTGATAATAGCCTGGTGATGCCGACTCATCCTCGTGCGAATACCGCTGGCGATGTCCCAACTCAGGATCCTCTTTGGGACCCTCTTTGAGTTTGGGCTTGGTGACCGACGGCATAAATAGAAAATCCCCCAAATCCGGAATACCCGTACCGCTGAAGTGCGTCATACTGAAACCAATAATTGACGGATCGCTGTATTCATAGCCCGAAGCGGTCGCCCAAAGCGAATCGTCGGTGTCGGGACCGGGCTGAATCATCCCAAAAGGCGCTACTGGTCCGGGAAAAGTATTTCCATCGCCTTTGGTTCCGATAAAGGGATGGACATATTTGACAGCTGAAAATGATGAGGTGTTTTTCGTATTCTTTGATTTTTGTGTACAGCCGGAGAGCAAAACAAGACCAAAAAATATAGTCGATAGCAGTGAAGTTTTATTCATCGCAAATAATGGTCGAAAATTGCTGATAGCAGAGCTATACGTAGTTAATAATTTATGATAAGAAATCCCAAGTTAGTTGCCCCCTTCATTCAACATTCAAAAGAACCTTCAATGGTTTCAAATTCCATCCATATAACCAAAAATAAAGTGGCTCCCTTTTTTGTTTTGCATCCCGGGTACTAACCTCCAGCGTTCTGCTTTCGTGGGGCGCAAGCGAGATATAATTATCGCACCAGTATGAAGGCAGCAACTCCTTACCATCTTTGGTCATGATTTTAGCATGTAGAAAGAACGCCAGCTCATCCGTCGGGTTTTCCAGCGTTATCTGCCAGGTATCGTGCTTCCCTTCTACAGAAGTAATCCTCTTCACATTCACTTCGGATTTGGCCAGCTCCTGCATCGACTGGAAATTGCTATCAGGGGCCAGCCAGTAGGTGTTGTGAGATATATAGACTCCCTGCGAATTGGTCAACGTCAGTTCTACAAATGTTAATTTGTCCCGGGATAACAATTCCGACTCTATCGAGGCAATCTTGGTCGCCTGTTCGACCGGCGCATCAAGATCATACGTTTTGTCAAATTTCTCACGCAAATCTTTGCCGTAAAAGCGAACACGCGCTTTAAGATGATGCTGATCCTTAAATTGCCGGTTAACCACCACCACAGTAGAATCATTCAAATTAAGCTGAATATGAAGCGGTTCTACGGCTCGTTTCGTAAAATAATACCCGGCATTAGGATTCAAATACCAGTCGTAAATCTGCCATACTACACTCGGCCAGGCAGCATTCAGTTTCCAGAGCAACACGCCACCCGTATCCCGTAATTTTGAGCCGACGGATTCAAAAATGGCACGGTAACCGTTTGCATTTGTCAGCTGAGCTTTGGCACTGTAATCCTTATAACTTTGAGGCGCCCCATACCGATCGACAATAGCTTTATAATAGGCATCATATTTCCCATTGCCGGAAGCCGCATCGTGATAGCCCCAGGTATCATTCAGGGGATACGGCTCAGTGGTGTCAGGTACCAGATTCGGCACAATCTTTGGCAAGCTGCTATAGGTCGGTTGCGACGGCATGCCCACCTCATCCTTCCAGACCCAATCTTTGCCGGCTTCTACCAAATCGTAATAATGCGACGGCTTTTGCCAGGAATAAGGTCCACCGCTGTAAACCCCGCCTTTGTGATTATCGGGCCACGAGCCATTCCATCCTTCAGGCAGTTTCGCAAATCCTGAGGAGCTGGGAATAAACGGACGGGTGCCATCGAGCTCGGCCACATTCTGGCGCATGGCATCATAAAGCTCTTTACGGGCGTGCCCTTCATTACCGCCGGTCCAAACCAGCAAACTCGGGTGATTACGCACCCGTTTAATCGTATTTTTCATGTTCTTAATAAACACGTCGCCCTGCAACGGCCAGTCGGGTGATCCTTTGAACTCACCGTTGGTATCACCCGTAACCCAGAAATCCTGCCAGACTAATAAACCGTGTCGATCGGCCTGTTCATAGAACTGATCCGGCGGGGCAATTCCACCACCCCAGATGCGCACCGTGTTGAGATTCGCATTTTTGATCAGGCTCATCTCCTGGACATATCGCAGGGAATCCCGTTGCAACAATAAATCAGGGACCCATGCTCCACCCGTGAGCTTAATATTCTTGCCATTCACGTAGAAATCCCGGCGCGGCCATCCATCCACATCCGTCACTTTGCTGCTGACCGTCCGGATACCAAAGGTTACCTTTTTTGTGTAGGATACATTTCCATCCACCGAATAGCTAACCTCCAAATTATAAAGGTTGGGATTGCCATATCCGTTGGGCCACCAAAGGCTGGGATTCTGAATCTCAAGCTGGGAGATATCCTTATAATTTAATGAAACCTCTTTCGTCTGGTTGGCGCCTACTTTTTGCGGGATGTTGAATTGAACAGACTGCCCTTCAAAGTTTTCGGGCGTAATCGTAAGACTCAGCTTTCCACCTTGGGATCGGGAGCTGTGATTGGCCAATTTCATGCTAATATTGAGTCCGGCCAGTGAGGTATCTGGCAGATCGGGCAAGTTCGTCATTACGTGAGTCTCGTCAATCGTAACGGCCCCGCTTGTACTGATATAAACAGGTTGCCAGAGACCCATCTCGCGATCCCGCACGGCCGGCATCCAATCCCAACCCACCGAGCAAAGCATAGTCACATTTTTACCGATATCCCCAGTAGGGCCGCCATTGGCATAAAATGGGCCAAGAGCCTTGAGCTGCGGTGGGGCAGGCAGGCCGGGATCATCCAACGGATAAATTTTTACGGCCAGATAATTATTGCTATCACCGTGTACATAATCGGTGATATCGAACCGGTATTGCCGAAACATACCCACCATATCGGTAGAATCGGCCAGCTGATGACCGTTAATCCAGACGGCCGCCCGGTAGTTAATGCCTTTGAAATGCAGAAATATTCGCTTCTCAATGTTATTTTTTGGCAACTCAAACGTGGTGCGATACCAGTACGGATCTTTCCAGGGATTTTTATGATTCGGCAGGTAACTGTACCGGCCCAGATTATAGGCTTCGTTTGTGGAATCCGAAGCGTCGGGAATCCGCATATTGTTCATTCCGAAATAAGGGTTGGGATATACATCGTTGGCCACCAACCCGCTCAGCACCGTCGATGGCACAGAGACTGGAAACCAGTAATTGTCTGACTGATATTTCGCGGTGGATAAGGTAGCCCCATCCTGCTCAACAACAGTAGAACTCTGGAGTTTGAAATTTTTGAGCCGGATAGTAGATTGCCCATATCCGACGTTAACACTGAAAAAAATGATTGAGAATAGACACAAATAAAACTTCATCACCCAGATAACTTTATTGCAATATGCTTTAAAAAGTGTACTGATATTATAAAGATATTTGTGCTAAATGGAAGCCGATGAGAAATTTACATATTTGTGAAGAAATAGTATCCCATTATTCCACTGGCAATAACTTTCAATAACGTGCTGAACAGAAATCCGAAAAACGAACCGAGGGCCGAACGAATCGCCCGGTTGGCCTTTTCCCCGGCTATAACCTCTCCAATAAAAGCGCCAGCCAGTGGACCCACGACTAATCCGAATGGGGCAAAAAGCAATCCCACAGACATGCCGACTAAACTTCCTGCAATTCCCCATGGCGAACCGCCAAACTTTTTAGTGCCATAAGCCGGAATCACATTATCAAGAATCATTAACGCAGCTACAATAAAGGCCCAGATGATTAAAAATTGAGTAGTAAAAGGCGGAATGGCCGTTAATTGCAACATGATTAATCCCACGAAGCTTATGGGCGGACCTGGAATTACCGGCAATAGGGAACCGATAAACCCTCCGATTATTAAAGCAATACCTAAAATAATCCAAACTATTTCCATAAGTATCCAATGTAT
>Ga0209918_1001453_pt1 | contig 12643 bp, 8 predicted proteins | sample SalPonD_shore_MG_FD_185712 | JGI IMG/M metagenome (GOLD analysis project Ga0209918, IMG submission 185712) | Salt pond soil microbial communities from South San Francisco under conditions of wetland restoration - Salt Pond MetaG... | ecosystem: Environmental > Aquatic > Marine > Intertidal zone >...
GTAACCCAGTAACTCAACCTAAGCCGAAGCTGCAATCCGATTCAACAGCTCCTCATTCTGAATCTGTACTTGAACTAATTATTAAGACATGCTATTAATCAAAACTCTTTGTGCCTGAGTGCCTTTGCCCCTTTGTGCCTTTCAAATCAAATGGGAATCGGGATTTTCAGGATCAAAGGATTACCAGGATTTAACTTAATAACCTAATAACTCAGTAACTCAGTAACTCAGTAACTCAACCTAAGCCGAAGCTGCAATCCGATTCAACAACTCTTCATTATGAACCTGAACTTGAGCTAATTATCAGGATGTGTTGTTAATCAAAATCTTTGTGCCTGATAGCCTTTGCCCCTTTGTGCCTTTTAAATAAAATGTGAATCAGAATTTTCAGGATCAAAGGATTACCAGGATTCAACTTAATAACCTAATAACTCAGTAACTCAATAACTCAATAACTCAATAACCCAACCTAAACCGAAGCTGCAATCTGATTCAACAGCTCTTCATTGCTTTTCGTATTCTTGAGCACTTTAAGCAGGCTGTTCATGGAGTCTTTGGGGGATTTCTTCAGCAGGTAGCGACGCACCATGTTCCGTTCTTCCATCGAGCCCGTGATGAATTTATCTTCGTTACGCGTGCCGGATGCCCCGATATTGATAGCCGGGAAAATGCGGTCGTTTGACAATTCGCGATCGAGCACCAGTTCCATGTTACCCGTGCCCTTAAATTCTTCAAAAATGAGATCATCCATGCGAGAATTCGTTTCAATCAGGCAGGTGGCAATAATGGTGAGGGAACCGCCGCCTTCAATATTTCGGGCGGAGCCAAAAATTTTCTTAGGAATCTCCAGTGCGCGGATATCCAAACCACCGGAAAGGGTGCGGCCACTGTTGGTTTGTGCAGCATTGTATGCACGTCCCAGGCGGGTCAGCGAATCGATAAGTAGAACGGCGTCTTCGCCTTCTTCCGCTTTACGCTTCACGTACCCAAGCGCCATTTCCGTAATGCGAATGTGGCTGCTGGTGGGTTTATCGTTGGATGAAGCAAATACTTGCGCTTCTGTAGAACGCAGGAAATCCGTCACTTCTTCCGGTCGTTCATCTACCAACAGGATACCAAGATGAATATCGGGATAATGGGTCCCTACACTTTTGGCAATTTTCTTCAACAGAACGGTTTTACCGGTTCGCGGGGGTGCCACGATTAAAGCTCGCTGTCCTTTACCAATGGGCGATACGAGATCCATTACGCGCATCTCAATATCTTCCGGGTCATGGCCTAGTTCGATCTGTTCATCAGGCATAACCGGGGTTTGATGTTCAAACCGGTTTACGCGCTGCCAGTGTTCCGGATCTTTGTCATTGATCGTTTCAATAGAATGAACATGCCGATTACCTTTTTGATCTTCTTCATATTCACCGGAAAGTTCCAGGCCCGGACGCAGATCGTAATGCTTCACTTCGTCAGGTTTTAAAAACGGGTCTTTGGGATGATAGCTGAATTCGTAATCCAGCTTCCGGATAAAGCCAAATCCTTTTTGGTTGATTTCCAGAACTCCATTATAACGTCCCCCGACGCGTACATTTTTATTATCAATAAATTTGGGGATGAAGACATTTTTGCCTTTACCGTTTTTTCTGCCTTTACCGCGTTTTCGTCTGTTATTTCTTGAACGACCCATTGATGCTTTGTTAATTTGATAGTTTAAAACTTGCCCAGTTAAAGGAAATGTGTCACTAAAGCAAGAGGTTGGAAAGAATTCACAAAAAAAATCAGAAGAGAACTTTGCAAAACTGTGCTTTTGTCCAAGTTCTTCCCGAAAGTATTCGGGAGATTACAAAATCATCACGTATACCTAATACGCTGCGGTTTTGAAATCACTCAGGCTTTGACTTTGACCAAAATCCCTGGTTTTGCACAAAGCCCTCTTAGAAGTGAGTGAATTAAAAACCGGATAGTGCAGTGTTCATTGACTGCACAACCGGTATATCATGTAATAAGATACGAATGTTTGAAGAAAGAATAAAATTAACGGACGGTGGTCGTCTCATTAATCCATGAATAGCATTGATTCAGCTTACCGTTAATTTGAAGTTTTTGACCTTTTTTCCAGCCGATAAAGAATTTGTCTTCCGTCGTTGGGGTTACCGGCTTATAGGTTTGATATTGTTGTTTAACGGTATTGGCAACCGAAGGATCAACACTTCGGGCTTTATCCAGATAATCGAGTACCAGCCAGTAAACGGCCTTATCTTCACGGGTCATTTTGCGGCCGCTCGTGCAGTCGTTGATGGCCTGTGCATATATACCTGAGATCTTTATATAAGGCTGTCCCCAGTTGGGATCGTATTTGGCCGCCTGACGTGCATAATTACGGGCGGTTTGAAGCTGATCAATGTTCTTGTACGAATCTGAGAGATCGAGAGCTACTTTCTTTAGTTTATCCTTGTCGTCCGTTTTGTCTTTGGCCTCTTTCAGATACTTGATCGCCGTTTTGTAGTTGGCGTTGCCTAGTGCAATATCTGCAAGACGCCGTGTATTTTCAAAGTTCGGGTTGATGTTGTAAAGTTTATCCGCCGTTTGACGGGCTTTGTCGTACATTTCCTGATCGGTATAAATATCGACCAGCTCGTTCAGTACCTCGGTGTTTTTCGGATCATCCTTAAGCTGACCTTCCAGGAATGTCATACGTTCTTTCGGAGAGCTGAACAGTTGATCCCGAACCTTGTTAAAGTAATTTTTCAACTTGTCTGACGCATACGGCTCGGCTTTTTTGATCATAGCCAGTGTGGAATCTTTTTTACCTGCGGAAACCATATTTTGTATCGTGATTTGCAGATAATAGCCTTCACCGGCTTTGGTCAATTTCTCCGGATCCTGTGCAAATAAATCCTTGAAGATATTGAGAGCCTTGTCAGACGCATTATCCAGGTAATCAGAATTTTTCTGATAGAATCGAGCTTTCTGTAGTCTCCAATCGAACTTGTCAATCTCGTCATCCTTGAAGGTATCCAGGGCCATATCATAAACCATGAGGGCCGAGTCCAGGTAGGTTGTACGTATCGTGGGATCGTCTTTGGTTTTTGCGATCTCGGAATAGATAGTAATAATACGATCAAAATTTGTGGGCAGATCGAATTTGGGGTACCCTTTGATGGATCGAGGTTTTTCGTAAAGCATCCACCGTCCATACTGTAGAGCGAAGTTGTATTCTTCGTTTTTGTAATTTTCGTAAAATATGGAATAGGCTGAAAGCGCATCCATATTATACGGAGGGTTTGTTTGTTGGGCCTTAACCAGTGTGGTAAAACCCAACACCGCTATGAGACTAATAATCCACTTTTTCATAATTCTATCAGCTTGCTAGTAGTTTTGATTGTAAAAATTAAACCGTTTGCGTTGGAAGATTATTGTAATTTCGGACGATAGAACATTCGTTCAGCCAAATTCAGGGAAATTTTAACGCCCCAGATTTGTTCTTTAACCAAATTATTCGCCTTTGTTCCACGAATTCCAAAATGGAAGTTAATATCGACGGAAGAAAGCGATTTGGGTGACAATATTCCTAAACCTGCTGAAAACATTAATGTTTCGATATTTTGTCCCTGAAGTTTCAAATAGCCGCTATCGTACGAAACTCCTGCATTATACTTAAATCGTGAGAAAAATGTGTTAATATTTCCCTGTTGTGGTAAAAATCGTGTACCCACCGCAAATTTATAACGGTCGGACATGTAATTTTCCGGTTGTTTATAATAATTTTGATAATCAGACCATTGTTGGTAAAGAACTTCAGAACCTACCTGCCATTTGTTGTTAGGGCTGTAGGTAAGTCCGCCGGTGACTTCCATGGGCATACGGATGTTACCCGCACCGAATTCATCTTCGCTTTTAATGATAACCGTTTTGGTTCCGTTGCCAACGCTTTTATCCGATTTTATCGATCGCCTGGATCTCAGGTTGACAGGCAGACTAACTTGCCCCCCAATGTCAAGATTATCATGACTATTAAATATATGCGAAGAACGATAAAAAATTCCAAATCTATTTCCAAATCCGCGGTTTTTTGTTTCCACGTCGTATACAATCGGTTGATAATCCGGTGAGCCGTATAATATGGAGAGGTGGTTGTTAATAGGCCCAAAAACCAGCGAAGGGGCGTATCCAATGGATAAATGTTTGCCAAATGAATAACCGAATCCCAGTTCCAGGCGATTTAAACCACCGTCGCCGCGATTTTGTTCGGCATAGAGCAAGGAATCACCTGCATTGCTCATCCCGGGAGGCAAGGTGGTTTGCTGATACGTCATGAAGCTCATTCGCGATATGGGAGAAAGCGAAAGTGAAAAACCGAGCTTGTTTCGGACCAGAGGAAATACAGCCTGGAAAAGATTGGCGGTCAATTCTGAATTCTTGGATCGACCGGAATAATCCCGGGCATTGTAATTATTAAGACTTAAACCGCCGGTGGCCTGCGAAAAATAGGTACGACCCCAAAAGGCCGGGTTCGCCAGGCTTGCTGAAAAATCATCGTATATGGCCACGCCGTTAAGTCCCATGCCATCGGCATAGGAAGCCCGGTAATCGATGGGCTGCCCCACCCCGAGGTAGGAGTAGACCGAACCACTTCGAAGTTTGTTCTTAGGTTGCAATTGACCGAAAGCCGTAGTGGCGACGGTCAGAACGAGTGCTATGCTTAAATAAAAATACTTCAATTAGTTCCCGTTTCTGGATTTACAGAAGTTATGAGAAGTTTTGGAAAGTTTTTATCCGCTTCATTGTTGAACAGTAACGTAGAATAGATTATTCCATTGTTTGACTGTATGGTGCCGATAAACCGGGTGTCGGAGCTGGCACCGCCAAAGAGTACTGCATTAATATAATTGGTCAGGTTGAAGCGGTATGTAAAATCGGTACTGTCAATATCGGTGGAAAAACTGGCCCCACTGCCGTCAAACGAATATTGGAGCTCCTCCGGGGTTTTCAGGTACAACTTGGCATTGGAGACCGGCGGACGCACCGTATTCGCGGGCAACGTACCAGTCAGCGTTTGTTCATCCTGGTATAAAACCAGCTCCACACGCGATAAATTTTGAGATCCCATGGATTGCTTATCGATGGGAAAATCGAAATTAATGACCTGGCTAAAATCGCCGAAGACGTTGTCTTCGTTGTTATTGCCGCTGGGTACATTGGTACGTTCCACACTGTAGGCCCAATCGTTCAGCGTTTCCTGGCTGTAGGTGGTGTCATCCGGATTTTGAAACAGAAAATGCGATCCGGATGAGTTGATAGCCAGGATCTTGTTGGAACCGTCTTTGGGGACAAGCGCCAGCCCATAGAAATTGTACTTGTATAACGAATCCCGGTTGGCGGAATCGTCATAGTAAAAATCCCGGTATTTCATCATGTACGAAGTGGGCAGCTCAATAACCACCGAATCCTGCATGCCAATCTGCGTGGAAGAAACGACCACGTTATCAGACACAGGCGCAGGATCATCCATTTTCCAGGATTTGCCCCGCCAGAGTTGATTCATTTCCACCAGGTCGAACGTCGTGGATGATGTCGTATCGCCGTAGACGTTGCCCGGATCTATTTTTAACTGCAGGTACATGGATGCATCTTCCTGTAACGTGTCGATAGCGGATGTGCTAATCGACGGTTTGAGAAGACCCGTAGCGGTTACGGTTCCAAATACCGGATCATCGAATTTGCCGGCAGACAAATAAGAACGATTCCCGGAATAGGTGGGAATCTGATCCGCAGTGTTGTAATCGCTTATTTTTACGGTATCGGATGCGATCTGAGCCCCGGAACCCACAAAAGAGTTACCGACGATTCCGGGATCTTCGCACCCCGTTATAATTAAAAGGCCTAAAATAAAAAACAAGGCTAATTTTGGGGTTTGCGCACCGTTGGACGCCAATTCAATAATACGTTTCAAAGAGATAGTTGAAATGATTTTTATACAAGTTGCAGTTATGCTTCCTGATCTGCTATTTCATTATAGAAGTCGGCAAATTTCGCGGAAACATCCTGGGGAGCTCCCTGAATTTTGCGAGCTTCAATATTCATGGATTTAAACAGATCGTCCAGTTGGTCCGTAATTTCATTGCCAGTGACCACATAATCGCTGTAATCCAGCCCAATTTTACGGATGTCAACCTTCCCGTCTTCAACGATCTTGTCGCGATCAACCGAGTCCGGAAGATCAAGCAGATCAAGTATCTTTTCATCGAAGACCCCTTCGTTCTCGGGGTGATGAAGGTTATATATTAACTTAGAATTCTTAAAAATCTTGTCTTCTTTATATTTTTCTCGGACTAAAAGAGGGATAAGACCAGCCGGCCAGTCGTGGCAGTGAATGATATCCGGCTGCCAACCTAGCTTCTTAACTGTTTCCAGCACGCCTTTATTGTAAAAGACCAGCCGTTCATCGTTATCATCAAAATATTCGCCGCTCTTGGGATCCTTGTATAAGGCTTTACGCTTGAAATATGTGTCATTATCAAGGAAATAAACCTGGAGTTTGGCGTTGGGAATACTTGCTACTTTAATACGCATGCTTTCGACCTTATTGCCTATTTCCACTTTAATTCCCGAGAGACGGATCACTTCGTGGAGGCGGTTGCGGCGGTCGTTAATAGTCCCGTATTTGGGGAGGAGAATACGTATTTCAAAACCCTTGTCTTGGAGAGAGGCCGGCAAAAATCGCAAAAGATCGGCCGTATTAGTCATTCGGGCAAAAGGTGAAATTTCAGCTGCGGCATATAATACTTTCATAAGGAAAAATTTTCTGAGTTTAGAATACTGGGATTAATTATTCTTCTGAATAAGGATTGTCGTCGTCGATATAGAAATGATCCATTTCGTCTTCCAGTGAATAGAAGTCGAAAAGCGTATCGCCGCGGAGACCCAACCGAAGGGTCTCAACCGAGATAACTTCACCGGGGGCAATATTACCTAAATTAACGTTACTGCCAAACTTTTTAATGAACCAAACCTGCTGCTGTTTCTTGGGAGCCTCAAAAATGAGATTTTCCACTGAAATTTGATCAGCAATTTCATCAATGAGCCCGGAGCGCACTTCGCCATTGGGACGGAATACGCCGACGGTACCGCTTTCGCGGGCTTCCGCTATTACTTTCCAGGCGCCGGCTTCCAATTCCTTGTTGATCATTCCCACCCATTTGTAGGGAGGAATAATATCGTTCGGATTTTTGCTTCCTACTTCCGAGAGCACCGTAAAATCTTTGCTCAATTCGCGAATGATATTGCGTTTGCGTTCTTCGGAGAGCCAGATCGTACCATTGGAAACTTCAACATATTCGATATTAAATCGATTCAGTAACTTTTTATAAGCATCTAACTGATCGCGTAACACGTACGCTTCGAAAAGAGTGCCGCCAAAATATACCGGTATATCGGCATTTTCATATACTGCCAGTTTATCGTCCAGGTTTTGGGTCACATAAGAAGTGCCCCATCCAAGTTTGACGATATCGACGTAATTGGAGCTGGATTCACAAAAATCTTCAGCCTGACGTACACTAAAACCCTTGTCAAGGGCCAACGTAATCCCCTTCTCACGGGGTTTCTCTGTTCGTGTGGGTAGGTTATTCAGTTTAAATGCCATAATTTTCGATTTTTTCAAAATTTAAACGGTCAAAGATACTAAACTGAACTTTTTTAAGAAAGCTCGGTTGATCTCATTTTGTGTATGGCTTTGAAATACTTTGTTTTATGTCTATCCAACATTTGCTGAAAAGATGATAAAACCAGGTATTCCAAAGTCTTGGATTACAGTTCAATATTTTACTAACCCTGAAATCCGGTTACCCGTACTACATTTATGTGAACTAAATGCAAACCTGGACTACCGTTTTTCAAAGTCAATCGGTCATAAGAAATTATAAATTTATCGATTACTCAGTTCAATTAAATATCTTATATGATGCTGATCAATATTCTCCAGCATCTCCGGGATATAACGCCACTTCCAGTTTCCGGAAGCAACGCCGGGCGTGTTCATGCGATGTTCGGTTCCCAGGTTCATAAAATCCTGAAGCGGAAAAATAGCCTGATCCGCCACGGAAAGCATTGCCATTCTTATCAATTCCCAGTTTATTTGAGAACCGTCGGAGCGCGTATAGTGCCGGGCCTTGTCTCGTTCCTGCTCGGTTGCGGATTGATACCATCCCAGGGTGGTGTCATTATCATGCGTGCCGGTGTAAACCACGCAGTTGGGATGATAGTTGTGCGGCAGGTAGCTATTGGCTGCATCGCTGTTGAAGGCAAAGTGCAGGATTTTCATCCCCGGAAAATTAAAGGCATCGCGTAACTGCTCCACGCCGGGTGTCATGACACCAAGATCTTCAGCGATGATGGGGATTTCTCCAAGTTTATCTTTAATGGTCTTGAAAAGTTCCTCTCCCGGAGCTTTAACCCATTCACCGTGTTCAGCCGTCTTAGCGTGGGCGTCAACTTCCCAATAGGCATCGAAGCCGCGAAAATGATCGACCCGGATGGAGTCGTACATTGCAAACATCTGTTCGAACCGGTGAACCCACCAGGAGAAATCATCTTCCTGCAGTTTATCCCAGTTGTACAATGGGTTTCCCCATAACTGACCGGTCTTGCTGAAATAATCGGGCGGTACCCCGGCCACCAGCTTACGGTTGCCTTTTTCATTCACTTCAAAATACTGGCGATGGGCCCATACATCCACGCTGTTATGATCTACAAAAATGGGAATATCGCCGACCACCCGGATATCCTGTTTATTGGCGTATTCACGCAGCTTGTACCATTGATTGAAGAACTCAAACTGTATCCAATAATGATAGTCAATGCGCTGCTTGTGATCTTTTCGGATTTTTTTCAGGGCCTTTGCATTACGGTGGCTTATTTCGGGATCCCATTTATTCCAGGGTTTCTCCCCGAATTCTTCAAGACAGGTCATGAACAACACAAAATCATCAATCCAGTAGGTATTTTCCTGCTTGAACTGGTTCAGGGCTTTCTTTTCTGAAACTGAACCATCTTTGTAAAATCGTTCGGCTGCTTTTTCAAACAGCTTGTCTTTTACCGAAAAAGCCCGTTCATATTCGGCTTCGGTACTCAGGGGTAGTTTAGCTTCTCGTATTTCTTTTTCCGTCAAAAGTCCCTTTTCCCTGAGCAATTCCGGGCTGACCAGGTAGGGGTTACCGGCAAAAGCCGAGTAACTGGTGTAGGGCGAATTCCCATAACCGGTGGGCCCCAGGGGCAGAACCTGCCAAATACCTTGGTTGGTACTTTTTAGAAAATCGATAAAAGTATAGGCTGCCCGCCCAAAGTCTCCCATCCCATAAGGGGCGGGGAAAGAAGTCGGATGAACAAGGGTTCCGCTGGTACGCTTAAATCTCATATAATAATATTCGGAAAAATTTCAATTACCGTTTGGGTTTAAGTATCAACCCGGCCAGAGGAGGCAAGTCTATATTAATATGAGCAGGCTGCTCATGCCATCCACCATCTTTGGCCTGCACATGATCCGTTCCTACATTACTGCCCCAATAATATTCGGAATCACTATTCAAGAGTACTTCATACTCACCGTTCAGGGGGACGCCGATTTTATAACCACGATGTACCATAGGGGTGAAATTCAGGATGAATACAAGCTGATCATCCGGACTTTCGCCCCGGCGAATAAATGAAAGTATACTATTGTCGGCATCCGACATGTCAATCCACTGAAATCCTTCCCAGCTGTTGTCCACTTCATACAAGGCCGGTTCGTTTTTATATAACCGGTTTAAATCTTTCAACAGCGATTGCACGCCTTTGTGGTTATCCCACTCCAGTAAATGCCAGTCGAGCGAGTGCGCTTCGGTCCATTCCGACCATTGTCCCATCTCGCCGCCCATAAATAATAATTTTTTTCCGGGATGTCCATACATGTACGTGTATAGCAGGCGCAGATTGGCGAATTTCTGCCAGTCGTCACCCGGCATTTTGGATACCAGGGAGCGTTTCATGTGCACCACTTCATCGTGTGAAAGGGGAAGTACAAATTTTTCAGAAAAAGCATAGATCAGGGAAAAAGTGAGCTGATCCTGGTGATATTTACGGTAAATGGGATCTTTTTTGAAGTAGGTCAGGGTATCGTTCATCCAGCCCATATTCCATTTATAATCAAACCCCAGTCCGCCGTGACGGGGTTCGGAGGTTACGCCCTGGAAGGAGGTGGATTCTTCCGCCATGGTTACGACTCCGGGATACTCTTCGTTTAACGCCGAGTTGAAATATTTCAGAAACTGAATGGCTTCCAGATTTTCATTTCCGCCATACTTGTTAGGTACCCATTCACCTTCTTCGCGGCCATAATCCAGGTAGAGCATGGAGGCCACGGCATCAACCCGCAGGCCGTCGATATGATATTGCTCACACCAGTAGAATGCGTTGGAAATCAGGAAATTGCTGACCTCACTTCGCCCGTAATTGAAAATATTAGTGCCCCATTCCTTGTGTTCACCCTGCCGGGGATCTTCGTGCTCGTACAGGGCGGTACCATCAAATTGACGGAGCCCATGTTCATCTTTCGTAAAATGTCCGGGTACCCAGTCCATCAGTACACCGATATCATTCTGGTGGCATTGATCGACGAAATACATAAATTCTTTGGGATTGCCAAAGCGGCTGGTAGGAGCAAAATACCCGGTGATTTGATAACCCCAGGAGGGATCATAGGGATGCTCAGCTACCGGCATCAGCTCAATATGAGTGTATCCCAGCTCCTTGACATAAGGGATGAGCTGATCGGCCAGTTCGCGATAGGTGAGAAAACCGTCATCGCCACTGTTTTTGCGTTTCCAGGAACCCGGATGGACTTCATAAATAGACATGGGTCCGTCTGAATCCTGCTTTTGGGGACGGTTGTTGATCCATTCATCATCCTCCCATTCATACCCGGAAATATCATAGACGATGGAGGCCGTACCGGGACGCAGCTCTGAGAAGAATGCGTAAGGATCGGATTTTTTCAGGGGGGGATCGGCAAAAGGTGATTTGATTTCGAATTTATACATATCGCCGATTTCCAAACCGGGAATAAAAATTTCCCAGAGGCCCTGCTCAATGTATTTGCGCATGGGATGAATTCGCCCGTCCCAATTGTTGAACGATCCGATGACGCTCACGCGAACGGCACTTGGGGCCGTGACTACAAAATGCACGCCGCGAACGCCCCCGATGGTGCGAATATGCGCTCCCATCATGTCGTATGCCCGCCGGTGATTACCTTCTCCCCAGAGTTGTAACTCAAAATCGTCAATGAGTGGTCCGAAAGCATAGGGATCGTGCAGGGTATAATCCTGCCCGTGAAAAGGCTTGATATGGAAACGATAGTCGAAGCGTTCGCCTTTATCATCGAATACATATTCAAAAAGGCCTTCATCGGAAACTCGGTACATCGGTTGTTTATCGTCATTACCATATAAAATTGATATTTCTTTGGCATTGGGATAAAAAGCCCGTACTACAACGCCGGCGTTTTCATCCTTATCAATTTTATGGATCCCCAAAACTGAGAACGGATCCCCATGCGTACCGGTTGATATGGCCTGGGTTTCTTCTTTATCAATCAGCGGTTTATTCACAAATACGTCGATTTTTTATTCATAAAAGGTTGAAAAATATACGAAATTTAGAGGGAAAATGAATTAATTCATTTTAACCCATTCAATTAAGGGGTTACATCAGCAAATAGTAAATGCCTTTTGCGGTTACATGGACTATTATAGCTCTTAGCATTCAGCCTTCAGCTATCAGCTTATACCGGTGAAAAGTGAAAGGCCAAAAGTGAATGGTAAACATTATGTAGCCTGTTTACCTTTCGCCACTTCATTGATTTTATGGTAAACCGACGGCTGAGCGCATACAGCTAAGGATAATAATCACAATAAATACACAATACCTTACTTAAACCGGTTAATCTAACCGCACAACACGTTAGTAAATAAATTTGTATGATTGAAAAGTCTGTTTTCGTTTCTCCTGGTAATTATCAATGCTGGTAATCTACCAAAATAAGGTAGTTGTAGCATAAAATCTTTTTAAAATAACGTGAATTCGACTTAAGAAGGAAAAATTACTAATGTCATTCCTAATAGATATGAGGAATCTATTAAATGGACCTTTCGAATCCCGCTTGCGGGCATGAGAAAGCTCTCCAGCGGGAAAGAAGAACAATGTTTGATTTGCTGATGACCATATTTTATCCCTTCAAAGGGATTAGGTTATTGAGCTTTGATCACGAGGCCAGGTCTCTCACCCTGCAAGCAGGATTCGAGACATATATGAATAGATCTCTCCTCCCCGCCCCGAACCTTTTCGGGATCGGGACAGGCCCTTTCGGTCGTCGAAATGACATCACGGGGTTATTTTTTATCATTGGCATAAATCGAACTCTCGTTAAAATAGAATGAAATGCGGGTCTCTTGGTTTTTGGGGTTAACTGAGATAAACTTACAGGCACACTGATTTCGTAACAATTATTACCTATTTTCTACGCATGAATCACACAAGCTTCATAGCAAGAAGGTATCTATTTGCCCGGAAACATATTTCACTTATTTCCACGCTCACGCTGATCAGCATT
>Ga0209918_1001457_pt1 | contig 12632 bp, 10 predicted proteins | sample SalPonD_shore_MG_FD_185712 | JGI IMG/M metagenome (GOLD analysis project Ga0209918, IMG submission 185712) | Salt pond soil microbial communities from South San Francisco under conditions of wetland restoration - Salt Pond MetaG... | ecosystem: Environmental > Aquatic > Marine > Intertidal zone...
GGAAATTCTGTCGCAATGATGAATCTGCTCAAATTAGGCTACTTAACAGGCAATCTTGAATTTGAGAGAAAAGCAGAAAATATTAGTAGAGTATTCGCTGAAAAAATTAAATCAAATCCCAGTGCTTTCACAATGCTTATGAGTGCGGTAGATTTTGGTATCGGTCCTTCATATAAATTAGTTATTGCGGGCGATTCTAATGCAGAAGATACAAAAGCAATGATAGAGGAAATGAGAAAGCATTTTTTCCCTAATACAGTGCTAATTCACCGCCCAATGGAACTTGAAAGTCCTGAAATTGATCAGATTGCCGGTTTTGTTAAATTATATAATGATAAAAATAATAATGCTACCGCATATGCATGTTTCAATCAAGGTTGTAAACCTGCAACTACTAGCAAAACCCAAATGCTTGAATATCTTAATTCTAAATGGTAAATTTTGACTATTCTTACTTTATCCCTTTTTTTATTAGACAAGGAAACTGAAATTAAGTATTTCCTAATAATGAATTATATTAATGATACTTAATTAGTTGTCTTCAATTGATTATTTATTAAAAATTACAAATAAAAAGTGAATAAAAAATTGAAATTTGGCTATTTTAAACATCTACTTATTTTTCTAATAGTTACAGTAATCATTACGATAATACTACAGCTTCTTCATGTGGGAGATATAGTACTTTTCATTGGTACAATGGTCTTATTTACATTAGGTAGTGTGAGCTATTTTACTTCATTGAAAGATGTTGCTGAAGATCTTAATCGAGAGTTCTCCCCTAGTTTAAAAAATTTTAGTCCATTGATTATATTTTTGGCAATTAGCATTCCCATCACGATTGTAATTTTTGTACTTAAAACGAGCGCTCTTATCAAGATGGTTGGCCTCGTTATTTTATTGATATTTATCTCCATTGTATATTATTTAGGAATGCGAATCGTGGAAAAAGAATCTTAATGACTTAATGAACAATCCGAGCTATATTGAAAAAGTTTAGAAGAAAAATTAGAAGAAAAATTAAAGTTGATAAGATTTTTTACTATTTTCTCTAAAATTCCAAATATAAGATTCTAAAAAAATAAAAAATGATAGAAATTTACGCTTTTTCTTTCAAACGTGAGTTCACTAATTTCTTTAATTCTTCGACGGATTCTACAGAATTCATCTCTTTTTGAGTTATAAACACTTCAATTCCATCTGATCCCTCTATATATGCAGAAGGGTATTTTGCATCGGTGACTTCTGGATAATATTCCTCAAACTCATCTCTATGATAAAATTCAACGTTCACTTCTTCATCTAATTCACTTATATATTGAGCCCATTCTTTTTTCATTCCAAAATTTCCAAACGTAACTGCGCATAGATTACATTCATATGTAGAGGGTTTAACCATTTTATGAAAGAAATCTTTTATAGAATTAATAGCTCCACTATCTGCGTTGAATATAAATATTAAACATTTGTTTTTATTTTCGCTAGTCAAAACTTACACCTAAATTTTTAAATTATTTAATATTGGCATTTTAGATTTTTATTGTTTTTTTTTATATTTTATAAAGATTAACAAAAAGTAATTTGGAAACGATTAATAGAACAGAATATCGCTGTTTTACTTATATGTGAGAACTTTTTAATTTTTAAAAGTGTTTAAAAATAGTCTACAATTTACTTTAAATTAATGTGGATTTAAAGCCTCCTATAAAAAACGACTTGAAAAATTCTTCAAATTCTATTTTTTATTAATACAAATAATAAATATGTTTTTCTCTTATATTAATACACAATAAAAAGGTATGATGTATTATGAGTTTCCAGAGAGAAGAGTTATATGCGAAAATCAAAAATAAAACAGAAGGGGATCACGGAGTAATTTGTCTTTCATGTTTAGTTAATATGTGTTCTTTTAATGATTTAAAAAGTTTTGCCGAAAAAAATGAAATCCAATTATCAGAGAAAAATACCTTAAAATCTGATTATTTAAAGGATTATTTGTATCATTATAATAGAATATTTGAAGATAATGAGGCAGTTAGAAAATTATATGGAAATGTCCTGGCCTATATGGGAAGTATGATGCTCGATTCTGAAGAGATTAGACAATATATTACCAAATTTGATTTTATCGCAAAAAAGGAACTCATAGATAAATTTGCTGATTTTTGCGCTGACTTAGAAATTTCCGTATATGATGCTTCAGAAGTTTCAGAATATCAATTAAATCTTTATCTCACTAAAAAGACACCCCTATTAAAAACCGAGGTGGTTTATGTAAGGACAGGATTTGAACTTACAGAAGAAAATTACGAAGAATTATTAGAGTTGATTAAACAATCTTCAGAAATAGCTAATTGGAACGTATTTGTTACAACCCCTTATGGTATTTATAATATTGGGATTGATAGATTAATAAAAGATATGGAAGATTTAAACTTATGGCTCTATTATGTAAATCCTCTTCATCAAGAGGTTTATGGGATTACAAAAGGGAGAAAAAATAAAGATTATGACAGCGATAAAAGAGATCAATATATTGCGAAACTACCACGAAATCCCATCCGAGCACCCTCCCAAGTGGTTAAAATTTCTAATTATTATTTTTCTGAAAGTGAATCATATAAAACAAAAGATTTTCGGATGTTTGAATTAGAATCCAAAAATCATCCCGAAACAGTAAAATTTGGCGAAGAGGAAACTTCACAATATACAGACATCTTCAGAAGCATTATAGTGATAGATAATTATACCGGAATGTCTCTCATAAAATATTCTAAAGAAACAGAGTCAAGTGATGATGTACTAATCTCTGGTTTTCTTTCTGCAATTGATAATTTTGTTTCAGAATTAAGTGCCCAAATTTCCTCACTAAATGAAATCAGTTATAAAGGATTTTATATTCAGGGAGGTTCTGGGGATCTTATTAAGGTGGCTTTATTTCTAACACAACCAGCAGATGAGATTTTAAAAGAGAGATTAAAGTTTTTCATTCGAACATTCGAGGAAACTTTCAACTCTAAGATTATAGAATTCAGGGAAACGGGAGATGTCACTATTTTTAAGAAAAACGAACAAATTGTTTCAATGATAAAAGATATACTTAAGGTTTAATTTAATTTTGAACTTTAAATTTTCATTTCATTATTTTTTAGTTTTCTTTTATTTTTTTTTAATTTCACAAAAATTTTATAAGCATCATATAATCTTAAAAGAGCTGTGAGAAATACTAAAGCAGCAAATAACCATAATAGAATCCAACGCCACCATATTAAAATAGTGATTAATATTAGAAATACAAAAGTTTCAGAACGCTCCATTAAACCTTTCCTATAATAAATTACTTTTTGAGTTTCTTTCAAGTTTTCTGCTTTTATTGATCCTCCAACTATTAAGAACATAGTAATGCATAAAACATTAGCGCCTAAAGAAAAAATGCCTGGCCAGAGTAGATTAGTAGGATCTGTTGAAATAATAGCAATAATTATAGATACTTCCACCATTCTATCGCAAAACATATCCAATATGCCTCCAAATTTCGAAGGTTCTTCTAATCTTGCTAGTGCTCCATCAAATGCATCAAATAAGAAGGAAAAAATCATTAAAATAATGCTCAAAATAATAAATATTATATCCCATTGAAGACGAGCACTTAAAAAAATACTTATTGCACTCAAAATCCCTAATAATAGATTCAAGAATGTTAATTGATTGGCCGTGATTTTTCCAAGAAAGACTCTTTTTACAAAATTTTTTACATACTTTTTAAGTTTTGATTTTAAAAGCCAGTTATCAAGCATTTTTTCCTAAGGAAATAAAGTAACTTTCTCTGATTTAATATATTTAAATCAGAAAGTTTTAAAAAATAAATGCTATGATTTTTAGAAATTCCTTCACTTATGAATTAAACGGATTTTAATGCTTTAAAAATTATGATTAGTTTTTTTTATGAATAATAAAGAATATACTGATTTAAGTGAAAAAGTGCTAACGGTTTATCAATATGCAGAAAAGATAGTAAATGAAGGGGGATTTAATAAGCAAGTAGCCTATCTTAAAGATTTAATGGAGAGAAAACCATTTAAAACAATTTCGGTTGAGCAATTCTTTAGAGAATACACATGGGTAGTATTCACCTGTGGTTTTAAAGCAGCTTATGTGCAAAAATACTGGAAAAACATCAAGAAAATGTGTTGCGATTTTGATATAGCTAAAGCAAAAGAATTATCATTTGAGGAACTCTTAGAAGTGAGTCCTATAAAAAATAAGAAGAAATTAAAAGCTATTGAACAATCATGTGATATCATTGATGAGTGCTTTATCCAAAAAGTCCATAAAATTAAAGATAAAGATGAAGCTAAAGATCTATTTAAAATTCTTCCTTTTATTGGAGAAATTACAGTATATCATATAATGAGGAATGTTGGGATAGATTGCTTTAAGCCAGATCGTCACATAGTTCATATCACTAAAGATCTTAAAATATCAGAAGAAGATTTATTTGAGATAATATGTTCAAAATATAAAGAATATATTGGAGTGATAGATTATATCCTTTGGCGCGCATCCTCAACATTATATAACATACAGCCCAATTTATCTTTGGTGGAAATGGCGCTGAATGGAAAGCGATTGGATGAAATTCCAAGAAATGATTTTATGAGTGGTACTTTCTTATTTTAAAAAGTTTCAAAAAGCCATAAAACTTCGAAATAAAATATTAATTCATTATCTTTATGACTAATTTTTAGATTATAGATAAAATCTATTTATTTTAAGAATAAGTTATTAATTTAAGAAAAAAATAAAGAGAAATACAATGATTTTAAAAAGAATTAAATCAGAAGGCTTAGCTCATATATCTTATTTCATTGCGTCGGAAAGTGAAGCTTGCGTGATTGATCCTCGAAGAGATATTGGGAAATATGTTGAATCTGCGTATGAAGAGGATGCAACCATTAAATATATATTCGAAACACATCGAAATGAAGATTATGTAATCGGATCTGTTGAACTTGCTCAAGATGGAGACGCTAAAATCTTTCATGGACCTAATTTGGATTTTCAATATGGTAATACTTTACAAGAAGGGCAGGAATTTAAATTAGGAAATTTAAAGATAGGATGGATTTATACTCCAGGACATACGGATGAGAGCGTTTCTTATGTAGTTTATGATTTAGATTCAGGACCAGAACCAATTATGGTTTTTACGGGAGACGCATTGTTTATTGGTGAGACTGGAAGGATCGATATGTATGGACCTGATGAAGAAAGACGATTGGCAGAAAATCTTTATGAAAGTCTTTTTAATAAAATTCTTCCCTTAGGAGATCATGTAATGGTGTGGCCAGCTCATGGAGCTGGTTCAGTTTGTGGTGGAAATATTAGTGAACGAGAATATAGTACTATTGGAATAGAAAAAAAACAAAATCCGGCTTTACAAATTACAGATAAGGACAAATTTATTCAATATAAGATGAATGAAAACCATTTTTATGCGCCTTATTTTGAAATGATGGAGAAATATAATAAAGATGGTCCACCACTTTTAAAAACTCGTCCAAAAGCGAAACCAATGACTCCTAAAGAATTTCAGTCGAAAATGGAAAAAGGAGCATTTTGTGTCGACACTCGAGATCCCGCGGATTTTGGTGGAGCACATATCGCTGGCTCTTATAATATCATCCTTGATGGACTTCCACTCTTTAGCGGGTGGGTTTTGACCTACGATAAACCTATATTATTAATTGTAAAAGATTATCAGGACCTCGAGAAAGCTGTCAGATTCTTAAATAGATTAGGTTATGATGATATAATCGGTTATTTAACAGGAGGTATAATAGGGTGGTATAGTCATAATTTTCCCACCAATTCTATTCCTTTATTAACTGCGAGAGAGCTTAAACAGAAAATTGATAACAACGAAGATATCTTTGTTTTAGATGTAAGAAGCCAAGACGAATGGGAAGAAGGACATATAGAGTCAGCAAATAATATCTATATCGGTGAATTAAAAACTAATTTAGATGATGTGCCACATGGAAAAAAAATCGTGACTTTATGTGGAAATGGTACTCGAGCAAGCCTAGCGGCAAGCCTTTTACGAAAAGAAGGATATAAAAATGTGATGAATGTGTTAGGCAGCATGAAAGCTTGGAATAGCGGAGGATATCCTGTTGTCAAGAAAAATTAATCTCTTTATTAGAATAAAAGAATAAAAAATATCAAATCAGAGGATGAAAAATGGGAAATTCAAAAGATAAATTAATGGCTGTTGATGAAACTCTTAAAAACTTAGGGGCACTTAATCCAAAAGCTATGAAGAGTTTCAGGGAATATATGAATTCCGTGAAAATGGACGGGGCATTATCACCTAAAATAAAGACCATTATAGGCGTAGCTGTTGCTGTTTCAAGACAGTGTGAATATTGCGTTCCATTTTACGTAAAACAAGCATTGGATAGTGGTGCCACAAAAGAAGAGATATTAGATGCTTGTATGATGGCTGCATTATTGGGAGGGGGGCCCGCTATTACCTTTATTAAACATGTATATGATGCTCTTGAGGACTTAATAAAATAATTTTTGTCCATAAAAAAAATAAAACAATTAAATAGAAGGCGATGTAAATGGTAGATATATTAAAAAAAGAACTGTCAATGGAATTTGATGATGCTGTGGAGCATGTTAAAAAAATTGTTGACGAAGAGGGTTTTAGTGTGATGCTTGTAAAAAATATTTCTGAAATCTTTAAAAAAAAACTCGGGGTCAAAGAATATGAAAGTTATACATTTATTTTGGCGTGTAATCCGAAATTTGCTAAAGCAGCGTTAGATGTTTCGAAAAATAATGGTCTCCTTTTTCCTTGTAGTTTTGCAGTATATGAAGATCAAGGAAAAGTCTATGTTGGACATGCATCGATTATGAAAATTGCTCCTGAAGTCGGTCTAGCACCAGCAGACAAAATGGCACCTGTAATTGAAGATACTGGTAAGGCAGTTCGGGCAGCATGGGATAAATTTTAATTTAAAAATTTTTTACTAAATTCTATTTTTTTTTTTATTATCAATATTTCTAACGAGGTTTTGCTAAAAATGAATCATCCAGATAGATTAACTATTCTTCAGTTAAACGATAGTCATGGATACATCCTTTCGCATAATGAGTTATATTTTAAAGATGGGAAAGAAGTATATAAAGAAGCGGGAGGCTATGCCCGAATTGCTAGTTTATTTAAAAAAATGAAAAATGAAAATCCAGAGGGATCTATTGTATTAGATAACGGCGATACACTACATGGGACTTATTTGGCGATAAAAAATAGGGGAAAAAATATGATTCCGCTTTTAAATGAGCTTCAATTTGATGCAATGACAACTCATTGGGAATTTGCTTATGGTCCAAAAGAAGTAAAAAGAATAGAGCAAAATCTAAATTTTCCTATGTTAGCAATTAATTGTTATTATAAAAATAATGATGAGTTGTTTTTTAAACCATATCTCATTTTAAAACGACTAAAATATAAAATAGGGATAATAGGTATCGCCTGTAATATAATAGATAAGACTATGCCCCCAGAGTTCAGTGAAGGCATTTATTTTACATTGGGAAAAGAGGAATTACCTGAATATATAAAAGAATTAAGAAAAAAAGATGTAGATATAATAATAGTATTATCACATTTAGGATATCCTCAAGAATTAAGGCTAGCAAAGGATATTGATGGAATTGATGTATTACTTAGCGGACATACTCATAACAGGGTCTATAAACCCGTAATTGAGAATAGTACCATAATATTTCAATCGGGGTGTCATGGATCATTTGTAGGGAAATTAGATCTTTTTATGAAAAATGGAAAAATAGAAAGCTATGAGCACCAGTTAATAGATATAAATGGAAATATTGAGGAAGATCCTAAAGTAAAAAATATGATTAAAGAAATATATACTCCACATCAAAAAATGCTTGAAACAGTAGTAGGGGAAACCAAAACAGGATTACATCGATATAATGTTATGGAATCAAAAATGGATCTTCTTTTATTAGATTCAATTATGGAGGTCTCACAGACCAAAATGGCTTTTTCGAATGGTTGGAGGTATGGAGCACCAATCCCTCCAGGAAAAATCACTATAAATGATGTCTGGAACATTGTCCCAACTAATCCACCAATTTCTCTGTGTGAAATCTCTGGTAAAGATTTATGGAGAATGATGGAAGAAAACTTAGAAAATACTTTTTCACGCAATCCCTACAATCAGATGGGTGGATATGTTAAAAGATGTAAAGGAATAAATGTTTATTTTAAAGTTGAGAATCCAAAAGGAAGGAGAATTCAAGAATATTATATTGGCGACAAAAGACTAGATTTTGATAAGAACTACAAGGCGAGCTACCTTACTGAGCAAGGAATTCCTAAAAAGTTTGGATATAAACATAGAAATTTAGATATGAACGCAATAGATGCATTAAGAGAATATATAGAAAAAAATAGCCCTATAGAAATTAAAAATTATAATTCAATTGTACCAATCTGAATGTAAAGAAATCGAATTAATAATGAAGTAAGTTTTTCTTTGGTAAATTTATTATTATAAAATAGCTAAAACTAAAGGAGTTTTTCTAGTAATTCTAAAATTTCAGTATGTAAAACTTTATTAGAAGCAAAAAAGCCTGAACTTGCAATTACTAATTCATCCTTCTCATACTGAAAAGAATTACCAAAAAAATCAATTATCTTCCCTCCTGCTTCTCGTACTAAAAGATCTCCTGGACAAAAATCCCATATTTTAGGATTTGTAGTCAAGGGGCGAAAATAAATATCATTAGATCCCTCTGCGACTTTACAAAACTTTACCATACTATCCATCGCAATGGTTTTTTTAATTTGAGCCATTTCAATAAATTTATCAGATAATGGAGAATCATAATGAAGAGAATGACATAATATAGCTTTATTTAATTTTTTTTGATTACTTACATTAATTTTTTTAAATGATTCGCTATTTTCCGAACTCCAAGCACCTCTCTTATCAATCGCTTTATATATAATACTTGGCTTATTATTGAAAGAAGGTACGGCGATTATTGATGCTTTAGGAATATAATTTTCCATGAAACCAATCCCAATAGCATATACTAATCCCTTTTTATATCCCATAGTTCCATCGATAGGATCTATAGTCCATTGCCGATTTGAATTAGACCCTCTGTATATTAGGTTTTCTCGAAAATTTGCTATCTTTTTTATATCTAAGAAATCATAAGTTTTTTTAATTAAAGAAAGAGTTTGAGGAGTTAATAATTGAACATTACTTTCTTCAGCAATAAGTTGATCTTTGGGGAATATTTCTTTTATACCAGAGACAATATAGATTTGAGAAGCAAGATCTGCTATAGTTACTGGAGTATTATCAGATTTCTGATAAGAATGGAATTCTTTTGTTTTAAGATATTCTGTAATACTCAATGCTTTTTTTGCTAAATTTACCGCAAGGGAAATCTCATTATTATATTCATGCATATAATAATTATAATACTCATTAATCAATAAATAGAACTTAAAGTTTTGTTAAATATTTTAAAAAAGCAATTAGATAAAAAGATAAAAAATTTATTAATTTTTAACTAGCTTATTCATTAACTATTTCCATTGGTTTTCCGTGGTGTTCTGGAATTGGTTGCGCTCCACATTCCGCACCCATCCAACAAATCAATTGATCTCCTTCTTTATGCATTGGTTTTCCACAATGCTTCGGGATATCTTGTTCATAACCACATTCAACACATTTTAGTACTTTCATCTTTGTTTTTTCCTCCTTTTTTTCATTCATATCAATTTTAGATTCTGAGTCGATATATTTTTCAGGATTTTGCTTAAATTCAGCCAAACATGAGGGATTGCAGAAATAATATTTTTCTCCCTTATACTCATGCTCAGTCCATTCTTCTGGTTTTCCTTTCATTCCGCAAACAGGATCAATAACAAGCTCTTGCTCTTCTTTATCTTTAGATTTATGCATTAATTGGGGGTCAATATTATCGAAATCTTTATACTTTTCAGGATTTTGTTTAAATTCAGCTAAACACGAGGGATTACAGAAATAATATTTCTCGCCTTTATATTCATACTCAATTGATTGACTAGGAATTATTTTCATACCACAAATTGGATCTATCACTCTCTCTTCTTTTAACAATTTTTCTTCTTCAATTTGTTGTTTCATTTTAGGATTATATCGTTTTAAAAATAAGGCATTAGTAACAACTGATACTGAACTTGTTGCCATAAATACCGCTGCTAAATATGGAGGTAAGAAAAACCCAGTTAAATAATATAACAAACCAGCAGCAATCGAAATTCCAATAAGATTATAGATAAATGCCCAAAAGAGGTTGGTTATCATTTTGCGATATGTTTTCTTTGATAATTTCAGAGCTGCTACGACATTTCTTAGATCCCCTCTCATTAGTACTATATCGGCGGTTTCAATCGCAATATCAGTCCCAGATCCTATAGCGACTCCGACATCTGCTTGCGCTAGAGCGGGAGCATCATTAATTCCATCTCCAACCATTCCAATTACCTTAATCTGTTCAGATTCTTGTAATTCTTTGATTTTTAAGGCTTTTTCATTAGGTAAGACCTCCGCAAGGATATTCTCCGCTTTAAAACCTAATTCTTTTCCGATATTAATTGCCGTCTTTCTATTATCACCGGTAATCATAAAAAGCTCTAGTCCTAATTCGCGGAGTTTTTCTAAAGCATAAGGAGCTTGTTCTTTTATTTTATCGGAAATTCCAATTAAACCTTTGATGCTGTCTTCGATACTTATAAGTATTGTGGTTTTTCCTTGCTCTCTAAGTTCATTAAATTTTTGTTCATAATAATCTATAGAAATTGAATTCTCTTCCATTAATTTTTTATTTCCAACGAGAATTGCTTTATTTTTAATAGTGGTTTTTATGCCTTTTCCAGGAATCGCCTCAAAATTTTCAGGTTGATCCAAATTAAGTCCTCTTTGGTTTGCTTCTTCAATTATAGCGTGTCCAATTAAATGTTCAGAACCCATTTCAGCACTACCCGCATAATATAGCAATTTTTTCTCATCAATCCCAGTTCCTTGTAAATCTTTTTCAGTATAAATTGCCGATACTTTAGGTTTTCCAACTGTTAATGTCCCCGTCTTATCAAATACAAGAGTATTTATACTCTGTATAGCTTCTAATGAATCTCCTCCTTTAATTAAAATGCCATTTTCGGCCCCTTTTCCAGTACCAACCATTACTGCGGTAGGGATTGCTAATCCTAAAGCACATGGACATGAGATTACTACTACTGAAGTAAAAACTAATAACGATAATTCAAGACCAATATCAGCAAAAAAGAACCAATATGAAAATGCTATTATGGCTATTGCTATTACAATCGGAACAAAATAATTACTCACTCTGTCAGCTAACTTCTGTTTTTCTGCTTTTCTACTCTGAGCTTTTTTAACAAATTCAATAATCTGTGACAATACGGTATCCTTTCCCACTTTTTCTGTTTTTATATGAATTAATCCCGTTTGATTAACAGTGGCTCCAATCACATTATCTTCTACTTCTTTTTTTACATATTCGCTTTCACCTGTAATCATAGACTCATCTATTTTAGTTTCTCCTTTTATGATTTTTCCATCCATGGGGATTTTTTCTCCAGGTCTCACTACAATTATATCTCCAATCTCAATTTCCTCAATTGGAATCTCTGTTTCTTTTCCATCTTTCAATAAGGTAGCTGTTTTCGGCTGTAGGCCAATAAGCTTTTTTATCGCTTCAGAAGTTTGACCTTTCGTTTTATGCTCAAAATATTTACCAATGAGTAGAAATGTTAAGATCATGCTCATAGCTTCATAAAATGTTGTTCCATCAATGAAAAAAGTAGTGAGTATTGAATAAATGTACGCTGTGGATGTACCGAGAGCTACCAGAACGTCCATATTTGTAGATTTATTTCTAAGAGATTTATAAGCACCCTTTAAAAAAAATGAACCTGCGATGATATAATTCGCCGTTGCCAGAAAAAATAAGAATACATTTCTGGCGAACGATTCCTCCATAAACCAACTTATGGGTGTTATAATAAGACTAAATATCAATGATATAAAAAGAATCCTTAATCTATATTTCAATTCTTTTTGATGAGTTTCTATTTCTTTTTCCATCGCTCCCGCAGATTTCTCAATTTTATATCCCAAGTATTTAATTTTGGAATAAACCTCGTTTTCATCTAATTCTAACTCATTAAATTCAATAAAAAGCTTTTTCGCGTTAAAATTACCTCTTACATTATAAATTCCTTTAATGTCTTCGGCCTTTTGAATCAAATTTTCGAATTTGTTTTCAGATATGGGATCTAGTATTTTTATATCTATCTTTGAGAGCGATGCTTTATATCCTAAATCATAAATTGCTTTATTAAAATTATTATATCCTGTATTAGACGGATCATATTCTACAGTTGCTTCTTCATTCGCAAAATTTACAACTGAGGAGTTAACTCCCTCTAAATTCTTTAATTTCGTTTCTATTTTTAATGCACACGATGCACAAGTCATTCCACCGAGTCTAATTTTTATTTGCTC
>Ga0209918_1001458_pt1 | contig 12629 bp, 22 predicted proteins | sample SalPonD_shore_MG_FD_185712 | JGI IMG/M metagenome (GOLD analysis project Ga0209918, IMG submission 185712) | Salt pond soil microbial communities from South San Francisco under conditions of wetland restoration - Salt Pond MetaG... | ecosystem: Environmental > Aquatic > Marine > Intertidal zone...
ACGCGCACCCAGGAGCAGCAGCTCAACATCGCCTATCAGAACCGCCAGGCGATTCTGCAAAAGGCGCTCGACAACGGGCTGATCAACGAGGAGCGCTACCACCGCATTTCCGAGAAGCTGGAGCAGGACCACCAGAACAAGCTCAGCAGCCTGGCGGAGCAGGGCTATACGGCGCGCCAGCGCTTCGCCCACATGAGCACCCAGAAGCAGGTGCAGACGGTTCTGGGCCAGCTTACGAACCTGTCGGCCGGCGTCGCTGCGCACAACAAGAAGGCATTCGAGCTAAACAAGGCCTTCGGCATCGCCAATGCGATCGTCAATACCTATGCGGGCGTTACGCAGGCCCTGGCAGCCTATCCGCCGCCCATTTCGTTCGTCATGGCCGCCGCGCAGCTGGCCTTCGGCCTGGCGCAGGTACAGCAGATCAAGAACGCCCAGTACAGCGGCGCCACCTCCGCGCCGAGCGTGGGCGGGGGCGCGGCCACACCGGTGACCCCGGCCTCGGGCTCCGCGCCGGCGCCGGCCGGCCCACAGCCTGCGACGAAGGATCAGATCGCGCCGCCCCAGAGAAATCTGACTCTGCTTATTCCGAAGGGCGCGGTTCTGACCCCCGAGGGGATACGCGACTACATAGCGCCCGAGCTGCAGAAGGCCGCGCATGATGGCGCCTTCAATCTCAAGGTGGAGGTGGCCTGATGGGGCTGCCGGCCATTTTTTACGACAACCGCCTGGCCGACGCCTCACCCGTCGCGGATTCGACTGCCACGGGTTATGCCGTCGACAATCTGACCGATTGGCGGTCCTACAACTGGTGGCGGCCGAACGCCATGCCGGCGACTGTTACCGTCGACTGCGGAAGCGCGAAGGCGGCGGATTATATGCTGCTGCTCGGGCACGATCTCGGCACCCAGGGTGTGACCGTCGAGCTGCGCGCCTCGACCGACAATTTCGCGGCCAGCGATGTGCTGGTGGATAGCGCGACGCCAAGCACGGACGAGCCGCTGCTGCTGTTGTTCAATTCTGCGTCCTATCGTTATTGGCGCCTGTCATTCAGCGGCGCCAACCCGCCCAGCATCGCCATCGCGGCGATTGGCGCCGTTATGCGCCTGCCGGTCTATATGCAGCAGCCCTTCGACCCGCTGGGCCGCGACCCGAAGGGCGAGGCGGTACGTTCCGGTGGCGGCCATCCGTTGGCCAAGATCATCAACTATGAAGACTGGAAACAGACGATCAACCTAAAGAGCGTCACCTGGACCTGGCTGCGCAATACCTGGCTGCCGGCCTGGCGCTCGCATCTGCGCGGAACGCCGTTCGGTTTTGCTTGGAACCCGGACGACTATCCGGCCGAGCTGCTGCTCGCTGAGACGGCTGGCGGCTTCAAGACCCCGCACCGTGGCATCTATGCCGACCTGACCTTCGAGCTCGAGGCGGTGATCGCATGAGTCTGCCGACAAACACCGAGCGCTCCCGCGCGCAGCAGCAGCTCGAGCAGATCCCCGTGGTCGTGGTCGCGATGACGGTGGACCGATGCGCCAACACCTATGGCGTCGCGCCCTGCACGGCGAGCGGGGCGGTCGGCACCGAGTGTTACAACACCTACAGCACCTGCCAGGACAAGCCGAACTACATCAAGGACGGCCACACCTACGCCTTCTGCAGCCGCGGCGTGCCGCTGCCCGCCGGCCAGCCGATGCGGCCCTACGTCGTGGAGATGCCCAAGGGCGCGCCGGCCGAGCTGGACGTCAATCGCGGCATGAGCCGCCGCAGTCAGCTGCGCGCCGTGCTCGTGGACGAGACGGACAACGATACCGAGCAGGATCCATACTACGCCACGCGCCCCAGCGCACCGCAGGGCACGTTCTGGACGCGCTGGCTGGCGCGCAACCCGTATTATCTGGGCCGCCGCGCCAACATCGGGCGAGGCTTCGCAACGCTGGCCGCCGACGGCAAGACCCTGGAATGGGACTGGTGCACATTCGCCTGGGAGTTGTACCTCATAGACAACATTGCCCGCGACACCCACGGCCAGGTCGAGGTGACGCTCAAGGACTTCGCCAGCCTGCTGGACAACGCCAAAATCCCGCCATCCACAGACGGCACCCTGCAGGCCGACTTCAAGGCCGTGGAGCAGGGCGGCACGGTGCAATCAGCTACCGGCAGCACCGTCACGCTGTCGAGCAAGGCCTCGGCCACCGACGGCGCCTATGACGGCATGGAGGTCTATATCTCCGGCGGCACCGGCGCCGGCCAGCGGCGCGTGATTCAGTCCTATACGGGCGCCAGCCGCCAGGCTACGCTCACGGCCGACTGGGCGGTCACGCCGAACGGCACCAGCACCTACGAGGTGGCCGCCTTGTCGGTCGACGTCGGTAGCGGAAAGGGCGCGCAGTACAGCGACAAATACGGCCTGCCCTGCGTGGTGCGCATCGGAAAGGAACTGATCAAGGTCACCGCCGTCAACGGCGACGTGCTGAGCTGGCCAGACAACACCTACCGCGAGATCGACGGAAGCCCGCGCGAGGACCACAGCAAGGACGACGCGGTACAGCTGTGCCGGCGCTGGGACAATGCGCCGTTCACCCAGGTCATTCAGGACATCATCAATGAGGGCGGCATCGACGACAGCCTCATCGACACCGCCGGCCTGGCCGACCAGGAGGTGAGCAAGTTCGGGCCGAACTACTATATCACGGCCACGCTGCACTCGCCCGACAAGGCCACGTCGCTGCTGGATGACCTGCTGATACCGTTCCACGGCGGCGTCTACTGGGACGCACAGAACCAGCAGATGCGTCTGAAAATCATCGGCCCGGAGCTCGTCGCCGGCACCCCGGAGTGGTCTGACGACGCCTCGTTCGAGAACATCCCCAAGCGCGACAACCTCACCGACGAGCGCATCACCGAATACGCGCTGCGCTACAACCTGCAATATCCGACCATCAATCGCCGCGAAGACGTCAGCTACCTGGGCACTGATCTGGGCGTGGATATCGAGGCGGAGGGGGCGAACGAGTACGATGGCCAGAAAGTCGACAACGTGCATTACCGCTGGTTCGGCCCCGCCAACAGCACCGCTGCCCGCGAACTGGCCGTGCGCCGGCGCGACCGGCTGCGCGATGCGCCGGTACAGCTCAAGGCCGTCATCACGCAAAAGGACAACACCGCCGCCCTGGGCGAGCAGGTCGCCGTGACCACCGAGCAGGTGGTGGACGTGACCGGCGCGCCGAAGCCCACGCGCATGGTCGTCACCCGGTTGGATGACACGGGCGGCCATGTCGACGTCACCCTGCGCACCATCGGCATCGAGGGCAAGCGCTGGGCCTTCTGGGCGCCGAACGATGCGGGCGCCTGGCCGAGCGATCCGGATTACATGCACTGGGGCAATTCCGCCGGACAGATGCCAGACGGCTCGGACGGATATCTATGGGTATGACAGACGAACAGCACAGCCAGGTCGAGGACGTCGATGTCCCGCCGATGCAGGGCCCGTGGTGCCCACTCGAGGCGAGCTACGTGTCGATTGAGAAATACTGCCAGGTCTGCGAGCACTTCCGCGGGCTGGCGGCTCTGCCCGGCAGCGGTGACCGGCCGTTCAATCGCAAATACGCCGTGCACTGCGGTCTGCCGACGGTGCGCGAGATACATCAGATGAAGGGTTAGCGCATGGCCGATATCACCGTCAGCTACGGCCTCCCGATTGCCGCCCAGCTCGACCCCGGGCAGGCGGCCACCTCCGGCCAGGCGAATCAGTTCCGCGACAGCATCGACTTCCTGCAGCAATGGATGGGCGGCAGCTACCTGGCCGGCGCCGTGGTCGACCACAACCACGACGGCGTGAACTCCGCCAAGCTCGCCATCGGGCCTAACTTGGTGCGCAACGGCGGATTCGAGGACGGCGACAACAACTGGACCTATACGCCCTATACCGGCGGCTCCATCGCGCGCGTCACCAGCGCGCATGCCAGCGGCCAGACCGCGCTGGCCATCACGCTGACCAGTGTGGCGAACGGCGGCGGCGACGCGCTCAGCAATGAATATATCGCCGTGGTCGGCGGCGACCTGGTGCCCATCATGGCGCGCTACTGGGCGACCGCCGCCGGCATCTCCAGCCGCCTGCGGGTCTATTGGTACGATAAGACGCAGACCCAGATCTCGTACACCGATATCATGACCTCGGCCGACACACCGACGGCCGCCACGCTTGCATCGGACTCGGTCGCCGCGCCGGCTACGGCCCGCTACTGCCGCCTCGAGCTCGTCGGCGGCGTGCCCGGCTCCGGCACCGCCACGGGTACGGTGTATTGGGACGCCGTCATCCTGAACATGACGCTGGCCAGCAACCTGATCCAGCGGCGCATGCTGCGGAAGGCGACGGCGAACAATCCAATTCCGTCGATGGATTTGCCTGCGTATTCGTCATCCGGGACGATGCCGACGACGATTGGCAGCGGGAGGCCGGCCAGAGGCGGTACCTATCAAATACGGGCGCTATTGTCGACTGATGACGGAAACTATACGGCAAATTATCGGCTATTAATTAACGGCAATCCAACTTCGCCCATTTTCTCGAGCAGCACTACCGGTGAATGGAAAGGATTTTCATTTTCCTGCGATGCCGGCGATAAAATCGATTTCCAAATCTACTCGGCAGGCTCGGGGATCGGAGTTCATTGCTTGCGCGCGACATTGGACGAGGATGAGCCTATCGCCGACTTCGGGGTGTTCTACGGATGAATATTTCAAAATGGTTCCCCACCGCTGCGTCGAACACGTCCGCCTCGCCCGACGGATTCCCGCTCGGCAACATTTGCCCCTGGAAGTTCGGCCCGACCTTCCGCGAGCTCATGGCCGCCATTCGCCGGCAGTTCGAGCGCCTGGGTTGGTTCGACTGGGGCGACACGGTCACCTATGTCAACGCGACATCGTTCACCGTTCCCGGCGACCGCAGCGGCGTCTATAAGAAGGGCGCGCCGCTCGAGGCCAGCGGCGCGGCGACCGGCACGATTTACGGCGAGGTCGCGCAGGACGCCGCCTACGATGGCGGCACCGACAAGACGACCGTCACCGCCGTCTGGGACAGCGGCAGCCTGCAGAATGAGACGCTGACGATCGCCGTGGGCAGTATCGGCGCCGACACCGCCAGCGTGCCCGGGCGCGCGGTGCGCCATTCGATGGCATCGAGCGTCGCCTCGGCCGCGACGCTGGTGCCGCCCGACGACGGCGAGGCCAGCCACATCACCGGCACGACCGCCGTCACCGCCATCGAGGCGAGGCATCGGGGTTACGTCTGGGAGACCATTTTCGATGGCTCGCTGACGCTGACCTACTCGGCCAATCTGCTGCTGCTCAGCGGCAGCGACATCACAACGCAGGCCGGCTCCGTCGCCCGCTGGCGCTCCGAGGGCGGCGGCGTCTGGCGCATGATCAGCTATCACCAGGCCGACGGCACCCCGCTCGTCGCCAGCTCACGCGTCACCGTGCAGCGCTCGCAGACCACGCTCGTCGGCGTTTGCGACGCCAATGGTTATGCCGATTTCCTGCGGATCGGCACCGGCCTGTCCGTGAACCTGCTCGCCACCGCCACGCCGCTGCGCGTCGCGTTCGCCGCCGGCTATGACTCGGGCGGCAACCTCGACTATCAAGGCATCGTGCCTGCGGACGTGCCCGCCGCCTGGTCCGCCCTCACCGCGAATTCGACGCTATACCTCTACGTCGAGCGCGACCCCGGCACCGGCGGCATCAGCTACGGATTCAGCAGCCTGCAGCAGGCCTATGGATATGCGCACCCGGGCAGCCCGGCCGACGGCCAGCACAGCTACCTGATACAGCATCGCAAGATGTACTACTACGATGGCGTCGGCGCGACCTGGGTCGCGGTGCAGCGCCGCTTCGTGGGCGAGTGCACGACCGATGCGAGCGGCGTGACCTCGGTGACGACATATGCATTGAATGGTAGATATGAAAGCCCACGGTTCACGATAGATCCGCTTCAGGTCTACGACTACGCCCATCGTATTGGGCTAGAACCGCCCGATGTCAGGGCGTTTGCCCGCAAAGACAGCGCTCACAATTGGATGCCGTATAGCTATATTACGTACTCGCCGAATGACACGACTCAACACGGTGCGACGCTGCGTGTCAGCTATATTGCTATTGAGCTCGTTACATCAAATGTGATCGGGATGCCGTGGAGTGACAACGGAAATTATCCGGCATTCTCGGCTTACACTGATGCACAGGGCGAGGCATATTTGGTCGCGGATCGAGGCTGGGACTGATGGGCTACTGGGTCAAAACGGACTTCGCGGCGATCTACGCCAACGGTGGCGAGCCCTATTATCAGGGCAATCGTGCGCACTGGCAGGATATCGCCGTGCCGCAGCGCCCGGACAAATGGCACACCTGGGACGGCAACGCCTGGACCATCACGCTCGACGATTACATCACCTGGAAGTATGGCATCGTGAAGGCTGGCGTCGCGGCCGTGGACGGCATCGACGGCGCCGACACGCTCATCACCAACAAACTCGCCAGCCTGGGCTACAACAACGAGCACGAGCTCGCCAACGCCATCAACCTCGTCCGCCTGCAGGTCGCCGGCACCGCCACCCAGGCCGACACCGACGCCCTCAACCAGGCCGCCGCCCGCTGGCAGTGGATCAGTGACGTGCGCAACCAGCAGCAAACCACCCAAGGCGCCATCATGGCCGCCACCACCAACGCCGACGTCGACACCGCCATGAACAACCTGACCTGGCCGGCCTGGCCGGGTTGAACCGAATCGGACGACATACGTCACACTCGGCGCCTAGCATGAAGAAAACACGGGAAGATGTTATGAGCGATCCGTCGCAACTGCAAGACTCGGCGGTCACCGAATTGGCGAAGGGCGCATGGGATTGGCTGCGGCCGATTGTGCTCGGGATTTTGGCCTATATGGGATGGGTATTCCGCAGGCATACGACGCGCATCGAGGAGCTGGAACAGCATAGCGTCTCGCGCGAGGAACTGGCCCGTATTCTTGAGACATTCGGCAAGGAGACGAAGGCCGGCGTAAAGGCGGTACACGACGAGGTCCGCTATATCCGCGGGCGCGTCGATGCGATACACGATAAGGGCGGTAAACAGTGAGTGAACTACTCATCATCCGTGACGGCTCCATCCCCGGGGTGGGGACGTTCAGCAGCGAATTCCACGCCGCGGGCCAGGTGTTCGCGGCGGTCGAGCAGCCCTGGCTGGCCGATGCGGACCACCCGGCGGGGGTGCCGTTTCACTCCTGCGTTCCGGCCGGCATCTATGAGCTCGAGCCGCACGACACCGAACGCCACCCCAACTGCTGGGCGCTGGTGAACCATGACCTGGGTGTCTATCACTGGGACGACCCGCATGCGCACCGCACGGCCTGCCTGATTCATGTCGCGAACTGGCCGCACAACGTCGAGGGGTGCATCGGGCCCGGGCGGAAGCTCGGCTATGTGGCGAACGCCAGTGGCAAGCAGTGGCTGGGGGTTAACGACAGCGGCGCGGTGCTGGACATCCTGCGCAAGGCGCTGGATCCAAAGCAGGAGCACACGCTGGAAATCCGGTGGAGGGAACACAAGTGAAGAACCTCGACTACAAAGGGTTTAAGAGCACGCGCTTGATCGTCGCGCTCTTGATTTTCTTTGTCGGGACCGTGCTGCTCGGCTTCGGCAAAATCGAAGGCCCGATCTGGATGCAGCTCGTCACCTGGGTGTTCGGAACTTATGCGGTCTCCGAGGCCGGCGCCAAGGGCGCCGAGGCCATCCGCGATCGCGGGATGCCGCCGGCATGAACCTCAAGGCGCTGTTGTTCGGCGGCCTGGCCGCGGCGGCTGCGCTGCTGGCGGCGCTATGGCGCGGGGAGCATTACAAGGCGGCCGCCGAGAAGGCGAAGGGCAAGCTGGCCCAGCGCAATGCCGACGCGGCCGTGGCCAATGCCCGGACGCAGCAGCGCATCCAGGAGGCCGAACGCAAGACGGACGAGGAGAACAAAGCCGATGCGAAGAATCTGGAGAATCGTCTCTCTCGCGACGATTATAGCGGCTTCAACGACCCTGATTAGCTGCACCACGACGCAGCCGCCCAACGTCATCCCGCCGACGCCCATCACGGCGCCGCCACGCCCCGATTACCCGACGCTCACGCCGGCCGAGCTCACGCATCTGTCGCAGCTCACCAAGGGAGACAAGCTGCTCAAATCGGCCCTGGACAAGATCGCCCGCAAGGACCAGCTCTGCCGCGGCTACGCCAAGAAGATGCGCCGCGCGATCGAGCAGACACGGGCGCCGCCGTAACCCAGGCATAATCTGCGGATTGAACAAAAAGGGCGGCCCAATGGCCGCCCTTTTTGTTATTTGCCCTGCTGGCCCCGGGCGGTGATGCCGTTGTATGGGCCGCTGTCGTTGTAGCGGACATCGGCGACGACTCCGTGGTCGATGATGTAGGTGAACTTGCGCCGGCCGTAGCCCTCGCCGACGACATAGACCAGGGCCTTATGGCCGTCGATGGTGGTGGTGCTGTCGGGCGGGCCGATCTTGCTCTTGACCTGCGCCTCGCTGACCTGGCCGAGCGGGAACGAGGCGAGGTAGCTGGGCGGGCTGGTGAAGATGGTCGGGCGCAGGCCGCCGCCGGCGGCGCAGCCGCCGAGGAACAGGGCGAGGGCGATGGAAGCGATGAGTGCGCGCATGGTGTTCTCCTTCGGTTACCGGTTGTCGGTGTGTCGTCCCTGACCGCTTGGCGCTATGAGGTTGCAGTTTTCGAGCTGGCGCAGCAGCTCGGCCTTGCGCTCGTTGTCGACGCGGATGGCGGGGCGCAGCCCAGCCAATACGCGCACCATGAACCCGTTGGTCAGGCTATCGGGTTTGGGCGGAAACGGCAGCGGTTGAATCAGCGACCGGTCCACCGTGCACAGCGGCGGGCTTTTGTGCGCCGGCGCCGGATTCGGAGCCGGGGGCCTGGTCGCCGCGCAGCCCGCCATCAGGCCAGATAATACCAGCCACAGCATCCGGCGGCTTGTTGTCGAAGTAGTCCCTGTATTTCGCATTGTCCGCCTTCAGTCGTTTGATGGTCTTCCTTGCCCGCGCCGCCTGAGTATCCGCGCTGCGCTGCGCGGCCGTGATGCGCTCATGCGCCTTGGCGCGCTCGGCCTCGAGGTTCTTCTCGAACGCCCGGGCCAGCGTCTCTATCTGCTGGCGGTAGAGACTGTCCTTGCTGTCGAGCTCGTGGCGCTGCTCGGCCTGTATGGCCGCCAGCTTGTCCATGTACCGCTGCATGGCGTCGTCCCTGGCCGTGCCCCGCCCGATGCTGTAGGCGAGCAGGCCGGCCGCGAGAATCACGGTGCTGACGGACAGCGCCGTTATCGTGATGCGCCAGGGGGACGGTATCTTGCTCAGCCGCTCGTCGAGCGTCGCGACGCTGCCCAGCGAGCGGCGCACCATCGCCGAAAATCCGCGCTCCCCGCCCATCGAGACCACCTTGTCGTCGCTCATGCGATCAGCCTCATCAGTCCTTGGATCTTCTTGCGGTCGGGCGCCTTGGCGCCGCTCTTGACCATGTCATTGTAGACGTAGGCTACCAGATAGGCCGCCTTCTCATCATCGGCCGGCAGCCCGGCCTCCTTTAGCATGCCCTGCACCTCGTGGGTCACGGCCATGAACAGCTCGGTGTCGATTTCGCGGACCTGATAGGCGGCGCTTTCCTCCGCCAGCATGGCACCCACCTCGCGCGGGCCGCGGCCGTGGACCAGTCATTCGAGGGATAGATCCCGCTCCCTGGCGTAACGGTCCAACCGCTCCCAGGGTACGCCGGAGCGGCGCCAGCCGGTGATGTTCTTGGATGTCCCGCCCAGCAGCTGCGCCACCTCCTTATCGGTCCTGATGCCCTCGTATTCCTTGATGCGGGCAATAACATCCTCGCCGCTCATGGTCGGGCCGCCAAAAAATCCGAAAAATCTAGAAAAAGTCCTTGCATAATGGACAGGCGGGGTCTACAGTTTCCCATAGTTCTGGACTTTTCCAAGTTTGTTAGATTTATATTAACCCTAAATGACTGATTCTAGCCAAAAACTCGGCGACACGCATGCGATTCGAATGATTCGCGAGCGCAGCATCACCTTCACCCAGATCGGCAAGCATGCCGGGCTTCCCCAGGAGGCGGCCCGCCGGGCGCTCGACCCGCGGGACTTCCACAGGGTCGGTCACGGCCGCGTCATGCGCGTGCGGGCTTCCGTGGAGAAGCTGCTGCGCACCTTCGGCTGGACCGGCAAGCCCGCCGAGCTGTGGAGCGAGTACGACGAGCGGCTGGCCGGGGCGAAGAACGAACAACACGCCGCGTAACGGAGGACACCCACATGAGACTGCTCGGCTATATCCGCGTCAGCACCGAGGAGCAGGAGGACGGGCGAAGCCTGTCCATCCAGGACCAGACCATTCACAAGTATTGCGAACTGTTCGGCCACGACCTGATCGACGTCGTGGTCGACGGCGGCGTCAGCGCCGGCACGCCGCTGGAAAAGCGCCCGGGCGGCAGCGAACTGATGGACCGCCTGCGCGAAGGGCAGGCCGAGGGCTTCGTCTTCTCCGACCTGGACCGCGCCTTCCGCGTCACCGTCGACGGCCTCATGACCGCGCAATGGTTCGAGAAGAACGCCCTGGCCATCCACTGCGTCAACGAAAAGATCGACACCGCCGACCCCGACGGCTGGTTCATCCTCACCATCAAGCTCGCCGCGGCCGAGCGCGAACGCAACAAGATCCGTTTTCGCGCCCGCAAGACCAGCGCCGGCCTGCGCGAACAGGGCCTGGCCTGGGGGCCGACGCCCTACGGCTGCGTGCGCGACGGCGAGCGCCTGTATCGCGACCCGACCGCCTGGGCCGTGCGCGAAACGATCCGCGAGCTGTGGAACGACGGCGACGGCCTGAGCATGAACGCCATCGCCACCGAGCTGCGCGAGCGCGGCATCGAACCGCCCGGCGGCGGCCGCCTTTGGCATCGTTCCACACTCCGCGCTCTGATTCAGTCTCACCATGACCTGAAGCATATACCGCTGCTCGACGCCGCGCCTGAAGCGCCGGCTTCGGAAAAGGAGGGCGCGGCATGAGCGGTGTCATCGGCACCTGCGAGCGCTGCGGCGTCGTGGATCACCACCTCGCTGAGGGTTTGTGCCCGGTCTGCAAGGCTCTGTCGCACAGCATCGTCTCGAAACTGGCCGAGCATTGTCCGGCCGACGACGCCGGCACCGGGGGCGAGCACCAAGCCAACGACAACTACGCCATCGGCGCGGCCCTATGCCAGGGCAAGCGTCAGGCCCTGAACTGGGTCAAGGAGTGATGATGCATCCGGACGAGAACTACATGGCCGACTACACACGCGGCTGGCGCGCGGAACTCAAGCGCCGCCGCCGGGCCGTCCTGCTCAAGACGCTGCGCGACATCGTCGTCGACGCCCTGATCGGCTTCGCCGTCGCTGGCGGCGGCATGGCCGTTGTCTATCTGGCCCTGGGCCTTTGGCATCACTGAAGGGGAAAAGAATGCTGGGACTGAACGCGAAGCTGACGGGGATGAAGGCGCTGGCCATCGGCGCACCGCTTCTCGGCCAGATGATGCCGCGGTCGCTGCATCCGACTTTCGGCCGCGCCCAGGCCGCGCCGAATCACTGGGGCGGCGTTATGCGCAAGAGCGTGGCAATGCAGGACCACGCCGGCGCATGCAACCGGAAGCGCCCGCACCAGGGCGCCAAAGAATGCGCCCGGCGCCGCCGGCCGATGGGCATTCGCTGGTAACGGAGGACGACATGAAGCGCCTATTCATGAAATTGATTTGCCGCTTGCGAGGGCATGACTTCGGGAGTGTCGTGTATATCTCGCCGGCTGTTCTGCAATGCTGCCGTCGCTGCGGCGAGGATATCCAAGACCGGACGATTGACGATCTCGAACCCATGACGGATGAGGATTATGAATTCCTCGACGATTTGGAGGGCGCATGACCGAAACCCGCTCACAAGTCATCTGGCGCCACGCGCACAACCTCGTCAACCGTACATCGGCGAGCTGGGAGACCTATGCAGCGCAGGTGCGCGAGTCCTACGAGGCGGCGGTGCCGAAGGCGCTGCGCGTGGTCGAGTGGTCGGAGCAACGCGACGCCCACAAGCGCATGCGCCTGGACGCGCAGACGCTGCGACGATTCGAGCATGACACCCGCCACGGCCTGCCGGACGACCTGGAGGAGGCGATGGTCGCCGGGCTCAAGGCGCTGGGTTATAGCGGTCACCAGCAGCTGCTCGGCGAGCTCGCGCAGCGCTACGGCCTGCTGGCCGCGCCGCTGCCCACGGCCACGCCGGTGGAGGACGTCGACGGCATCGGCCGCCTGCTCAAGGAGACCGGCGAGGCCATCCAGGCCATCGCGCCGATCCTCGCCGACGGGCGCATCGACGAAAACGACGCCTCGCTGGCCAAGCAGGCGTTGGTCGAGATCAACGAGGCGGTGGCCGAAATGGTGAGCTATGCCCAGCGCATCGCGGCCATCCTGCCCGACGTGCCGCGCCCGCAGGGCGGCGCGATCAAGGCGGTGAAGTGACATGGCGCTCCTGGCCGTCACCCGCATCATGCGCCGG
>Ga0209918_1001459_pt1 | contig 12623 bp, 8 predicted proteins | sample SalPonD_shore_MG_FD_185712 | JGI IMG/M metagenome (GOLD analysis project Ga0209918, IMG submission 185712) | Salt pond soil microbial communities from South San Francisco under conditions of wetland restoration - Salt Pond MetaG... | ecosystem: Environmental > Aquatic > Marine > Intertidal zone >...
GAAAAATTTCGCAGAGTTCAACACCTCGTATTTAATTTTTTAACCTTAAAATAGATATAAGTATATGTTAATCAATATTTTAAATTCATTATAATATAATTTCTGTGAAATATCCGGGTTAGGACCGCATACCGCCAATAACTGGAAGCAACACCGGGAAATGCTGCGGCAGTTTGAAGGGAATGAGAATGAATATCACGATTACATAAAGTGGTTTAATGATCTCGCTATTTTTTATGAAGATGATGACCTCCGGGCGATTCATGCCTGCTGGGATCAACAGATGGTAGATGAGTTACAAGATTATACCACAGGTAATATCTTGAAAAATTCCTATTTCCCGAAAGCCGGTCAGAAGAGCACATATTTATATACCCTGATGGATGATTTACTAAAAGGGAAAGAAGTGGCCTTGCCGGATGGGGTCAGTTTCCGGGATAAAGATGGGCATGAGCGCAAGGAGATTCGTGTTCGCTGGTGGCTGAATCCGGAGGAAGTCAGTTTCAGTGAATGGAGTATAAACCGGAACATCGATGGCTTAATTGAAAAGAATGTCCCTGAAGGATATATGGATATACCGCATTATCAAAAAGATCGCAGGCCGGTATTTTTTGGACATTACTGGCTGCATGAGACACCGAGATTGCAGCGCTCAAACGTATGTTGCCTTGATTATAGCATTGGAAATCGGGATAAGCTGGTTGCCTATCGGTTTAACGGGGAACAGGACCTGGATTCTGAAAACCTGGTATGGATAGAATACAAAAATTAAAACATGTCAAAAATAAAAAAGCCCGTTCCGGTGGGGAACGGGCTTAAGCAAGTTTAAAAAATCTGCTTACTTATAATCCAGGCTGCGAACGTTTAATGCGCTTAAGCCTTTGGGGGTTTCTTCCACTTCAAATTCTACAGCTTCATCGTCTTCCAGTCCCTGGTTATAACCCAGGTCTTCTACATTATTTCTATGGACGAATACATCTTTGCCTCCGTCATCAGGAGCGATAAATCCAAATCCTTTTTTAGTGTCGAAAAATTTTACTTTGCCTTGTTGCATTATATTGTATTGTGTTTTATAACCTATACGCTACTTCTATTGAAAGGAGTTGGGTTAACGCGTCTTTTCAAATAAATTCACTATCTAGGTGAGTAATTAAATTTAACATGGTTAGTATAAGAAAATTATTAGAGATTACCTAATAATTTTTTTCAATACCAATTTGATAGGGTACAATGCTCTCTTGGTCATGTCGAGGTTTAACTGTCATATTCATGATGCCGAAATTCTTTTATCTAATTGTGTTCCATCCTAAAAAGTCTTAACAAGTTACCCAAAATGGACCATTTATCTACCTCAAAAAATTCCTCCAGGAGGCTGCCAGATTTATGAGAATAGGTCCATTATTCGCCTCAAAAGACCCTAAAATTTGCCTCAAACCAGTATTTACTCGCTACAATTTTTAATTCCGACAGACTCCTGGGAAATTGTTTAAAAAATTATTGGCTTTTCTTGACTACTTAATTATCATGGAATCAAAAGAGCTATTATAATTCTCAGCGGGTATACGCATAAATAATCTATAAATGATTACTATTAAAAAATTAAATACTGTTGATCAAGTGAAGGAATTTGTAAAATTTCCATTTTTGTTATACGGAAATAATCCATATTGGGCTCCTCCTATAATAGAAGATGAAATGGAGAACTTTGATCAGGATAGTAATCCGGCTTTTAATCATGCTGAAGCTCATTTATTTATGGCATATAAAAATGAGAAACCGGTTGGACGTGTGGCGGCAATTATTAACTGGTATGAAGTGAAAGAGCAGCAAAAATCGAAAATACGGTTCGGATGGTTTGACGCTATCGATGATATCGAAGTGACAAATAAGCTGCTTAATGAAGTAGAAAAAGTGGGAAGAAATCATGGATTGAAGTATATGGAAGGACCGGTCGGTTTTTCCAATATGGATAAAGCCGGGATGCTGGTTGAAGGATTTGATGAATTAAATACTATGGTTACCTGGTATAGCTTACCTTATTATAAATCCCATTTCGAGCAATTGGGATTTGTGAAGGAAAAGGAGTGGGTAGAGTTTAAAATTAAAATTCCAGTGGATGGCCCCTCTGACCGAGTTAAACGATTTTCAAATTTGATTCTGGAAAAATACGATTTAAAAACCGTTAAATTTTCAGATAAACGGGATATGTTGGCTCATGCGGAAGAAATGTTTTCATTAATCAATAAGACCTACTGTCATCTAAGCACATTTGTACCTATTCAACCGGAAGAGAGTCGTTATTATAAAGAAAAATATCTTCGCTTTATCCATCCCGATTTTATCAATTGTATAGCTGATAATAAAGGAAATTTGGTTGCTTTTGCAATAACAATGCCCTCTTTTGCCAAAGCCTTACAACATGCAAAAGGAAGATTATTTCCCTGGGGCTGGATACACTTGCTGAAAGCTCGATATTTTCATAATAAGGCCGCATTTTATTTAATTGGAGTTCAGCCAAAATATCAAAATAAAGGTTTGACCGCCATTATATTTAAGGAAATGAATGAGATGTTCAATCGCAGAGGTATTAACGAGGTGGAAACGAACCCGGAGCTTGAAGAGAATGAAGCAATTCAAGCTCTTTGGAAAAGCTATGATAGCCGACTTCATAAAAGAAGAAGAACTTATCGCAGAGATTTATAGTCCTGGATCTCTCATTCCAACAAGTTGGATTCGAGAAATAAGGGCGTAGATTTCTCCTCCCTGCCCGAGCATTCGGGACGGGACCGGCACATTCGTTCGTCGGAATGACATCTCAGGGTATGTTTTATTATTGAGCATCAATCGAACTCACGTTATTACTATTACCAATCCTATAAAACCCTCTTACGGAAGAATAAGCCAAATTCCCCGGGTTTTTATTGAGAAGCTTTCTCCGTACTAACTACTGATGGTATGGTAAACTCTTCATATAGCGGATTATCTGCGGAGCGTTCCGAAATCCAGGCATAACGACCGGGTTGCAGATCGACTTTAAAATAGGCGATATTGCCCATGGGCATCTCGTGGGTACCTCCCAGAAAAGTGACGGGTGCCGGTCGCTCATGGGTGGAAATAAAGCCATCGGGTTGAGTCCAGTCCATCCATTTCGTTACCGTTGCGAGGTCCGTGTCTTTATCGAGTTTGGCCAGGTGCACATCATTCCCGTACAGCGGCGGATTTTTTTCATTGAAATGAACCGCCACAACGTGTTTGCCGGGCGTAAGGTTACCCTTGACCCCGAAGCCCGCATTGGTGAGAGACATTTCAATTGATGGGACCGGGGGCGTGGCATCGTGTTGCTCATCAGTGACGATAAGTTCCCGGAACATACCCAAACCCGAGTGAAATATTCTTTTTTCGTTTTTAATATAACATTCAATAGCATAATTGCCGGGAACCAGTTTGACAGTCGTTTCCGTTGTGTGTCCGGGCCCTGTCAGACCGGGGCCTCCCATCATGGTCACATTTTTGAACCATTCCGGCAGTTCACCTAGCTTGGCCATTCCTTCATCACGTTTACCCGCATTAATTAAAGCCATCGCATCCTGGAATACCGGACCGACTTCCGAAATATCAGCGGCAGTTTTACCCGGTGGATAGTGCTCCACGATTAAAAAATGCGTGGCATATGAGGCATTGGTAAAACGGAAGGTCGTCCAGCCGGAGGGAATTTCCTTCGTATCGGTTTTAAATACATGTTGACCGGTGTTGCCATCGAAAATGGCTTCAACGTTTACAACGGTTGGTGAATCTTTATCTGCTTTTTGGGCATGGGCAGTACTCATTAATCCGGAAATACAAAGTAATAGAATGGTTTGCTTAAGTAGGGTCATGACGGATGAATTTTTGGTTTGATGTGATTTAGTGTTGTTATTTCCCGGTAATATGATTTTACAGTTGTACCGGGATATTTAATCTTTAATAGAACTTTGCAAAACCGTTCTTTTGCTCAATATCTGCGTTATCGAAATTTTGAAATTCTCACATATGACTAATATGCTGCGGTTTTAAAATTTCTCTTCCCGAAAGTGTTCGGGATGACCAAAAGCCCTGGTTTTGCAAAGCCCTCTTTAAATCAGGTATTAGTCCGAAACCTGATTTACCCCTTTAAGTGAAAGGAATGAGCTAATTGTAATGAGAGAAAGAAACAATCTCTCATGTTTTAAAAAATCCTGTTGATATAATGTTTTTAAAAATCGTTAGGTTGAGGTTGGTTTCCCCTTTATCGCTCCTTTAAGGATGCTTTTGCAAAACCGTGCTTTCGCCCAGATCCAGGCTACAATATTGAGCAAGATCCATGGTTTTACAAATTCATCTAAGAATAATCAATACAATAATATAGTAATAAATAATTGAAAAATATCAATAATGCTATATAAATACTGCAGGTCATAAGGAATTTCATCCCCAAAAACCGTACAAATCATCGTTTTTAACCGAATGAAGAAATTCTTTCAGGCTCTCTACAGAGGGTACCGGTTCATAACGGGTCCATTTCAAGTTGCAACACCTCCCGTAGCCTATCCTTTGCTCTCTTTTTTGAATATAGGTGGTTCTTGCAATGGGGTACTAACCCGGATATTTCACCAAGAGTCGCTTCGCTTGGAGCACAGCGCATTACATTCTGTTACATTATTTTAACCCTAGGAGTCTGTCGGACTTAGGAAATTTTAACGAAAATTTGTCAGTTTGAGACAGATTTCGGGGTCTTTTGAGGCGAATAGTGGTTCTATTTAACGAAAAAGCGCGCGGAATCTGGCCAAATCTGACGAATTTGCAGTAGATTTAGCTAAATCCGACAGGCTCCTAGAATAAATGCAATTGATGATATATCAGAAAGTTACATTAATTTAACCCGAATTATTCACCAAGAAATTTGATGGTGGCCAATCCCGAAGGCGTTCGGGATTGACCAAAAGCCCTGGTTATTCAAAGCCCTCTTTAAGTAAAAAGGCGTGAAATATCCGGGATAAATCTAATTCCCATTAAACCAATATTAAAAAGGGATATTCTCATCTGAATCGGATAAATCAAAAGGAGGAAGTTCATCATCCTGCGAGGGCGGAGTAGAACGGTTGTTCGGAGTACCTTTCTCGATTTTCCAGGCTTTCACATCCGTGTACCAACGGCCGTTATATTCCCGGCTCTGAATATCAATATAAGCGGTTAATTCTTCACCTTCTTTGACGTCAAATTCATCAATTTTATCACCCCACTGGGTTACACAAACCGGGCGGGGATATTGTCCGCCGGTTTCAAGAATAAAATCCTGCTTGCGCCAGGGACCATTTTGACTTTTACCCGATTGTTCTTTGAGTACCTGTTTGACTTTACCTGTTATTTTGAGATCCATATTTCGTGCTTGCAAAATAATTTTTAAAATTCTGTAAACGATAGTTTAGAATAGCCATGTCAACGAAGGATATCAAAATGAATTTCTGATTTTTTGAAAATATTCGTTTTTTTCAAAGTTCTCTGCTATATGTTTCACAAATATCACAATTGAAACTTCTTTATGACTGATACCAAACACCTGCTTATCATTGGCTCTGTGTGGCCTGAACCGGATTCTTCCGCGGCCGGAAGTCGTATGATGCAGCTTATAGACTTGTTCCAAAAATCCGGATGGAACATTACATTTTCCTCTTCTGCAGTGGAGAGTCCGTATCAGGTTGATCTCAGTGCGTGGGGCATTGATACGGCGCAGGTGGCGGTCAACGACTCTGAATTCGACACTTTTGTTCAGCAGCTGAATCCCGATGCGGTGATTTTTGACCGGTTTATGACCGAAGAAAAGTTTGGATGGCGGGTGGCGGAGCATTACCCCGGGGCGCTGAGGATATTGGATACTGAAGATTTACATTGCCTGCGCAAAGCCCGGCGAAAGGCTGTCCATGAAGAGCGTAAATTTTCTGAAAAAGATCTTCTGGCAGAAGAAGTTGCGATCAGGGAATTAGCCAGTATTTATCGCAGTGATTTGTCCTTAATTATCTCGGAAGCCGAGATGAAGCTCTTGAGGAATCTTTTTCAAGTAGATAAATCAATATTACACTATCTGCCATTTTTGCTGGATCCGGTAGATGAAAAGCATGTAGAAAACTGGCCCAATTTCGATTCCCGCCGGCATTTTGTAACCATTGGGAACTTCCGACATCCCCCGAATTGGGACGCTGTTTTATATTTGAAAAGGATAATTTGGCCCCGGATTCGAAAGAAATTGCCGGAAGCTGAGCTTCATATTTATGGATCTTATCCTTCTCAAAAAGTATGGCAGCTTCATAAACAGGAGGAAGGTTTTTGTATAAAGGGACGGGCGGAAAGTGCAGCGGAAGTCGTCAGTCAGGCGCGGGTATGCCTGGCACCACTGCGGTTTGGAGCGGGTTTGAAGGGGAAACTGGTGGAAGCCATGCAGTGCGGAACGCCCAGCGTCACGACCCCTATCGGAGCAGAAGGCCTCTCAGGATCCCTGAATTGGAGCGGTATTATTGCTGATCAACCGGCCGATTTTGCAAACGCCGCTGTCAAACTGTATACTGACATTTCGAGGTGGAAAAATGCACAACAACAGGGTATAAAAATTATTAATCAACGATTCAATAAAAGTCGCTTCTCCGGCAAAATTACTGAACATGTATACGAGTTGATGCAGAATCTGCAGGATCACCGGCTTAAAAATTTCACGGGACGGATGCTACGACATCACAGCATGAACAGCACCAAATACATGTCGCGATGGATTGAGGCCAAGAATAAGGTTTGAAAACGGATTTTGCGGTTAGAAGTATGATTATTCGTTCATTGCATTCATTCACTATCAAGGTGAAAGGTGAGAGGTGAAAAGTTAGTTCATAAAGTTTAGATTAATATTCACAATCAATAACCTGGCCTCCCATTTAAATCGGTTCATCCAACCGTACAATGCGTTTTGATATTTAAACAATATTGCTGCTGGAACCTTTCAAATTTTGCTTCTTAAATTTGAAAGAAATGTTGGTCCCGTTATCGACAGATATATCCAAATCCGCTTCTAATTGTTTTGTCAAGGTTTTTATAATGGTGAAGCCAAGTGACTCGTCGTAATCAATATCCGGATCTCCGGGCAGTCCAATCCCATCATCCGAAACGTCGATATGGATCATATCATTCTTCTGAGCAGCCTGAATAGCTATTTTGCCCTTAATCCGTCCAGCGAATGCGTGTTCAAACGCATTTGAGACCACTTCATTGAGAATCAACGCTGCCGGTACAGCCTGGTTGACATTCAGCTCAAAGGGGTCAACCTGAATGTTTATCTCTATATTTTTCTCATCATCCACCAGGATCTTAATGTTCCCAATCAGATTGGTGATATAAGATTTAAAATCGATGGCGGACAGGGATTGTGATTGGTATAGATTTTCGTGAATCAGGGCCATCGTTTTGATGCGGCGTTCACTGTCGGATAGTAATCTGCGAACGTTCTCATCGTCACTATTAAAAATCTGCATCTGCAGAAGGCTGGAAACCACGGCCAGGTTATTTTTTACCCGGTGATGAATCTCCTGTAGCAGTGTATCTTTTTCTATGAGAGAATTTTTTAACTGCTTTTCATAATGCAACTGTTCCGTAATATCTTTAGAGACACCGATAATGGCAATCAGGTTACCGTCTTCACCGAATACAGGCGTGTCGGTTACTAAAGCCGTGAACTTACTCCCATCTTTCCGCCGAACGACAAATTTACCGGACCATCTATTTCCCTTTTGGAGTTCGTTTAATATTTCCCGGCCTTTATTTTTTGAGCTAATGGCCGAGGTGATTTTGACCACAGGTAGATCCAGTACTTCCGATTCCTTCCACCCATACATTTTTTCTGCCGCCTGATTCCAGTATATAATTTTCCCTTCCCGGTCGGTGGCAATGGCGGCCTCTCCAATTTCATCTAATAATTTTGAATGGAATTTTAACTTTTCTTCCAGTTCTTTTCGGTGGGTAATATTCCGATGCGAAGCCTGTAATTCCACCCGGTTATTGAACTCATTTCTCACCGCCCGGGCCGTCGATTCCATCCAGCGATAAGAACCTTCGGGGGTTCTGGTTCGGTAGATCGCCGTTGTCGTTTCCACAGCCGGGTTGTTCATCATCTCGTTAATCTTCACTTTAACTGCATTCAGGTCATCAGGATGTATCAAATCAAAGGCACTTTTACCAAGGAGTTCATCCGGTTTATATCCTTTTACATGTAACGAAGCCGGCGATACGTATAAATAAGTGCCATCCGGAGAATGACGGGAAATCATATCCGTCGCATTTTCGGTGATAAGACGGAATTTTTCCTTTTCTTTTTTCAGTTTCTTCTGAGTTTCAACCAGTTCTGTAACGTCCTTTTGAATACCTACAAAATGGGTGATGTTATTGTTGGAATCCCGGATAGGAGCGATACTCAGTTCATTCCAAAACAAGGTCCCATCTTTACGATAATTGCGTAAGAGGGCGGTACCCTCGACTCCATTTTTCAACAAAAAACGGATCCTATCAATTTGGGCCTGGTCGCGGTCACCATTTTGCAGAAAACGGCAATTTCTCCCCAGTATCTCCTCTTTTCGATACCCGGTTATTTGTTCGAATCCTTCATTACAAAATATGATAGGATTATCTTCCCGGTTGGCATCGGTAATGATAGCTCCTGCATTCGTTGAATTGAGCGCCTTTTCAAAAAGCTGGAGTTTGTTGTTTTGCTGTTCCAGTTTACGATTTTTTTGTTCTAAATCCAGGGAGTATTTACGTGTTTTAAGCAATAACTCAATACGGGAATGCAACACATTGGTAGACGTAGGGATATAGATAACATCATCCACAAAATTAAAGACCTTATGATTCTGCCGGGTCGCCTTGTGGTTTTGGGAAAGTAAGAGCACCGGCAGAAAAACAGGGGCCGCCGTTTCTTTGCGCTTCCTTAAAGCGTCCAAATTGGCTGATAGCGTATAGTCATCAATAATACAAATATCAAACGCCGTGTCATAAATTTCTTCAATGCCCTCCGTAATCAGAAGATTATCGGGTAGATATTCGTGAATGATTTCTCGATTTGCCGGATTTCTGACGGATAGCAATGTGGTAGGGGGCCGGCCGTTCTCATCTTGATAGATAAGAGTTATTTGTTTGGGTAATTGTAGCATATAGTTAAGTGCCGCCCTGCAATTATTTAATGAGTTCTGGCATACCGGTTAATATCCCTCTCAGGTTTTTAAGGGGCTTACCTACTTTTATACCATCAGTTGTAATTTCGTATTCCCGGATGACATTTTCGAAGCTGCTCAATCGTTTTTTGAGTACACCAATAGCTTTTCGAATTTTACCCTGAATTTCCAGATATCGTAAAAATATAATGTTATCCGCCAGATAGCTGGCGTGCATAGTAGTGGCAGAAAGATCTCCCGTAATGTTGGATGACTCATTAATCAGAAACGTCGTAATGCCCATGTTCTGTAAATAAACCGTTAACGAATGGAGGCGCTCCAGGGTGTTTTCATCCCGAACGGCCATACTATAAGCTCCGATGGTATCGATCATGACCATTTGTGTATCATGATCCTCAATATCTTTTTTTACCATGGCAGAGAATTCATCGGGTGAATAGGACAGGGGTTCTACGGGAACAATTTTCAAATTACCCTTTTGAATCATTTCGTCAATCGGGATATTTATCATTTTGGAACGACGAAGAATCAATTCTTTTGATTCTTCAAATGTATAAATGGCTGAACGTTCATTTCGAGTAGCCGCTTCATTGATGAATTGAATGCCCAAATTGGTTTTACCAACTCCACTGGCACCCGTAATTAATGTAGTTGTACCCTTTTCAATGCCCCCGTGTAGTAAGTGGTCTATTTGATCAATTCCTGATGAGAGAACTTGATTTTTAAATACATTTTCGTACCGGTTGGGATGTAACCGCGGGAAGATAGTAACGCCTTTGTCGTCAATTTTAAAAGCGTGATTACCATGCATGAAGTCTGAACCACGGAATTTGGAGACGTATAATTTTCTCCACGCAGTTGAATATTCGACATCCAGTATCCCATCGACCCAAAACACCGAATCCTGATCATTAATATGCTCAGAAGATTCTGAAATTAATAAAAGAGTAGCCCCTCGCCGGACAATATACTTAATGAAGGAAAGACCGGTATGCCTGAAATTATACGCATCTTGATTCAGGAATCGAAGCATGGTAACCGAATCAAGTACTACACGTTCCGGTTTATATTTTTCGATAGCTCCGGTTATAGCTTCAAAGATGGGGGGTTGTTCAATTTCAGATGCGGAAAATACATTATAATTTGTGGAATGTTTTTTTATATCATCACTTGGTGTGAGATCAACAAAATGAATACCGGAAAGATCCATACCTATATGCTGGGCATTTTCCAGTATTTGTTCTTTAGGTTCACCTAATGTGATATATAATACCTGCTTATCACGATTCAGGGCATGTTTCAAAAAATGATAGCCGATAGAAGATTTTCCGCTTCCCGGTCCTCCCCGTAAGAGGTAGGAACGTTTGGGAATGAACCCTCCATAAAGTATTTCATCCAAGCCATCTAGACCTGTAGATATTTTATTCATATTCGATATTGTTATGGGTCAAAAAGTAAATGTATAATTGCGTTCAAAAAAAATTTGTTCCGGTCCTTTGCTTCGTTTTTGGTCTTGATAAAATTTCCTTCTCAGGCAGCCCTATATTATTTGAAATAAATCAGCTTATCCCGGATTATTCACATGTAACAAAATTTGGGCTATATATATTTTCCAGCAAATAAAATATTTTCAGAGGGCTTTGCAAAATTACCAACAAGTCTTCGACTTCATTCGTCGTACCTCCTCATTGCGCTTCCGAAAGCGCTCGGAACGTCATATTGAGCGCAGCGGAGCGAAGTCGAAATATTTCCCGGTATTTCAAAGCCCTCTATTTTCAATAATTTAATGTGTTATTTTTCAACTATTCGTGAATAATCCGGGTTAACGTTTTTTTATGAAAGAAAGTCGCCGTGGATCTTTTTTTTATAATCGACTCAATAGTTTTTTTAATTCTTTTCCGATCCTTCAAAAAGGGAAGGGAACTCAGAGTTAATTTAAAAAGTGCCAACAGAGGGCTTAAAAGGGCCGGGAAAACAAAAAGGTTTTTTATAGCCTAAAGAGAACTCTGCAAAACCATTCTTCCAGGAGGTGTCGGACTTAGGAAATTTGCAGTAGATTTAAATAAATCCGACAGGCTCCTAGCTCTTTGGCCCCGATTTTGAACAAAATCCGCGGTTTTTCAAAGCCCTTTTTAAAAACAATATTGTCTTTTTTAGAAAAACAATATACAACATCTTTGGATACAATGAGTGACGTAAAAAGCGTATTTTTAAATAGGTGTTTTCACCTATTTAATTTATATAATGATAGGAATGATATGATATTTTTGTAAAATTTATAAACGATTCCGGAAGGCGCCGTTTGAATGGATAGGTAATAATGCAAAAAAATAATATGAGAGGGCTATGAAAAACCAGGCCTTTTGGGAAGAGAAATTTTGAAACGGCAGCATATTAGTTACTGAAGCTTCGCACCCCATTTTTAAAGATAAAATGGGGTTATATATAAGACAGAAATAAATGTATTACGGGTTTCGTGTTTCGGGTTACGGGTTTAAATGAATCCAAGGTTTGTTATAGAAGAAAACGGATTTGGCAGGATGCTCATATAGATACAGGAAGGAAGCCATCTGGGGTCTGGGGAATTGGGGAAAAACCCTTTTCAGTGAACAATTAACAATGAACAGTTAACAATGATCCTGGTTTCCCAAGCTCCGCTTGGTAACCTACCTTGGGCGAAGCTCAGCTTCGCAAGGCGTGATAAAGGCGACAAATGGATGAACTAATTGCAATACCTTGTTAAAATCACCACGCCATTAGTTTGTAATTTGATATTTGGAAATTGTTATTTCCCGAAAGGCTCTTCTCCCTAAAAAAATGAACACCAAACATTTTATCTAAGCTGAAAAAGGTTACCTATGATTCCACCCTGCGAGATAATCTGGATGATATCTCATTTGGAAACATACCAGAAAGCAAAGGAAGTACCTAATTATTAAATACTTATGTGGAATAATTATGGAATCCTTATTTATAAATAAGCTTTTAAGACCCATTTTAAAGCGATGCGAAACTTGAGTTAGTTATATGTGAAGATCTCAAAATTTTTATAACGCAGATATTGATTGACCAATAGAACGGTCTTGCAAAGTTCTCTATGAGATGATTCAAAAAAGAAAACATAAGTTTAATAAACGTGTTTTGCGGTTGAATTGTAGATTGAGATAGTGGTTTAAAGCTCATGATGGGATTTATTTGCCAGTAATCCCCTCTTGAGCCTGTCCCGAACCTTTTCGGGGGAGGGGAATTTCAGACAAGCTGAAATTCGGCCCCTCTCCACAGGCTGTGAAAAATCCAAAATCAAATAAAATGGACTTAAAAAATTAAGGGTATTTGACTTTGTAAACGCTATGGTCATCCCCCAAACCCCCTTCAAAGGGGGACTTTTACGAATTTTGCTTA
>Ga0209918_1001462_pt1 | contig 12610 bp, 9 predicted proteins | sample SalPonD_shore_MG_FD_185712 | JGI IMG/M metagenome (GOLD analysis project Ga0209918, IMG submission 185712) | Salt pond soil microbial communities from South San Francisco under conditions of wetland restoration - Salt Pond MetaG... | ecosystem: Environmental > Aquatic > Marine > Intertidal zone >...
ATTGTTTTGAATGTCTGGAGTGAAAAAATAAAGGTTAGACGCATTTTCTGAACTCTGGTCGCTTTTTCAGATCGTTGGAGATTTCTTGACGGACCGAGCAAGGCGCCGGTGAACTGGGACCGTTAGGGGAAAAAACCCATGTGGATCTAAGTCCGGTCTTGACTTATAGCCTTTCAAAGGGTATCTACAAACAATCAGATAAAAAGGTAAAAGTGTCTGTATGTTGACTATCTTCAAATATACACAGACTATGATTTTGCTTATTGACTTTGTGTGTATAATGGCTGTCCCGTTAGCCGGACAAAATCACCATATGACGCTGTTCAAACTGGCGCGTTCTCATGACGAGATGCTGCGTGCATCCACCGGCGTGGATGGCCAGAAAAGGGATGGCTGTGATAATCCGCTGAGTGGCGCACCAGTCACGAGCGGATTGTATTTTGCCGTCCAGAAGATGGGTACATAGCACCAAATACAATCGCTTGTGTTGATCAAATAAGTTGGACTACCACGGTGCAGAAAAACCGAAGCAACAACAGGAGTTCAAATATGAAAGCACTTGTGCTTATAATCGTTATCTTGAGAATAGGGTCCGGACTGTTTGCCCAGACTCCGCATATCGAGAATACCCCTGATCTGGAAATATTGGCAGTGCTGGAACACCGCGCACCCAGCACCGAATTCGGTACACACACGTGCGGTATTGGCGATATCAATCAAGATGGTTATGACGACTTTGTGGTGGGGGCATTGGAAGATTCCGTCACTCATATTCGGCGAGCCTATATCTACTATGGAGGCAATCCGCCAGATACGATTCCAGATCGGGTCCTGCGACAGGGGTATCCAAATGCCGGATTTGAAATCTCCACAGTGGGAGATGTGAACGGGGATGGCTATGGAGATTTTATTATCGGGGAACCAGGCTGGGCGCCGGTGGATACCTTTGCTTATAACCCGGGACGGGCGAAGCTCTATTTCGGTGGGGCGGCTTTTGATACCATCCCGGATATGATTTTTCGCGGACCGGATAACTCGAATGCATTTGGTGGGCTTGGGAAGCGTCTGAGCCATGGCGATGTTAATGGAGATGGTTTTGATGATGTCTTGATTAGTGACTACATCTTTGGGAGACCATCTGTAGGAAAAGTATATCTATATTTTGGTGGCCCGCTTTTAGATTCCATTCCAGACTGGACAAAGGTGGGTTGGTCTACTTGGAGAGACAGTATGATGTGGTTTGGGTATAAGAGTGCTTTGGCTGATGTGAATAGCGATGGATATTCTGATATACTTATTACAGGTCTCCATGCATCACATCCTCCTGACTCAACGTATTTGGCTATTTTTTTAGGAGGAACCACGCCAGATACCTTACCAGATTATGAGTTCACCTTTTCTAGGTACGGTTCCCCTGCCTTTGCTTCCTTGGTGGCTCAAGACTATAATGCAGACGGCGTCGGGGATTTTACAGTCCAGAAATATCATACCGATCTCTATCTGGGCGGCGCCCCACTGGATACTGTCCCCGATGTAATTTTTGATCCGGGAGCATTGCACATCAATCGACTCTGGGAAAATGCCGGAGATGTCAACGGCGATGGATATCCTGATATCCTGGTGAGTTCTCCGGTGGATAATCGGGTTGGACTCTATCTGGGCGGAAATCCCATGAATGGCACCCTAGATTGGATAGCTGAAGGCTACCATCTGGGCAATGCCATCAGCGGGGCTGGGGATGTCAATGGGGATGGGTACGATGATTTCCTGGTGTCGGCTCTATTGGAATATGGGACCAGCCTGGACTTCGGGCGGGTCTTCGTTATTGCCGGCAGCCCGGCACTCAAGGATCTCGGCACTGCTGTCTCCCCGGAGGGAACAGAGATCCCCACTCATCTGGAACTTCAACCTGCGTACCCAAATCCCTTTAATGCCCAGACTATAATTTCTTTTACCCTGCCCACCCAGCAGAAAATCACTCTGCGGATACTTGATCTTCAGGGACACGAGATCGCCACCTTGGTACATGGTATGCGCTCTCCCGGCGAATATCGTATGGTCTGGGATGGTCGGGAGACAGACAGTGCACCAGTGGCGAGCGGGCTGTACTTTGCTGTGTTGCAGACCAGTACTGCCTATCAGGTACGGAAACTGGTATTGCTCAAGTAACAAATACATAAAAATCAATCAACATGGAGGTGAACAATGAATACGTCTCTCAAACCGATGATGTACGGTATGGCAATTTTTTTCACCTTTACCGCGACACTTCTGGCACAGGCAAACAATTTTCCTATCGGAACCTATTGGGTCAAAACGCGCACCGGTGGCTGGGTGGAGCGTATAGACCACTACGATCAAGTGGCGGACTGCGGTATCAATATAGTAGTGGGAGGGAATTCCGGTCATACCACCCAGGCAGTGTTGGACGCGGCGGAAAGCAACGGACTCCGGATCATTCTAGATAAAACCGAATCCACCTATATCCGGGATAATAAAGCCTACCACTATACCTATGAATCCGATGGATACGAACCTAGTGATAATCGATTGGCACAGATCGAAGCACCAATTCTATATGATTTTGACTATGAGGGTACTCCGATTGTAGATAACGATGCCAATTTAGATCGCAGCAATCAAAGAATTACGATTTTAAATTCCGCACCAAGCACTTCAGGCTATATCCTCCGGAATTTCCAGGGAAATTGTTATCTGGAGGGAGATAAGGATTATTTTATTGCCTTCCGACTGAAGATCAACGGGAATATCGGCGCCCATATCCCGGTCGCCCGGTTGGAAGTCTGGAATACGGATGCGGGGGCTCAGTTGGGAAGTCAAGTGATTTACGGCGATGATTTTGCGGATGTGGGAAACCTGCAGTATAAGCCCTTCGAAATGAATGTGCATACACAATCAGCGTCACCTCCAACGCTGGAAGAACAGGTTAACAAAGCGCTTCCCGAGAGCCCGGCAATAATGGTGAATTATGTCCATGTGGATTTCCGGGTCTATTGGTACGGTGACGTAACGTTGTATGTTGATAATATCAAGAGTATGAACGACAACGGGAGAGACCTGTTGAACGGTTCCCGGGATAATGGGATTATCACTGATGCCCAGACTATCCATACAAGTGATGATTTAGGCGCCCCAACGATCAGTGGGTTCTATTTTGATGAACCCTTCCCCCAGGAAATGGAACCGATGAGTTACATGAGCGATCGCTTATATCAAGCGGCTCCCCCGGATAACAAAACCGCGATCATTGAACCGACACTTAATAAAAAAGATACTTTTCATCAGTACATGCGAATTGGCGGTGCTACCTACCACCCCGATTTTATGCTGGTAGACATTTATCCTATTGATACTACGCTGATTTACCCGGGGGATTCTGGTTATAATACCTATATCCAATCCCGTTGGGACAATGCATTGATACCCAAGCTGGTGGATGCGCGGTATACCGCGGATTACGACGGGATTGATTTCTATTATGCAACCCAGGTCCATAGTTGGGATACAACCCATAGAGAACCGAAGCCGGAAGAGATCCGCGCCATGGTTAACCTGGGACTCGCATACGGAGCCAAAGGGATATTTTACTTTTTATACACGACGCATCCTCAGGGAATTGGACTAGTCGATCAAAACTTTGTGCAAAATGCCAAATGGTATGAAGTACAGGCAATCAATGAAAAACTTCAATTACTGGCCGATGATTATCTACCCCTAGAGTGGCAAAGTGCCTTCACTTTGGGAGAGGATCCTGTTCCGGAGGGAAGTATCGTAACTCAGCTAATAAGCGGAGAAGATATAGAGGTGGCAAATTTTAAGCATCCTGGAACCAATGAAGACTGCTTTTTCCTCGTGAATCGGCGCACGGATATGGAACAAACAGTGACAGTGGCATTGGAGGCTAACCCCAATCCCCGGCTCATTGAAGATGTGCTAGCGAGCACCCAATCGTGGAATGGCGATCCCAATCGGGTAGCCTACAGAACATTGGAAAGCGGGGAAACGGTCATGACTATTACCCTTCAGCCGGGAGAAGGACGACTATTTCGAGTGTCGTATGGGCTCACGGGTACCGTCGAGTCCAATTCCCACTGGTCCGGCGACGTAATGGTGGCTGGAGACCTGGATGTTGCGAGCTCGACCCTGGAAATCGCTCAAGGCACGCAAATCCGATTTCGCCCGCACACAGGATTGTATGTTTCCAGCCATTGGGCTGTCAACGGCACGGCGAACGCACCGATAATATTCTCGGCGTATGCCCCGAACGCGGTGCCGGGTAGTTGGGACGGTCTCGTCTTTGATAGCGGGCATAAGCTCACGATGTTCCATGCGCAAATCTTAGACGCCCAAGAGGGATTGACGATCCGGAATACGGAGAATTCGGAAGGTGTACACCTTTTTTCGATCACTCTCGCGAACAACTATACCGGTTTCGTGGGGGAGGAAGCCTTTCATTTCACCCTGGGTCAATGTACGATCCGGGACAATACGGACTTTGGGATTCGTTTAACTCATTCGCGGGGGTTGCTCATCCACAATACCATTGCGGATAATGGCATCAGCGGCGTATACCTCTACCAGAAATCGACGCCGTTCTTACGTTATAACACCATTACGGGGAATGGTTGGCATAGTTCATCAGATCCTCGGTATAGTGGTATTTATGCGACCGTCGGGAGTGATGCGATCATCCGGGGCGTCACCGAGGGGGAGGCCCATAATTGTCATGCCAGCAACTGGATATCTGGCAATGCCGTCAGTGGAGTCATTGCAGATGGCGAATCGTTTCCGATCCTGGGCGTGTATACAGACCCCGATTTTCAATACACGTATTCATTGGGCGGCTATAATCGGATCTATGACAACCCGATTGATGTAGCCAATTATAACCAGAGTGGTACGCCCCTGTACGCGGAAGTGAATTATTGGGGATTCAATGTGCGGGATGGATGTGAGCGATTTTTCCCGGAACACCTGCATGGCAACGTGGAATGGTCACCGGTGGCGCCACTTCTTGAACCGATTCCTGCGCAACGGGAGTTGTTACGGACGGCGACACTCTCGGAACTGCAGGGAGAATACCAAACCGCCATGGTACAATACGATTCAGTGTTTGTGCTTGATCCCAATGCGCAGGTCGTGATGGCCGCACTCGGGGGAGCCGTGCGCTGTCGGGCTGCGGTCGGGCAGTCAGCAGCAGCTGTGGTCCAATATCTTGCAACGCTTCGGGCGCAATATCCGGGGAGTCTCACCGCGAAATTCGCAACGGATCAACAGTTACCACTCTTTATCCAACAGAGCCAGTATGTGCAAGCGGCAACGACAGTGGATACCCTGTTGGCATGGTTTGCGGGGTCAGCACGTGTTCCTATCTACCTCTATGAGCGTGCCCGGATTCAAGCAGCCCAAGCCGGTAGTCACTCATCGGGGTTGGGAAAACAAGCCTCTCGGGAAACACTGGCCCATCTCGCTGCCACGTATCCCCAGTCTTCGGTGGCGCTACTGGCGCAATCACAACTCCATACGGCTCCCGCTCCCGCCGCTGCGGTGACGTTGCCGGCTGAGGTGCCTCTCCGCAATTATCCGAATCCGTTCAATCCCCGGACCACTATTGTGTTTGCGTTGCCCGAACCGGCGGCTTCCGTCCGGATCAGTATTTATAATGTCAGGGGGCAGCAGGTGCAGCGGTTTTCGGCCCGGCCTTATCGTGCCGGTACGCACACGGTGTTCTGGGACGGCCGGAATATCAGCGGGGCTTCCGTCAGCAGTGGGGTGTATTATTGTGTGGTGGCCACGCCACAGGAACGATACATCCACAAGTTGCTGTTGTTGCGCTAAGTAGTGGTTTCCGGTGAAGCGCCTCGGTGCAACGGGGCCTTTTCCCCTAACCTCCGTTGCACCGGACGCCAAGAGCTGTGGTGCTCTTGGAATATTTGGCTCCTCTGAAGGCTATGAGATTATTTCGACTGTTCGGAGTGAAAAAATATAGTTCGGATGCATTTTCGCAAGTCTGGTCGCTTTTTCCAATCGAATGAGTTTAGTTGGAAGTCAGTCACAGGGCGCCGGTGAACTGGGACCGTTGGGCAGCGCCGGAAGAACAGGTGGTTAACCCAATAGACAAACCAATTTAATTGGGTGAAATTGAACGCTCAGCGAGTTCGCCAATTTTATGTCTCCGCGTTTTCTGCATCCTGTGGTGGCGCGAATGTTGTCACAATTTTGTACGACATTTGATGTTGGGTCTCTTCCAAATCCTCGGCAATTTCTTAAATGTTTCGAGTGCAATTTTCGGCTTTGGCCACGCTGCACATTCAAAAGATTTGTCTTCACACAAGTGTTTATCCACTTCGCTTGAACTTGTTGTCGTGTTTTCATCAGGAAGTCAGTTTTTCCACACAGCGGCGCAGAGTTGCAGGGCGCCACAAATCTCACCTTCAGCACACGTCCCAATGGCGCTGTCCAACCTCCGTTGCACCGGACGCCAAGAGCTGTGTCAGTCTCGGAATGTTTTGGCTCTTTCATTAGCAAGTTGCTTATTCAGAATGTTCAGAGTGAAAAAATTGGGTTTCGATGCATTTTTGTAAGTGCCGTCGCTTTTTCAAACTGCTGGAGATTAGTTGTACCTCTGTCACAGGGCGCCGGTGAACTGGGACCGTTAGGGGAAATTGAATCAATGATTCGAGATTTGTATAGTATTACACCTATATAATTACAGAGTTATAACAATCTAAAAAAGTCATTGACATTTAATTAAAAGTTTAATATGTCAAAGTAGTTAGGTACTATTAGTAAACTATATATCTTAATGAATTTGAGGGAGAGTATGAAAATGACGACTAAAATTCGATATTTATGTCTAATTACTTTATTAGTGGCTATTTCAGGATGTAATTCGCTCACCACCCCAAAAAATGATTCCACAGAAAAGCACAGAAGTTATTACCCATTAAATGTTGGCAACTTTTGGGAATATAGAGTCTTAGAGGGAAATGATTTTGATGCAAGTATTACTGAAAAGAAATCAATTCACGATACTACCTATTTCGTGGTAAACATTTCAAATGGGGGGCAGAATCTTTTACGCTCGCAGGATAGTAGTATTTATAGAAGAACCAATAATAAGGATTATATAGTTCTAAAGTTTAACGCGACGTTGAACAGGAGCTGGACCGCTGATTCATCTGAGAGGCAAACTTATATTGACTCTCGTGGGTTTAAATGGAAGGTACCTGCGGGCACTTATGAGGATTGTATTCGAGTTGTTTCAGTAAGTAGTATAGATAGTACAATCACCATTTTTGCTCCAGGAGTTGGGCCTATCTGGTCCCAAATGTATGGGAAAAATGGGGTCATTGTTATTGCTGGTGGACAGAGCTTAACGCAGTTTAAATTGAATCAATAAGAACTTCTACATGATACCAATTAACTGTCAATGCTGAAAATCTCGAGGGGATGACTTAATACTTCGGGATATAAGTACATTCTTGTTAAAATTGATTTTCTACACAATCAATATTTTTGGCATTATGGAAAGCCTCTACTTTGAAAATAATGTTATTTTATAGCTTTCCCGCAATTTCCCCTAACCTCCGTTGCACCGGACGCCAAGAGCTGTGGTGCTCTCAGAATGTTTTAGCTCCTTTGGAGGCTACGAGATTGTTTTGGATGTTTCGAGTGAAAAAATATGGTTTCGACGCATTTTTGGAAGTTAAGTCACTTTTTCAGGTTGCTGAAGATTGTTGGCAGGACGGAGCAGGGCTCCGGTGAACTGGGACCGTTAGGCTTAATTTTGCGATGAAAGGAAAATTACACTATGCGCGTATCACAAAATCACCTCTTTATTCTCCTACTCTCAAGTCTGGCATTGTTGGGCGGGAGTGGATGCACGCCAAGTCTGGTGTATAGCCCTTCTGTGCATTTACCACCCTCGCCTCCAAAATCTCATGAAGTGCAGGCGTCGGTCGGAATGGGATGGTTGCCAGAAGCGCGCCCGCATGCGATGTCACAGAAATTGCAGGTAGGGGAGGAAATATTTGCTCGGTATACTCCTTTCAGTCAATTTACGATGGAAATCAAAGGGTGGCGCGAACATACACTGGTATTAGATGAACGCCGCAGTGGATGGGCATATACCAATATTATTATGCTGACCCACTCATCACCGATCCAAGTCGCCTTGATACCAACATTCGGTGGGGTATTTTTGGGTAAAACGCTGGAAGGTGGCGGCGGGATACTGCGTGTGGGAATATGGTGGCCGAAGGAAATCGTCTCCCCGTATAGTGCGGTGGGTGTCGGTGTGGGGATCAACGATATTCGCGGCGAGAACAACAAATGGGGGTGGGCGTATGTATTGACCCTTGGCGCGAATTATCAACTGTGGTCACATCTGTATATTAGTGGAGAAATGAGTGGGATTGGGCAAATAAATAAGGCCGAACGTCAAACCACTCTTTTTCTCTCACCTTCGTTACAAGTTGGTGTCACGTTTTAACAAAATTAAGCCTAACCTCCGTTGCACCGGACGCCAAGAGCTGTGGTAGTCTCAGAATGTTTTGGCTCCTCTAAAACCTACGAGATTGTTTTGTGTGTCTGGAGTGAAAAAAATCTGGATTGAGCACATTTTCAGAAATCTGGTCGCTTTTTCCAATAGGTGGAGATTTTTGGAACGGAAGAGCAAGGCGCCGGTGAACTGGGACCGTTGGGCAGCGCCGGGAGAACAGGTGGTTTACCCACAAGACAAACCAATTTGATTGGGTGAAATTGAACACTCAGAGCGTTCGTCAAATGTTTGTTCACGCGTTTTCTTCATTCTGCGGTGGCGCGAGTGTTGTCAAAACTTCGTACAACATTCAATGTTGGGTCTCTTCCGAATCATCTTCAATTCCTGAATTTCTCGAAGGCAATTTATGGTTTTAACTGAGCTGCACATTCTGAAGATCTGTCTTCACAAAATTGTGCAACTCACTTCGCTTGAATTTATCGTCGCGTTTTCACCAGCATTTCAAGTTTTCAAAAGAAAAGTGCACCGTCTTATGGCGCCACAGATCCTCAACTTCAGTGCGTGTCCCCAATGGCGCTGTCCAACCTCCGTTGCACCGGACGCCAAGAGCTGTGTCAGTCTCAGGATGTTTTGGCTCCTTTGAATGCTATGAGGTTGTTCGGAGTGTTCGGAGGGAAAAAATGTGGCTTCGAGGCATTTTCGTAAGTTCGGTCGCTTTTTCAAATGATGGAAGTTCGTTGACAGTTTGTCACAGGGCGCCGGTGAACTGGGATCGTTAGCCGGCACAAATTCGATGGAGTTCTCACTATGAATATTACCCGCAAATCTTTGGCACATTGGAATTATTTCCTATCGCTTGAATCTGATCTCGTGACGATTACACGCTATATTGAAATTGATCCAATGAACTTTAGAACTTTTTCAGTCGAATTAGCAAAGTTATTTTTGGCTTCAACTTCTGAGGTTGACGTAGTACTAAAATTATTATGTAAATGTTTAAAGTCGAATTTAAATCCCAGATCCATTGGTCAATATAGAAAAATTATCACTGAGAAAATGCCTCAACTGATAGAGGAACCAGTTCGAATACCACGATATAGCATTGAATTTGATCCTTGGAAAAAGTGGAGGGTTGAAAAATCAAAAAACCCCGACTGGTGGAAAAATTATAATTATGTCAAACATCATCGCGATAAATATTTTGCTGAAGCCAATCTCGAAAATGTTTTAAAATCTCTTTCCGGATTATTTGTTGTTGTGTCTTTTTACTATAAATGTCTATTCGATAGTAAAAGAGAATCGCCAATGTCTATGCGCGGTTTGTTTGTAAATCTGGAACCGAGTACTGTATTGTTCCGATTAAAGCCTGAGTATTATAGTTTTATACATTTTGGATAATTTTGTGCCGGCTAACCTCCGTTGCACCGGACGCCAAGAGCTGTGGTGCTCTCAGATTGTTTCGGCTCCTCTGAATGCTATGAAGTTGTTTTTTGTGTCTGGAGTGAAAAAATCTGGTTTGGACACATTTTCGAAAGTGCGATCGCTTTTTCAGATTGAGGGAGATTGTTGGCAGGACAGCGCAGGGCGCCGGTGAACTGGGACCGTTAGGTGTTTTAAAATTTGAACAACTTATTTTAGATATTTTCATCAAACACACTAAAGTTAAACAATTATAGAATATTCTGTATTAATTTGATTAAATGGATAACATAGATCCACTCCAAATTCTAATAATTCACATGAAGGGAAAGTGAAAATGCCTACTTACACATTATCTAATGATGGTGATCGAATAGAACAGTATAATTTGAACCGTTTTTTGAATAGTGAATTCCATGCATATGAGAAATTTTGGCAAAAACACGTTATTCCTTTGACTAATCGACCGCAGAATATTCACTTTAAAGATACAGCACAATTAAAAGCTATTGGTAAATCCGGTAATGATATTTGTATCGCCCAATTACACTATTCGATTTTACGTCATCTTCATCGTACCTACGATATAAGACAGATATCTACATTAAATTTTCAATTATTTGAACTTACAGATGGTTTTGTAAGGTTATCTGGAACACTTGATATTGCTTTTGAATTATTAGAGCGTTACAAAAATCCAAAAAAATATGATCCATGGGTAGAAGCTGGTACTAAATCTAATCTTGGAGGAAGAGAAGCCCGTAGAAATTGGCAAAAAAATAACCAGTTTCCTTTACAAAGTATTAAAAACTATAGAAATCATCTAATTCACGGAAGAATGACTCCGACGGTAACTGGGGCTCAAACATATCTTCCTAATATTGGTAAAGAAAAAAAATATTTTGATTGGCGACTAATTACGAATCCGAGTAAACAAACCATTCGTTCAATACAAAATGATTATAAACCGGCAAAATTAATATTAGATGAAGCATGGGATAAAACTATAGATTATTTGCAAACACAATGGATGAATGAATTATTACCCTAATTTTAAAACACCTAACCTCCGTTGCACCGGACGCCAAGAGCTGTGTTGCTCTCAGAATGATTCGGCTCCTCTGAAGGCTATGAAGTTGTTTTGAATATCCGAAGGGAAAAAATTGGGTTAGAACGCATTTTCGAAAATCCGGTCGCTTTTTCCAATCGAAGGCAGTTAGTTGACAGTTTCTCACAGGGCGCCGGTGAACTGGGACCGTTAGGTGCCACCATTTCAGTGTTAGTAATTCAATTATAGGAGAAATCCATAGTTATGAGTTTACTACAAAAGCACGATGCTGATTTTTGTATTGAGGTTGAGTATAAAAAGGAAACGGATAACCCTTCTAGAGTTTTCCGAACATTATATGAGTTACTTGAATCCATTCAGGTCTTAGATAGTGATTTGATCAAAACAATTGACGTAAAAATTCAACCAATTCTCATTTTGGAAGATATCGAATCAGGTTCTATTAAAGCTTGGTTGAAAACTGCATTAGAAGCTATTGATGATGATGCGTTAAAGAATCTCGACTGGAAACCCGCAATTGGCAAATATTTGGTCGAAGCAAAATATTATATCGTAAATTTTATTGAAGAGCGAACTGAAATTTCGAATAAAGAAGAAGTAAAACAGTTAGAATCTAATATTTACCAATTAGCAGAACAGACAGATGTCAAAAAATTTCCGGCATATGGAAAAATACCAACACGTGATTTATTGAAAAATGTGCAAAGTTTATCACGTAGTATTTCATATTTAAGAGAAGGGGATTCCGCAAAATATATCACTGATGATAAACAGGCAAATTTCAACTTGGAATTTCAATTTGTACCTGATTCGGTAGAGGATTTATTAACAAAAGAGAGTATTCCTTCGAAGTCAGAAGTCATACTAAAAGTGCGGAAACCTGATTATCTTGGAGAGACGATGTGGGAGTTTCGTCACGGTAATCATTATATCAATGCAAAAATTTATGATCAGGAATGGATATGTAAATTTCAAAATCGTGAAATTGATATACGTCCCGGTGATTCCATTCGGGCAAATATGATTACAACAAATAGATATGGATACGACGGAGAATTATTATCAACTATTTATGAGATCGAAGATGTAATAGAGGTAATTGAAGCAGACGATATTGATCAAATAGACTTGTTTGATAACGATTCAGAATAAAGGTGGCACCTAACCTCCGTTGCACCGGACGCCAAGAGCTGTTTTGCCCTCAGAATGTTTCGGCTCCTTCGAATGCTATGAGATAATTTTGAATGTTCGGAGGAAAAAAATTTGGTTTTGGAGCATTTTTGCAAGTTCAGTCGCTTTTTCAAATCATCGGAGAAATTTGACGGAAATGAGCAGGGCGCCGGTGAACTGGGACCGTTAGGCAGCGCCGGTTGAAAAATGTTGTCACCCAAAAAATAGAAACACCGAAACCAGTGTTGCAAAATTGTTGGCTGAAGATTTTGTCAAACTTTTGCCCAAGCGTTTTCTGCACGCTGTGGTGGCGCGAGCATTTTCATAATTTGGTCGTAAATCCAATGTCTGGTCTCTTCCACAGCGCTATGCTTGTCTTGAATTTTCCGTGAGCAATTGTTGCCTTCGATTGCTGTTCCGTTTCCGTG
>Ga0209918_1001463_pt1 | contig 12605 bp, 11 predicted proteins | sample SalPonD_shore_MG_FD_185712 | JGI IMG/M metagenome (GOLD analysis project Ga0209918, IMG submission 185712) | Salt pond soil microbial communities from South San Francisco under conditions of wetland restoration - Salt Pond MetaG... | ecosystem: Environmental > Aquatic > Marine > Intertidal zone...
GGATGAGGCTGATATTCAAAGGGCTCTAAGCGAGTACGAAGCTCCCCCCAGCTGGCCGGCACTTAAAGATATGAAGATTGATGATCAAGGCCGGCTCTGGGTATCGACGATCGTCAGGGATCACTCTGTTTACGAATGGTGGATATTAACACGAGACGGGAAACTGCAGGCTCGATTCAGGTGGCCGCAGAATAGCCAAATTGAAATTATCAAGAATGGATGTATCTATGCCATAGATATGAACCAAAAGACGGAGGTAAAACAAGTGATCCGGTATAAGATTAACATGAATTAATGACACAAAACTTTAAAAATTTTCTATATGGTTACCTTCATCATAAAATGGTACTGATTTCCTGGGGAGAGATCCAGGATAGATGTGTAAAACATTTATCAAAGAATTACTCCTTAAAACAAATAACTCATATTATGATTTTAATAAAAAAAAGAACTGACAAGCACTATATAAAAGCAGATCCTCATTGGGGAGCGTTTCTATTCTATTCTGATGTGTGGAATTGGGAGCCACCGAAAAGAGTCAAATGACTAAAGGAGTTGAAACAAGTTATGAAAGAGCACAAAGAGAACGCACAAAATGAAGACGGTCATAACGACTCCCCCCGCAGGAAATCGATTGCGGATGCAATCAGAGAGCTGAAAGCCCATCTCGACACCGTAGCCCGGGTGTATGAGTGGGCGGAACAGATGAGATACGAAAAAGCGCGAACCTTCCGGCGTCACTTCATCCGCCATTTTCATCGCACCCCGTCGGATGTGTTGACAGAGGTGCGGGTGAGGAGCCTGGTACGGGCCCTCCGGGCAAACCATCAGGACTTACTGGAGGTGGCCTTCGACCACAGCCTATTTAACTGGCACGCCCTGAACAACTTCACCAACCGGCACCTGGGCTGCCCGCCTACGCGGATTAGGGAAATGAGCGATAAAGAGATCCGGGCATTGTTAATGGATGAATTCGGGGAGTAAAAACGGGGAGTGCTGCAGGGGAGTAAATTCGGGTATTGACAAAGAAAGAAAAAATGGGCAGTCTGCAAATAAATAAAGCTAGCTGATAATTTTGGAAGGAGTGAAATGCTTGAAAAAATACACTTTGATACCGCTTAAAAGGTCGTGTAAAACCAGTTTAGTCCGATCTCGGTATCGGTATTTAATGTTAATCTAAAACGGAGGAAAAGATGAAAATGTTAAACTTTAGCGAAATAGAAAATACGTTAGATCGTGCCGAAATGAAGCAGATCATGGCTGGTAGTGGAGGTGGTTGTGGTGATAAATGCCATGGAGCAGATGCGAATTGTACGGGCAATACTTGTATTTACTGCACAGGTGGTGGAGTGATAGGGGATAGTTCAAAATGTAGCAGCACCCCCTAATTACATAGCGGGAATGATTAGGGTAAATTATTACCCTAATTAAAATTTCGAGCCCTGCTGGCACCAAGCCATGACAGCACTGCTTATCCAAAAAAGGATAAGAATATGGAAAAAAAGGAATAACTTCACATAAACGCATGCCTAAAATAGCCATCCTATTTTTGTTACCTTTATTCGTATGGGGGTGTTCGGCTCATGGCGATGATGATGTTCCCCCACATATCCGAAAATTGAACAACCTTACGGCGATTCCAGAGGATGTAAAACCGGCCCATGACATCCACTTTAACCAGGATGCGACCTACGGGGACACCAAAGACGTTCTTGTTGGGGACATCAGCTCGGTGGCCGTTACTAGTTCGGGGCGAGTATTTGTTGGCAATTCGGACAAGGGGCTATTTTACGTCTATGCCCCGGATGGGACCTTTCTTAGCCGGTTAGGGAAAAAGGGAAGAGGGCCGGGCGAGTTTACTCGTTTTTGGAATCCAGCGGTAACAGACCATACATTATATGTTTATGATCCGTACCTCCATCGAATAAGTCTGTTTTCTACGGATTCACTGCGGGTGATCAACACGCTAAATTTAGGGGCGGCCAACCAGGCGACGAACAAAACGCTTCGCCGTTTCGGGCTACATTATGTATATCCCTGGACTGACGGGACATTTCTGGCAGAGTTCTCCCCTAACCATATCACAAAAATGAATCCGGATAGTTTGAGCCAAAAATTTTTCTTGATCAATGCCAGTGGAAAAATTATATCTCATCAAATTTTTGAGGAAAAGGGCCTTTCTGGCAGCATGGGGTTCTTATCAGTTCGGTTTGGCGGTAGGCAACAGGGAGCACCGTTCAAATTTGCCCCCCGCTCCTTAATGGCTATTTCTCCCGACCACCATATTGTTGCGGCTTGGTCGGCCGATTTTCTTATTAAAGAATACAATCCCGAGGGCCACTACCTGCAGGCGCTTTATTATGCTTTTAAAAAAGTATCGCTGAGCGAGGAGGAAGCTATAAAGCGGCAGGAGGATCGCCCCGAGTATTTTCAAAAGGTCCTTCGGCATGCAGAAATCCCTCCCACCTGGCCGGCCCTGAACGCCCTAAAGGTGGATAATAAAGGCCGCTTGTGGGTAGCGACTATCGTGAAAAATATGAACGTCTATCAATGGTGGGTATTAAATCGGAAGAAAGGCCAACTGCTGGCCCGGTTCACCTGGCCGCGGGCAAAACCAATTAAAGTGATCAAAAACGGCTATCTCTACACCATCGAGACAAACGAAAAGACAGGCGTAAAGCGAGTGGTAAGATATAAGATTATGATGAATGGAACAGCCACAGATCCGCCGGCTGACGGATAAGTGCGGATCATCCGTTTAAATCCGCGCTGATCCGCGGCTCCTAACATTAAAGTTTTCTAATAAACAGGGCTTCTTGTAACAACTCGGTTGTCGGGAACTCTTCCATAAAAGAATAATTCCCATTTCGGAGTGTTTCTATTCTATTCTAATTTGGTTGGGATGAATCGGGAGCCTCTGAGGGGAGACAAATAAAGATGACAAGGGATTGAAACGACCTGTGAAAGAGTCCAAAGAGAACGCGCAAAATGAAGACGGTCATAGCGACTCACCCCGCAGGAAGCCAATTGCGGATGCAATCAGAGAGCTGGAAGTCCATCTCGACACCATGGCCCGGGTGTACGAGTGGGCGGAGCAGATGGGGTACGAAAACACGCGAACCTTCCGGCGTCACTTCATCCGACATTTTCATCGCACCCCGTCGGAGGTGTTGACAGAGGTGCGGGTGAGGAGCCTGGTGCGGGCCCTCCGGGCAAACAAACAGGACTTACTGGAGGTGGCCTTCGACCACAGCCTATTTAACTGGCACGCCCAGAACAACTTCACCAACCGGCACCTGGGCTGCCCGCCTACGCGGATCAGGGAAATGAGCGATAAAGAAATCCGGGCATTGTTAATGGGTGAATTCAGGGAGTGAAAACAGGGAGTGCTGCAGGGGAGTACATTCGGGGATTGACAAAGAAAGAAAAAATGGGCAAGCTGTAAACAAATCGAAATCTCCCGGGGCGAACAGGGATTGATGAGAAGGTCAGCCGGTGGAATAGTTAAAATAATAACAGGGTACCTTTTTTGTGATGGAACAAGTTGTAATTAAATATCTGAAAGCGTTAAATATTCCCATTTCCCGGAAGTATGTTAAAAAGCTTATCGCCACCCACCCCGACTATCCCTCGATGCTGAGTATTGCCGACACCCTGGAGCGGCTGGGCATCCGGTATAAAGCAACACGAATGGAGAAAGAACGACTCGGCAACATAGAGCACCCTTTTTTGCTTTGGCCGACTGAACAAAGCAGGCAACCGAAAATAGTGAGAGATGAACGGGATTTGTCCCTCGATGGAACCGAAAATCAGTCACTAAAAGATTCGGGACAACCTATTGTGCTGCTGGCCGAACCGACTGACACCATAAGAGACAAAGAAAACAACCGCCAGCGTTCACAAGATCGTTTTCTCAGAATACTGACCGGAGTATTGGTTGTAGCCGCAGCCGCACTGTTCCTCTTGGTTGCCTTGGCGTCATTTACCTGGATGTATACACCCCTGTTCATTACCGCCCTGGCCGGTACCGTTATAGGATACCTGCTCATTGCCAAAGATATAGGTATCAGCTACCAGCCGGTGGAAGCGTTTTGCCGGGCAGGGGAAAAGACCAACTGCGATGCGGTATTGAACTCAGAAGGTGCTAATCTAATCGGGGACAAAGTTACTTTTTCAGATGCGGCAATCAGTTACTTTCTGTTCCAGCTCATCGCAGTGAGTTTTCTGCTTCCGTCGGCCCGCTCGCTTTCGGGGATTCTGGCTGTGATGAGCGGTCTTACGATTCCTGTTATAGGATATTCCCTGTATTACCAGGCCTTTTCGGTAAAAACGTGGTGTCGGCTGTGTCTGCTGGTAGATGGCATTTTAGCTGTTCAGGCGATCCTTTTCGGGTACATGTACTATAACGGTTTTATAGCAATTACTGATATTACGTTGCAGCCACTCGTGCAGGCCGGTCTGCTGTTTTTGGCGACAGCTTCGGCTGTTTTACTGTTAAAAAACAAGATCAAGGTGGCCAATCAATCCGAACAGGATACTATAGAGGCCGGTCGCATTAAATATTCTCCTGAAGTTTTTATGTATTTGCTCCGCCGAAAAAACCGCGTAGATATCACACCTTTCAAACAAGAACTGCTAATAGGTGATTCCGAAGCTCCGATGAACATCCTTATTGCTGCCAGTTTGGGCTGCGGTCCCTGTAAGACGGGCTTTGAGAAAGCCACTCAATTGGTAACGGCTTATCCCAAAAAGGTAAGTCTGACCGTTCGGCTAAGAACCGGAGACAGGAATAATGGCGAACTGACGCCGGGCCGTTATCTATTGAACTACTGGCAACAGCACATACACGGCAAGCCCGGTGAACCGGCCCGCACCGAACAGCTCCTTCAGGACTGGTATGCCGGGATGGATTTGAAAGCCTTTAGAGAAAAGTACCCGGCAGATGGAAATGAAATAAGGAATACCGGGACACAATTGTCCAACCAACATACCGAATGGTTTGAAGCCGCGGAAATCGAAGGAACACCCACTTTTTTTGTCAATGGCCGCCGGTTGCCAATGACTTATCGCATCGAGGATTTGATGGGAATGGTACCGGCTTTAGTCGGTGGTTTTGTCAAAAAAAATATTCAACAGAACGAATCGGAAATCGATTTCGAAGAGTTTGTTTCGGTGCGCAAGCATCCGAAACAAGACAAAGAAGGAGATTAATAGACTTGTCTCTAGTCCCCACTACTGTCGGGGGTAAAATAAACTAATCGTATAACTAAAAAATAATGGTGAACGTTATGAAAACAAAAAAGATCAATTTCATGAATATCTCGAATGAACTTAGCCGTTCAGAAATGAAGATGATTATGGCAGGTAGTGGTCCAAATTGTTGGGCTGATTGTACCACAGATTCCGATTGTGCTGGTGGTGACAATAGTTGTAAAACTTGTTGTCAAAGTAGTGGTCTGGGTTTTCATAAATGTGTTAGTTCCTGTTAACTCTCGTTTCCAGAGTACGGTATGGTTGTTTTTATGCCCATTTAAATTATACCGTACTCTTTGATTACCCCTTTTATATTATAATAATTTTTATAAGAATAGTTTAAGATCGTGTTATCTTCAAATTCATAAAATTAAGAAATGAAGTCTCTTGTTTCTTTTGCATTTGTTTTGATGCTTTTGCTGACAGCTTGTAAATCAAAACAAGGTGGAAATGAATTCCTACCTAAGCTTAATCGTATTGATTTGCAGGAAGACCTTTCTGTTTCAATTGATTCTCTCAATGCTGTTATCGGTGGGACAATACGGGGAGTTGCTATAGACTCGAGAGGTAGAATCTATCTTGCGGATCAGAGCCAGGCCAAAATTCAAGTATTAAGTCCAGACGGCCGATATCTTGAATCGATCGGACAAAAAGGTCGTGGGCCGGGGGAATTTCGGTCTATTAATGGAATCTATATATACAACAACATACTCTATGTTTTAGAGATCATTCCTAATCGCCTTTCAGAATTTCGTTTGGAAAATTATCAACTTCTCAGGACTGTAAATTTTCCCGATATCCATGTAGATAATCAACCAATCGGTAGGCCCTATGTGATTTATCCCCTATCTGATGAACGCTACGAAATGGTTTTTAGAAATAACACTATACTTGATCCTAAGGTTACGATTTCAATCATTAATCATGATCTTGAACCAGTAGATAAAAGTGTCCGTCGATTTCCGTTAGGTCGCGTTTTCCTTTACAGAGATCCCGGAAATTTGGCTGTATTTAACAGTCTATCAGTGAATACCCTAGTCACAATAGGTCCACGTGGTGATGTGTATCAAACAAATGCAGACAGTATGCATATCCGGGTATTCGACTCAAATGGAAAAAAAATCCGGAATATATCGGTCAGGTATATACCTCCCCTGTTAACTCAGAGTGATCTGGATAGTATCGCAAGTGAGATGTCACCTTCGAGAAGAAATTTGTTTTACAAAGCTTTGAACCAGAATAAGGTATCGGATCACTGGCCAGCGTTACAGGATTTACTTGTGGATGATCAGGGGCGTTGCTGGGTCGAGCTGGTAACCCCCGGTAAGGAACAGCATACGTGGTGGGTGTTCGATACGGATGGTAAACCTAAATGGAAGTTTAAGCTTTCAAGGCATTTGAAGTTATACGTCATCCATAGTAACAATGCCTATGGTATTTGGAATAAAAAAGGAGAATACTCACGAATTGTGCGGTATCATGTGGAAGGGATTTAAAAATGAAGATCTGGTAAATGGAAATAATCAAAAGTCGTCAAAAACGGTTACGTCTATACCATAGATACAGGTAAGAAGACCTGTACAAACCAGGTGGTTTGGTACAAGATTAAGATGAAGTAAAGATATAACTAAAGCGTTTATTTATGGATACCTTCAAAATCTACCGCCAATACGATGCCATGGATTGTGGTCCGACATGCCTGCGGATGATTGGCCGACATTACGGATGAAGCTATACTATGGATGCCTTGCGAGGTAAGAGCGGCATCAACCGCGATCACTAATGATAAACAACCGGCTGTGGGTGTCTACCAGGGTCCTATCGGATAGAGGATTTGATGGGGATGGTCACCGGACTGGGAGATCATGTTGAACGGGATAAAATGTCCATAAAATAACATATTTAAATAATAGAAGAGAAGCTGACTTCGATCTTCTGATCGAGAATCTTAATTCTAACCAATCAAACGGTGATAAAAAATGAAAAAATTAAACTTTAGCGAGATAGAAAATACGTTAAGCCGCTCTGAAATGAAGCAAATTATGGCAGGGTCTGATGATTGCAGTTGCTATGGTTTACCTTGTCGTAACATTGCATGCTGTTGTGGATGTCCAATAACATCCTATACATGTGTAAGCACCCCTCAAGAATGCTGTTCATTTTGTGGTACGCCATGTTAATGTAATTAGCTTCAAACCTGCCTTGAAAATCTTTTATGGCTGCATGAACTTCTCACGTTTTTACACACTAATTGAGACTTGACCAAATACATGGCGCTTTATCATCTTAAAAAAAAAGTTCAACCTTTATATTGAGTCCTTTTAAATGAAATACTTTCACAAATACTCTTGGAATAGATAAGGGGGAATAGAATGAACAAGCTAAATTTAATCGCACGATTTGTTCTTACTGTGTTGGTTATTGAGTTGCTGGTATTTGGCTGTAGTTCAGGATACCAAGCCTCGAAGGGGCTTGGGCTTAAGCCGCTGATGCTTACAAAAAATTTAAGTATCTCCGCTAGCGATATAAATATATTAATTGGCAATTTGTCCGGTCTTGCCATAGACGACGAAGGAATTATTTATGTGGCAGATACCCGACTCCAAAAAATTCATCTTTTCACATCAGACGGACACTATTTGGACTCCATTGGTCACAAAGGAAAAGGTCCCGGCGAGTTTATCCAGCTAGACCCCAAAATTCGAATTCTATCGGATACGTTATATGTCAAAGATAATAGTGCCAAGCGCATAAGTCTCTTCAATTTGAAATCTCGAAAATTGAGCGGAACGATTAATATTCCAAATATCAAGCTCAAAGGAATTCCTATGGGATATTTGAAAGATATTTTCCCCTTGTCTGATGGAAATCTTCTTGTTTCATTCATGAACACCTATTTTTCTATTCCACAGGAAGGAGATACTAAGCACAAGACGACCATCTCAATAATGAATAAATCCGGGGAGTTTATTCATCGGAATCTTCGGCAATTCCCGGTACTCTTTCCTACCGACCAACGATTGATTTATCTTGAATCCAATAAAATGATGGTCTTCACTGACTTGTCTTTTTATCCAGATACCAAGATGTCCATGGGGTCCAATGGTTATCTCTACGTCGGAAATACCGACAGCCTTATACTCCGAAAGTATGATACAAATGGGGAATTAATAGGTACTATACAGAGAAGGTATAAACCGGCGCCTCTCACCGACAGTGATATTGACAGTATCTTGAAAGGTAAAGGAAATACCTTTGAAAGAGCACTTAATGAAGCAGGTTTTCCTGATCATTGGCCGGTCTTTCACGATTTTCTTTTTGATGATGCTGGTCATTGCTGGATTCAGCTTGTAAATCCTGGAAAATCAGAACAAACTTGGTGGATATTCAATACGGACAACGAACCAAAATGGAAATTCAAATTACCTACGGAAGTAGATCTTTACGAAGTACAAAAGGGAGAAGCCTACGGGATACGTCAGTCCCGCGAAGGGTTATCGTCTATTGTTCGATATCATGTAGAAGGATTCTAAAAATATGAAATATATACCATGTAAAAAAGGAAAGAGTATCATCATCCTGTTTTGCTATTTTGGAAAGCTACCTTGGTATTTTGATTACTTTGTACATTCCTGCAAATATAACCCAAAGGTAGATTTTTACATCATAACCGACGACAGAACATATTCAAAAGCAAAAGCATGGCCTGAAAATATTATGGTCATAAATATAACGATAGATGAACTCAACGAAATAGCCAGCCGAAAATTAGGTTTCAAAACCAATATCAATAATACGCGCAAACTGTGCGACTTCAAACCGGCCTATGGTTTCCTGTTTTCTGATCTCATACAAGATTATGATTTTTGGGGCCATGGCGATATCGATGTGATTTACGGGGACATCCGGAATTTTATTACTCATGAGCTTTTAGATACCTATGAATTGATAAATGTCCGGTCGGATTACCTGGCGGGATATTTTCTTCTTTTCAAAAATAACAAGAAGATGAATACCCTATTCATGAAAAGCAGGGATTACCAAAAGGTTTTAAGCAGTGATATGCACTACTGTTTTGATGAGACGAATTTTCAGTACGATGAGTTTACTGATGTGATGTCCCTTCCCAAGCGGGAAAAGGAGGTGGAAAGTATGATGCATTTGGTAAAAAGATTAGAAGGAAAAAATGATCTGAAAACGTATTTCGACCACCATGTTATTGATGGAGTACCCGGCAGATTAAAATGGGAAAAGGGAAAGTTGTACTATAAGAATAAATACGAAGTGCTCTTATATCACTTGATAACCTTTAAAAAGGTATACCGGCCGCAGCAGCAAATCGGAACCATCCCGAATACATTCCATATAAGTCCCACTCGAATTTATACCTGACTTTGGGGTTGTAATGATTTCTACCATTGATGAAGACAAAGAATAATCTCAGTAAATAATCCGAATTAGGAATCTTACGGTTATTGAAAATATAATCTATGCACCATAAAGAAGGGAAAAATATAATCATTATTGTTTTCTTCTTTGGAGAACTACCCTGGTATTGCAGTTATTTTTTGCAGTCCTGCTCGTATAATCCAAGCGTTAATTTTCTAGTCGTTACCGATCAGGATTATACCGGTCAGATTCCCCAAAATGTTCGTTTCTTAAAAAGGTCACGTCGACAAATAAAAGAGTTAGCTGATAGAAAACTTGCTTGTAATCCTACCATTGATCCCCAACCCTATAAATTTTGTGATTATCGGCCGGCTTTTGGTGTGATTTTTCAGGAATATATCAAAGACTATGCATTTTGGGGCCATGGAGACTTGGATGTGATCTTTGGTCAGATTAGAAATTTCGTAACCGATGAATTGCTCAGCAACTACGATGTCATAAGCATGCGGCGTTCCTATATTTCCAGTTGGTTTACATTATACCGGAATAGTAGAAAAGTCAACCAATTATATACGAAGAGTAATGATTTCCTGAAGGTATTTACTACTTCGAAGTATTTTAACTTTGATGAGACGAATTTCAAGTTTATTGAATTTTTCGATGGCCTACCTTACCGGGATATCGATAGTGAAGTGGAAAGCATGACCCATCTGGTGAATAAGCTTCATGATGAAAGTTATATCAGGGCCTATTTTGATCTGCATGCCATCGAACGCCTTACCGGGGACATAACATGGAATAAGGGGCAATTGATCTATAAAAACGAATACGAAATTCTGTTGTATCATTTAAAACATTTAAAAACAAAATATAAACCAGAAAAAATACCTAAAAAAATTCCGGATATCTTTCATATAGGACAAAGCAGGATTTATCACTAAGAATTCGTATGGATGCACAAAATAAAATACTAATACTGATTTGTTATTACGGGGAGTTTCCATGGTATTTCCCCTATTTTTTGCAATCCTGCAAGTATAATCCAACAATCGACTTTCTTATCATTTCTGACAACAAAGGTAATTATGCATATCCCGAAAATGTTACCATCGTAAATCTGCCCTGGGAGGAAATAAAAAGAACCATAAACCAAAAACTGGATTTGAATATCCGGATTGATTTTCCGTACAAGTTGTGTGACTTCAAGCCTGCCTACGGATTAATTTTTTCGGAACTTACCAAAAAATATGACTTTTGGGGCCATGGGGATATTGATGTAATATTTGGTCATATCCGCAATTTTATCACAAAAGAAGTGCTGAACAATCATGATTTGATAAGTGTGCGACATGATGTGTTAACCGGTTATTTCACCCTGTTTAGGAATAATCCGAAAATGAATGAATTATTTAAGAAGAGTAAAGACTATAAAAAGGTATTCACTTCATCCGAACATTACTGCTTCGATGAAACCAATTTTAAATTTGAATCTTTTAAAAAGGGACTGCCGCCTGAACAAATTGAAAGTGAAATAGAAAGTATGACTCACGTTGTCAAAAAGTTAGATAGTACGAATTATATCAGGGCCTATTTTGATTTCCACGTTATTGAGGGTTATCCCGGTAAATTAAGGTGGCAAAAGGGAAAGCTGACCTATAAAAATGAATACGAAGTTATGCTATATCACATGGTACGATTTAAAAGGATTTGTGAGCCTTCACGAGTAAATCATGTTCCCGATACTTTTCAAATAAGCCCCACGAGGATTTATACCTGAATATTTATTAAACCAAGAAATACTGAAAATTTGAACCTGTAGTTAACCTTCATCGTAATGAGATTCCGTTGCTACCGCCAATACGACGCCATGGACTGCGGGCCGGCGTGCCTGCGGATGGTTGCCCGGCACTATGGGCGGGGCTATACTATGAAGACACTGCGGAATAAGAGTGGCATCAACCGTGAGGGCGTCTCTATGCTGGGCATTAGCGAGGCGGCCGAAAACATCGGTTTTCGTACGGTAGGTGCCCGGCTGACTTGGGAGCAACTGGCCGGGCAGGCCACCCTTCCGTGTATCGTATACTGGGACCAAGCCCATTACGTAGTAGTCTATCGCATTAAGGGGGAAAAGGTCTACATAGCCGACCCGGCCAAGGGGAAAGTCACTCTTCGCAAAGACGATTTCCTGCAGCACTGGATCTGCGATAAATCGACCGGGCAGCCCACCGGCATTGCCTTGCTGCTACATACGGCCCCAAAATTCTATGACCGGGAGGGCGAGCAAACCGGCAAGCTGAACTTCGGCCGGTTGCTGCGCTATATCCTTCCGTATAAAAATCTTCTGTTTCAACTGGCCCTGGGCCTGGGCGTTGGTAGCCTGTTACAACTCATTTTCCCTTTTCTCACCCAGGCGGTCGTGGATATCGGGATTAACACCCGGGATCTGAATTTCATTTATCTGGTGCTCATCGCCCAGGTGATGCTCTTTGCCGGGCGGACAGGCGTGCAGTTTATTCGCTCGTGGATCCTGTTGCACATGAGTACCCGCATCAACATTTCCATCCTCTCGGACTTCCTGATCAAACTGATGAAGCTGCCGATGGGGTTTTTCGACACGAAGATGACCGGCGATATCATGCAGCGGATGGAAGACCACCGCCGTATCCAGCACTTTCTGACCGGCCAGACGCTCAGCACGCTGTTCTCGTTCGGGAACCTGCTGGTGTTCTCCGTCGTATTGGCGTATTACAACATGACCATCTTTACGGTCTTCCTGGTTAGCAGCACGCTTTATGTAATCTGGGTGCTGCTGTTTCTGAAAAAGCGCCGGGAGCTGGACTACCGGCGGTTCGGCATTTCCTCGAGCGACCAGAGTAAAGTGATTCAGCTTATCCAGGGGATGCAGGAGATCAAGCTCAATACCTGTGAAAAACAGAAGCGCTGGGAATGGGAACGCCTGCAGG
>Ga0209918_1001474_pt1 | contig 12546 bp, 11 predicted proteins | sample SalPonD_shore_MG_FD_185712 | JGI IMG/M metagenome (GOLD analysis project Ga0209918, IMG submission 185712) | Salt pond soil microbial communities from South San Francisco under conditions of wetland restoration - Salt Pond MetaG... | ecosystem: Environmental > Aquatic > Marine > Intertidal zone...
GCTCCGGGCCGATCACTTGAACCAGTCGTCGATCTCGTCGTCGTCCTCGAGCGCGGCGATGTCCCGATCGCTGAGCTCGATCTCCCCGGTGGGCCGCTCGTCGGCGGCATCTTCGCCGGCGGCCGGGGCGTTGTCCGGGTCCAGGCCGTGCTCGCGGAAGGCGTCGAAGAAGGGGCGGAACTGGGCCTCGCGCAGGCAGACGATTACCTGTTCCAACGGGCACTCGTGGCGGGCGTCCCAAAAGCGGGTGATGGCGCGGAAGTAGGCGCGGGCGCAGACCTCGATGGGCACGTCGAAGACCTCGGCCCCGAGGGCGGGGAAGGCTACCGAGCGCCACTCGTTCAGCTCGCAGAGCTGCAGGCTGCGCGAGACGGCCTGCTCGATCTCCCGCTGCCCGTCCTCGGCGCCCGCTTCGCTCCCGGAAGGCTCCAGGGCGGGGCCGACGGCGTGGATGACGGCCTTGAAGGGCAGCTCGCCGGCCGTGCTGTAGACCGCCATGCCGGCGCCGATCGCCCCGTATTCGCGGATGAGCTGGACACTCTCGCGGCGCAGGGCCTGCCCGGCGCGGGTCTGCAGCTCGCGGGCCAGCGTGCCCCCGTGGGAGAGCATGGCGTCGGCGGCGTTGACCACCACCTCCACGGGCGCCTCCAGCACGCTGCCGATGACCAGCCGCAGCTCCCGGTCGCCGTAGAGAAATTGCATGGACGGGGCGTTCATACCGACAGCCTAACACCAATGCCCCGCCCGGCGGGTGACCGCTTACCCGGTTTGCCCCGCCTGTCGGGAGGCCGGCGCTACCAGCCGCCGCCGCCTCCACCGCCGCCCCCGCCGCCGGAAAATCCCCCGCCGCCGCTGCCCGAGGACGAGCCGGGGGCCGTCGAGGCCGAGGAGATGGCCGAGCCCAGGGCGCCGCCCAGGGCCGAGGCGAAGCCGCCCATGGCGAGGGGGCTCCAGTGGCGGCCCGTGTACCAGAGGGGCCGGTAGCTCTGGCCGCCGCGGGCCTCCAAGGCACTGAACACCGGTGCAAAGCGTTCGGCCCAGCGCTGCTCGAGGTCCAGGGCGATGGCGTAGGGCAGGTAGGCCTCGAACAGGGCGGGAGTCTTCTCGAGGGGATCGGCCCGCTTGAGCTCCTCGCCCTCGGCGACGTCCAGATACAGCCGGAAGCCCTCGATCTTGTCCAGCAGTTTGCGCCCGGCGCGGGTGGGGCGCTTGAGCCACTGGTAGAACAGCCAGTTGATGGCCACGGCCGCCAGCAGCACCACGACCATGACGGCCGAGAGAAAATGCACCACCATGGCGATGCCGACGACCTCGAAGGCGAAAAAGGGCAGGGCGAACAGGGTCATGACGATGGCGCTGCCCATGCCGGCGCCGCCGCTGCCCACGGCGCGCCAGGCGCTGACCGCCTTTTGCCCCAGGCCGACCACGCCGACGCTCCAGCCGCCCAGCCACACGAGCATGAACAGGGCGGGCGGGCCGGCCTGCGAGGGGGCGAGCAGGGCGCTGATCACCAGCACCAGGATCGACAGCAGCACACCCGGCACCAGCCAGGGCGTATTGGTGAGAAAGAACTTCTTCTCGTAGTCGTCCTTGAGCGACTTCTTGTGGGCCGAGATGGCCTGGCTGACGCGCGTGTGGTTTTCCTTCTTGAGGACGATGGAAGAGCCCGTGGCAAAGAGCTTTTTCATCAAGGCGCCCTCGCCGGGGGCCAGGGCCGCACCGCCGCCTCCCGCGGGCTTGTCGGTGCGCGACAGGGTGTAGAGGTCGTCGTCCTGGTCGATGCGCACCAGCCCCTTGACCGCCAGATTGACGATCGCGGCGGCGAAGGCCTTGTCGTCGTAGCCCATGCGCGAGACGAAGCGCATGGAGGCGGGCGAATAACCGGCGGGCGGCTCGTAGAGCGGGATGATTACGCCGGCCTTGGGGTCCTCGCCCACCGCGCGCCAGACCAGGTAGTAGTAGAGCAGCACCAGCAGCAGGCCGCCAAGGGCGATTTCCAGGTTCACGTTGTCGCCGAGCACCTGCAGGACCCGCTCTTCAGTCGTCGGCTCGTGGACGTAGCCCTTGGGCCAGGTCACGACCACGGTCAGTCCCTCGTGGGAACCGAGCGCTCGTGTGGTCTGGATGTGGGCCGTGCCCTCGGGCGTCACGCTGGCCCGGTAGTCCTGGCCCTTGGCGCCGCGGCGCCCCGTGTAGCCCTCGATGTGCATGTCGGCCGCGGGCACCGCCGGCGGCAGTTGGATGTCGGCGCTGGCCTGTTCGATGGGGAAGACCCAGCCGTTACCGGTTACGTTCCAATACAGCTCGTCGTGGTCGTTGAAGAATCCGAGCTGGCGGTCGGTGTCGTAGACCAGCGTGTAGGTATGCTCGCCGCGGGAGACGTAGCGGTGCTTGCTGCCGATATACACCCGCACGCCGTTGGATATCCGCTTGGTGTGATAGTCCTCGGCGTGCCCGTCACGGCGCACCTCGACCACGTCGAAGCGCACGTGATAGCGGTTGCCCGCGCGGTCGCGGTACTCGGTGGGAAAATCGCGGTAGATGCCGTGGCGGATCTGGCGGCCCTCGGCCCGTACGCGGATGGTCTCGCGCACCTGCATGGCGCCGCTCTTTTCCACGACGACATCGCTGTGGAAGTTCACGATGCGCTCCTGGGCGCTGGCGGCGCTCCAGGGCGCGAGTGCCGCCAGCAGGCCGCCGAGCAGTGCCAACAGCGTGGGGGATGTTCTCACGGCAGTGTCACCTCCGGGGTTTGGGCCTCGGCGCCCGATTCGAGTTGGAAATATTCGCGCTGCGTGAAACCGAAGCCGCGCGCAATGAGCAGGTCGGGGAAGGATTCGATACGGGTGTTGTAGTTGCGCACGGCGCCGTTGTAGTAGCGCCGGGCGTATTGGATATTGTCCTCGACTTCGACCAGACCCTTTTGCAGGTCGAGGAAGTTGCCGCTGGCCTTGAGATCGGGGTACTGCTCGGCCAGGGCGATGAGCTTGTGCACGCCGTCGGCCAGGCCCTCCTCGAGCTGGCCCTTGCGCCCGATGCCCTCGGCGCGCTCGCTCTCGGCACGCAGCGCCGTGACCGCCTTCATCGTGGCCTGCTCGTAGCCGGCGTATTGGCGTACCGACTCGACCAGGCGGGGTACCAGGTCGTGACGGCGTTTGAGCTGGACGTCGATGTCGCTCCAGCCGGCCTCGACCCGGTTGCGATCGCGCACCAGGCGGTTGAAGATCAACACGGCCCAGGCCAACAGGCCCGCCGCCAGTAAGACGACGATTGTGGTCAAGGATGCCCCCGTCGCGGTGGCGCCGACGCTCCTGTCGGCTCGTTATTATCGTCTGGTTATTGTGCGCGGGCCCCGTCGCGGGGCCGCATTTGGGGCTTACGATACCACAGTCGGGGCGCTGTGGTTATTTCATGGTGGGCATGACGAACTCGGCCGCGTGGCTGGGCTCGTTGGGCCAGCGCGCGGTGACGGTCTTGAGGCGGGTGTAGAAGCGCACGCCGTCGGGGCCGTGCACATTCAGATTGCCGAACAGCGAGCGTTTCCAGCCGCCGAAGCTGTGGTAGGCCATGGGCACGGGAATGGGCACGTTGATGCCGACCATGCCGACCTGTACCGAGTGGCTGAAGGCGCGGGCGGCACCGCCGTCGCGGGTGAAGATGGCCGTGCCGTTGCCGAACTCGTGTTCGTTGATGAAGCGAAGTGCGGTATCGAAGTCCGGCACGCGCACCACGACCAGCACCGGCCCGAAGATCTCCTCCTGGTAGATACGCATTTCGGGCGTGACGTGATCGAACAGGGAGCCGCCGAGGAAGAATCCCCCCTCGTGGCCGGCCACCTTCAGCTCGCGCCCGTCGACAACCAGCGCGGCGCCTTCGGTGACGCCCGTGTCGATGTAATCGCAGATCTTCGCCCGGTGCTCGCCCGTGACCACCGGTCCCATTTCCGCCTCGGGGCTGTCCCCCGGGCCGACCTTCAAGTCGCGCACGCGCGGGGCCAGCTTCTGAACCAGGGGCTCGGCGACATCGCCGACGGCCACGGCCACGGAAATGGCCATGCAGCGCTCGCCGGCCGAGCCGTAGGCCGAGCCCATCAGGGCGCTCACCGCCTGATCGAGATCGGCGTCGGGCATCACCACCATGTGGTTCTTGGCCCCGCCCAGGGCCTGCACCCGCTTGCCGTGCTCCGAGGCGGTGCGATAGATGTATTCGGCGATTGGCGTGGAGCCCACGAAGCTGATCGCGGCCACCTCCGGGTCGGTCAGCAGTACGTCGACGGCCTCCTTGTCGCCGTTGACCACGTTGAACACCCCGTCGGGCAGCCCCGCCTCCTGCAGCAATTCGGCCAGGCGCAGCGGGCAGGAGGGGTCGCGCTCGGAGGGCTTGAGTACGAAGGTGTTGCCGCAGGCCAGGGCGATGGGAAACATCCACATCGGCACCATGGCCGGGAAATTGAACGGCGTGATGCCCGCGCACACGCCGAGCGGCTGGCGCAGCGACCAGCTGTCCACCCCGGTGCCGACGTTCTCCGAGTGCTCGCCCTTCAACAGGTGGGGGATGCCGCAGGCGAACTCGACCACCTCCAGGCCGCGGGTGACTTCGCCCTCGGCGTCGCTGAGCAGCTTGCCGTGCTCGCGGGTGATGAGCTCGGCCAGCTCGGCCTTGTGCTGTTCGATCAGGTCGCGGAAGCGAAACAGCACGCGCGCGCGGCGAAGCGGCGTGGTCCCGGCCCAGCCGGGCAGGGCCGCCCGCGCGGCGGCGATGGCCGCGCGCGTGTCCTCCGCGCTGGCCAGCGCCACCTCGGCGCGAACCTCGCCCGTGGCCGGGTCGTAGACCGGGGAGCGGCGTTTGCCGCTGCCCGGTACGTGCCGCCCGTCGATGAAGTGTTGAAGATTGACAGCCATGGTTCCTCAGACGCCGAGATACTCGTGCATGATCTCGGGGCGCTCCTGCAGATCGGCGGGCGTGCCCTCGTAGACCACGTGACCGTTGTTGATGATGTAGACGCGTTGGGCGATGGACAGCGCCGCGGCCACGTTCTGCTCGACGATGATGATGGTGCGCCCCTCCTCGGCGAGCTGGCGCGCCACGCCGAGCAGGTCCTGCACGATGATGGGCGCCAGGCCCTCGAAGGGCTCGTCCAGCAGGATCAGCCGTGCATCGCGGATCAGCGCGCGGGCGATGGCCAGCATCTGCTGCTCGCCGCCGGAGAGATCGGTGCCGCGGCTGCGCCGGCGCTCCTTGAGGCGCGGGAAATACTCGTAGATTCTGTCGATCGTCCAGGCATTGGGCGCGCTCAGCGAGGCCAGCTGGAGATTCTCCTCGACGTTGAGGCTGCCGAAGATACGCCGCTCCTCGGGCACCAGCTGGATGCCGAGCTGGGCGATCTCGTAGGGGGGCAGCCCCCGGATGTCCTCGCCGTCGAACTTGACCGTGCCATCCTGGGGTTTGACCGCGCCCATCAGCGACTTGAGCGTCGTGCTCTTGCCGGCGCCGTTGCGTCCCAGGAGTGCGACGACCTCGTGTTCGCCGACGTGCATGGAGAGATCGAACAGGACGTGCGAATCGCCGTAGTAGCTGTTGATCTTGTCTATTTCTAGCAGACTCATACCTCTTCCATGCCTCCCAGGTAGGCGTCCTGGACGCGCTGGTCGTTCTTGATTTCCTCGGGTGTGCCCTCGGCGAGCAGCCGGCCTTCCTGGAGCACGCTGATGTACTCGGCCAGCTCGAACATGGCGTCCATGTCGTGCTCGACCACCACCAGCGTGCGCCCGGCGCGGATCTGTTGGAGCAACTGCACGGTGTCGGCCCGCTCGCGCGGGCTCATGCCAGCCAGCGGCTCGTCCAGCAGCAGCACGTTCGGCGCATTGGCGAGCGCCAGACCGATCTCCAGGCGGCGCTTCTCGCCGTAGGCCAGTTCGGTAACCGGCACCTCGGTGCGGTTCTCGAGGTTCACCAGCTCCAGCGTGGCCTCGATCTGCCCGTGCAGGCCCGGCACCTGGTGCATCGACTTGAGCATGTCCGGGCGGAACTCGCCGCGCAGGCGGGCCAGCACCGGAATGGACAGGTTCTGCGCGACGGTCAGCTTGGAGAACAGCTCGTTGATCTGATAGCTCTTGCTCATGCCGAGCTGGGAGACGGCCGTGACGCCGAGGCCCGTGACGTCGGCCCCGTGCAGGTAGACGTGACCCGAGGTCGGCACCACCTCGCCCGCGAGCATCTTGAAGAAGGTGCTCTTGCCCGCGCCGTTGGGGCCGATGATGCCGCGCAGCTGGCCCTCCGGGATGGACAGGGTGATGTCCTCGTTGGCGGAGATGCCCCCGTAGTGCTTGGTCAGGTGCGTACAGGACAGGGCCACGCCGTCGGCGGCGGCGCCCTTGGGCACGATCATCAGGTCGCGCTGGTGCTCGCCCACGTCGGAGCGGATGAAGTGGTCGGGCACCTCGTCCATATTGGTGTGCTCGTCGGGCACGCCGGCGACGCGGTGGCGGCGGGTGACCTCGGCCGAGAGCTCGGTCTTGGCGTGCGCGGCCTCGGGCACGCGGGCGACGAATATCTGTCTGACCGCGCCGAGTACCCCCTGGCGAAAGGCCGTGATCAGTATGACGAACACCACGCCCAGGATCAGCATCCAGGCCGCGGCGATGGCCGGCACGTCCTGCAGGAAGTCCTGCATGCCCAGCCACAGGGCGGCGCCGACCAGCGGGCCGAACAGCGTGCCGGCCCCGCCGATGATGCCCTGCATGACCAGCTGACCGGAGGTGTGGAAGGCCACGGCATCGGGCGGCATGTAGGACTGGAGTACGCCGAGCAGGCCGCCCGCTATGCCGCCGTAACCGGCGGCGATGACGAAGGCCGCCAGCTTGTATTTACGCACCGAGTGGCCCGTGGCCAGAGCGCGTGGGGTGTTGTCGCGCAGCGCCATCAGCACCTGGCCGAAGGGCGAGAGCACGATGCGATGGGCGATGACATAGCCGACGAAGAAGAACGCGGCGATGTAGTAATACAGGGACCAGCCCGAGGCGATTTGGAAGTGCCAGCTCTCGATGCCCACAATAGGCATGGGCACGCCGGTCAGGCCGTTCTCGCCGCCCGTCCAGGCCGATAGTGGCGAGAGCTCCAGAAAGTGGAACATCTCGGCAAACGCCAGGGTGATCATGGCGAAGTAGATGCCACTGCGACGCAGGGTGAAAAAGCCGACGACCACGCCCGCGGCCATGGCCGCCACCATGCCGATCATCAGCGACAGGAACACGTCGTTTTGCATACCCGTTTGGGTCAGCAAAAACGCCGAGACAAAGCCGCCCGTGCCGAAAAACGCCGCCTGGCCGAAGGACAGCAGGCCCGTATAGCCGAACAGGATGTCAAAGCCCAGCCCGAACAGTCCCCAGATGAGTATGCGACTGGAAACGTCGGCGCTCACGCCGACCAGAGGCAATACGAGGGGAGAGATCAAAAGGACAATCAGCGTAATCAGTTCGGCCACCCAAGGCCGCCCGCCGCTGTAGCGGGCGAGTCTTCGCAGGATCATTCGCGCCCCTCGATTCCAAACAGTCCTTGAGGACGTACCGCCAACAGCACCGCCATGATGGCAAACAGCATCACATGAGAGTAGGCCGAGCTGAACATGGAAGTCATGCTGATAATTTCACCGGCGATAATGCCGCCCACGATAGCGCCGGGGAACGACCCAACGCCGCCGATGACGACCACCACGAAGGACATGACCAGGAAGGCCTCGCCCATGTCGGGGGTGACCGCCAGCACCGGCGCATTGAGAATTCCGGCAAAGCCCGCGGTCATGGCGCCGATGCCGAACACCAGCAGAAACACGCGGTAGACGTTGATGCCCAGCATGTTCACCATCAGGCTGTCTTCGATGCCCGCGCGCACGATCATGCCGATGCGCGTCTTGTAGAGCAATATATAAAGGAGAACGAGAGCCACCGCTACGATGGCCATCATTTCGATTCGGTACGTCGGATAAAACAAAAAGCCGAGCCTGGTGATGCCCTCGCCCCAGGAGGGGATGGGTACGGGCTTGGCGATGCCGCCGAAGACCAGGCGCACCAATTCGGTGATCACGATGCCGATACCGAAGGTCACCAGGATCTGGTCCTCCGGCGGGCGTTGATAATAGTAGCGAACGATGACCCGCTCCATGAGCAGGCCGACGACCAGGGCGCCGACCATCCCGCCGATGATGGCGAGCACGAACGAGCCCGTCCACTGCAGGGCCACAAAGCCCGCATAGGCACCCACCATGAACAGGGCGCCGTGGGCGAGGTTGAGCACGCCCAGCGTGCCGTAAATGATGGTCAGACCCGCACTGATCAAAGACAACAACAGGCCGGTGGCCAGTCCATTGAACAACTGCGATAAAAACAACGGCAAACTGGGCATGCTCACTTGCTTATCCTCGTCGGTTAGCTAACGGGGCCGAGCTTGCAGCCGAACTTCGACAGCGGCGGCATCACGTCCTCACCGGGGACACCTTCCACGATGTCGTAGAAGTCTTCCTTGTTGCGCATGGCGGAAGGCTCCTTACCGCGGATGACGAACACCGGACGGACCAGCTGGTGGTCGCCCGCACGCCAGTGGACGTCGCCGATGTCGGTCTTGATGGTGTTGCCCTTCTCGTACTCGCCCACGACAGTCGGCGGATGGAAGGTATCGGCGGCCTCGATCGCACGGGCCCACAGCATGGTCTGCAGGAAGGCGATGTGCGCGGACCAGCCCGGCTTGCGCCCGTTTTTCTTCTCGAAGTCCTCGACGAACTCCTTGGCCATCGGGTTCTTCTCGGCCAGGGTCCACCAGAACTCGGTGGTGCCGTACACGCCCTGCAGCAGGTCGGAGCCGACTTCATCGGCGAAGAACGGGGCCATGTAGGGCATGACCAGGGTCATCTTGTCGAGCAGACCGAACTGCTTGGCCTGCTTGGTGGAGATGACCGCGTCGCGGCCGAAGCAGATGTTGACCAGCACATCGGCGCCGCTGTTGGCGATGTTCAGCAGGTAGGTGCTGAAGTCCGAGGTGCCCAGCGGGGGCAGCTGGTTGTTGACCGTGGTCCAACCCTGCTCCTCGGTGAACTGCTTCATGGAGTTGTACACCGAGTGGCCGTAGGTATAGTCCGGCGTCAGGTAGGCGACCTTCTTGCCGGGACCGATGGCCTTTTTGATGACGGGGGCCAGGGCCTTGGCGGAGGTGTAGGCGAAGTGACAGGCGCGGAAGCTGTAGCGCTGGCAGTCCTTACCCGTGGTCGCGTTGGAGCCGGTAATGGCCGGCAGGTAGAGGGTGCGCTCGCGGTCGCACAGCTTGCCCGAGGCGATGGCCACGGCCGAGCTCACGCTGCCGGTCACCATCATGGCCTTGTGATCGCCGATGAACTTGGAGATGGCCTGCACGGCGACGTTGGGCTTGGTCTGGTTGTCGGCGATGCCGTGCTCGATCTTCTTGCCCAGGATGCCCTTCTTCAGACCCGGCGCATAGGATTTGGCCAGGGACGAGCCCTTGTTGATGTGCTCGATGGCGAGCAAATAGCCCTTGATCTCGTCCTCGCCCTGGGCGGAATAGGGACCGGTGCGCGGCACCGAGATACCCATGAACGCGGTACTGCCCTTGATGCCGGCCGGGTAGTTGCCGATGGCCGGGTAGTCTTTGGCCTGGGCCAGGCCGCTGAGACCCCCCGAGAGCACCAGGCCCCCGGCGGCGCCGGCGCTGAGCTTCAGAAAGTCTCGACGATGCATACCGCCATTTTCATTCTTGTGATCATTGTCGTCATTCATGGACTGCCTCCTCGCTCTTGAATGGAAGATTTGCGCGACCCTTATTCGATATCGCACATCTGTTCGAACGATGGACACCCACCGTCCAAACAACCACCAACTTAACACCGCCGAATATCGGCGGCGTCCCCTACATGCTTGAGCGACCTGACTTCCTTGGTCTAACAGGGTATCCCGCAGGCCGAGCCAGGCCCCCGGGCGATGGTGAACCCGCACGCCCGCTGTACGCGGGCGCGCCGATTACGGTTGTGACCGGGCGAACCTCCTGGCGGGAGCAAGCCCCCTCGCCGCGGTCATTGTGCTCTCGTGTCGCGCGTCTAGGCGTACACCAGCTTCAAGCAGTGAGTACCCTATATTGGCGTCAGGGTGGGGGGACAACTGGCGGTGATGTTCCGCGCTCGCCCCGCGCCCTGCCCACTGCGAAGTAATGAATAATTATAGTGGTCTCAATAATAAATAATTACAGAGAGCCCGATTTTATTCGTCGACTGAATGCGCCGCAGCTTGGCAGCTGACGCCCTTTTCGCATTTCAGGTAACTGATTATCGACACCCACACCACGGTTGGCGCCCGGCGTCGTCGTCCGCGAGCCTAACATAGCGGTTGCGGGTGGACAACGCCGCCCGGGCGGCCGTGGCGGCACGGTCCGGCCCCGGCGAGCACGCCTTAACCCGATCTTGACAGCCTCGGCCCCGTTACGGATAATAATGCGAGTGATTCGCATTTAGATATGCAATAAAATACCATGTCATTGAAAAATCGAGTTCGGAACGTCCCGGTTGGCACGGAAAACCGCCCGGCCGGGACGGGCGAGGCCCGGCGCGGCGGCGCGCCGATCTACCGCAGCGAATCGCTCCTGCAGGGCGGCGCCGTCGCCTGGATCGAGCACGGACCGGAACGCTACCTGCTGCGCCGCACGCGCCAGGGCAAGCTTATCCTGACCAAGTAGACCGCCGCGCCGGCGCACAATACACAGTCACCGATCCGAGCCGGACCGGTGACCAACCGACGAGCCAGCCAACTCCCCCGGGGTCAGCCAGCCGTGACACCACGACCCACAAGAGGACTGGCTCATGAACCTGAAGACCTTCGCCCTGGCCGGCGCACTCGGTGCGGCGCTGGGCGCCCCGCCCGCCCACGCCGACGAGAACCTGTTCGGTTACCTCTCCGGCGCTGAAACCCTGCCCCAGGGGGCCAACGAGGCCTACCTGTGGGTGACCCACCGCACCGATAAGGGCATCGGTCACTACTCCGCCTATGATGTCACCGCCGAGTACGAGCGGGGCCTCACGTCGCGCCTGACCGGCGCGCTGGCCCTGCGGGGCCAGTCCATCGACACCCACGGCATCGTGATCGACGGCTACCTCCCCGGTGATCGGGAGTACGGCCTGCGCGCCTCGGGCCTGGAGGCCAAGCTCAAGTACAAGTTCCTGAGCCCGTTGATCGACGGCCTCGGACTGGCGGGCACCGTGGCCCTGGAGCACAACTGGCTCGATCCCCACTCCGGACGCGACAAGGACACCACCAGCCTGACGTTCGGGATGCAGCTGCAGAAAAACTTCCTCGATGACCAGTTGATCAGTGTCGCCAACTTTGCCGTCGAGTCGGCCTATGCCGTGCGCAAGCCTATCGCCGACCTGCCGCCCGGCTTCGACTGGCCCACCGACCCCGAGATGGAGATCGAGCTCACCGGCGGGGCCGGGCTGACCTACCGCGTCGCCCCGCGCTGGTTCGTCGGTGCCGAGACCTTCTACCAGAGCGAGTTCGAGACCGAGGTCGGCCAGGAGCGCTGGTCCTGGCACGCCGGCCCCAGCGTCCACTACGCCGCCAGGACCTGGTGGGCGACGCTGACCTGGCTGCGCCAGATCAAGGGCGGCGGCGAGACCTATCCGGGTCAGACAGACACCCACCTGCATCTGGTCGAAAAGACCAAGCAGGAAGTGCGTTTCAAGCTCGGTTACAACTTCTGAGGCAATCATGAACGATCTGTTCAATTGGTGGGCCGTGCCCGCCATCGTCATCCCCGCCGCCGTCGCCGCGCCGGCCCAGGCCGTGCAGTACTTCACGCTGGAGCAGGCCCGGCGCGCATTGTTTCCCGACGCCGCGGCCTTCGTTTCGCGGCCCGTGGAGCTGAATCAGGCACGCAGGGATCTCATCGAAGACTACTCTGGCGTGCGCCTGCGTGCCGAGCACCAGCCCGTGTGGCGTGCCGAGACCGACGGGCGCCTGCTCGGCTGGTTCGTGCTCGACGAGGTCTACGGCAAGCACGAGTTCATCACCTACGCCGTGGCCCTGGACCCGGCGGGGGCCGTGCGCGGCATCGAGATCCTGGACTATCGCGAGACCCACGGCGGCGAGGTGCGCGACAAGCGCTGGCAGGCGCAATTCCTCGGCAAGCACTACGGCGACAGCCTCAAGCTCGGCGCCAGCGTGCAAAACATCTCGGGCGCGACGCTGTCGTGCAAGCACATTACCGAGGGCGTGCGCCGCGTGCTCGCGCTCTACGAGGCGGCGCTGAAGGGGGAGGCCGACCGATGAGCGCGGCGATGCAGGGCGAACGAGGGGCGAGCACGGTTCGCCGGGCCCGTCCGCTGCTCGGCACCCTGGTCGAGATCGAAGTCGACCAGGGCGCGCAGAGCGAGGCCGCTATCGGGCGGGCCTTCGACGTCATCGCGCAGGTTCAGGACCTCATGAGCTTCCACGATCCCGCCTCGGAGCTGTCGCGCCTGAACCGCGAGGCGCTAAACGTCCCGGTCGCGGTCAG
>Ga0209918_1001476_pt1 | contig 12536 bp, 6 predicted proteins | sample SalPonD_shore_MG_FD_185712 | JGI IMG/M metagenome (GOLD analysis project Ga0209918, IMG submission 185712) | Salt pond soil microbial communities from South San Francisco under conditions of wetland restoration - Salt Pond MetaG... | ecosystem: Environmental > Aquatic > Marine > Intertidal zone >...
AACCGGACCGCCGGGAAGGCGCGCGGCTGGTGCGACGCCCACGGGGGCCGCGCGGCGGCCACGCCGGCCGAAGCCGCCGACGGGGCCGACGCGGTGTTCGCCTGCGTGGGCCGCGACGAGGATCTGCGCGAGGTCACGCTCGGCCCCGACGGGGCCTTCGAGACCCTTGGCAAGGGGGCCGTGTTCGTCGATCACACGACGGTCTCCGCCGCCATCGCGCGCGAGCTCGCGGAGGCGGCGCGCGCGCGCGGCGCCGGGTTCGTCGACGCGCCGGTGTCGGGCGGACAGTCCGGTGCCGAGTCCGGGCGACTCGCCGTCATGGCCGGGGGCGAGCAGGCCGACTTCGATCGGGTCGAGCCCGTGATCCAGTCGTATTCCGCGCGCATCGTCCGCATCGGCGGCCCGGGCGCGGGTCAGCTCACCAAGATGGTCAACCAGATCTGCATCGCGGGCCTCGTGCAGGCGCTGTCGGAGGGCGTCGACTTCGCGCAGCGCTCGGGGCTCGACATCGACCGGGTGCTGGAAGCGATCGGCGGCGGTGCCGCGCAGTCGTGGCAGATGGACAACCGCGCGCGGACGATGGCGCAGGGGGAGTTCGACTTCGGCTTTGCCGTCGACTGGATGCGCAAGGACCTCGAGATCTGCCTGGCCGAGGCGCGGAGAAACGGCGCGCACCTGCCGGTGACCGCGCTCGTCGACCAGTTCTACGCGGCCGTCCAGCAGCGCGGCGGGGGGCGGAACGACACCTCGAGCCTCATTCGGTTGCTCGCGGAACCGTAACTGCGGGGCCCGGCCGGCGCCGGGCGTGTGATCGGCCCGCCGTGCGACACGATCGGCGCCGCATGTCAAGGTTCGGCGGAAAGTTATGCACAAGGCGGTGCGGCTCCCGGCCGACGCCCGGAAGAGCCTCGCGTGCCTCGTGGATTAGAATGTAACTACATGATTTTCAATAGATATTTTGGGTTGAGTGAATCTTGACCAATCCGTCGCGGTTGGCGTCGTGAAGCGGATCGGGCGGGCCTTCCCCCAATCGATTCACACACTTATCCACAGGTTCTGGGGATAAGTTCAAATTTTATGACAGGACAGTGACTTACAGGTGACACGGGGGACACGCAGGCCCCGGGCCCGTCGTGGCAGCCGCGCGAAGGGGTTCGAAAAGGGGAAATCGCCCGCCGCTGTCAAGTCCGAAATTTCACTTATGCACATCCCCGCCGCACCACGCGTGTCTGCGGGCGGCGACACGGGGCTCGCCGGCGCGGGTCTTGTAACTTGTTGATATTAATTAATTTGTCGAGGTGTCCAAAGTTTGACCAAAGTGGTGGCCACCGCCATTTGCGGCGCGCGGCAGGCCTCGTCCAACATCGTATCCACAGATTTATCCACAGGTTCTGGGGATAACTCGGTTTTCGACGAAGAGACAATGACTTAGGGAATCGGGCCAGTCGACGGGCGGCAGCCCGTCGGCGATAATGTCGACCTCACCCCGTTCCGGACGCCGCATACCGCCCATGGCTGCCCACCGTACCCCGCCATTCGACGGATTCACCTTCGCCGAGCTGCAGGCGCCCGAGGGGCTTGCGCGGCTGGACCGCCGTTTCCTCGATTCTCTGGCGCGCGAGGACCCCGATCTGCACCGCCGCCTGGCCGCGTACCGCGACGGGGCCGAACTGGCCCCGCGGTCCCTGTCCGAGCTCCTGATCGCGGTCGGGCCGCATCTCGAGGCGTTCATCGCGCGCCTGTTCGACATCGGCGACGGCCTCGATGCCCTGCGCGCCGACATCCTCGGGCACGACCCGGTCCTGCGCCTGCGCGCCGAGTTCGTGCTCAAGCGGGCGCGCAAGATACGCGAACTGCCCGACGATGGCTTCGCGACGCTGGACGGCTGGCTCGAGGGCCGCATCGGCGAATACGGCGGGGACCGCGAGGGGGCGGTGGCGGCCTGGAGCGCGAGCCTGCTCACCGATCCGGAGCGCAATGCCGCCGACATCGATGCCCTCACGCGCTGGTGCGTGCTGGCGCAGCGCACCGACGAAGGACGACGCGCCGTATCCGGGTGGACCGCGTTCGCGCTCCCGAACAAGGTCGATCACGCGGCCCTGATCCCGCTCGAGGCCGCCGGCGATGACGTCGGGCGCCAGCAGGGGGAACCCGCGAACCGGCGTCGGCGCGACGGCTTCGCGCTGACCGATTCGCGCTGGGGACGGCGCCGGGTGCAGGGCGAGGTGGGCTATTGCATCTACTGCCACGACCACGACGGCGACTTCTGCTCCAAGGGCTTTCCCGAGAAGAAGAAGCAGCCCGAGCTCGGTCTCAAGATCGATCCGCTGGGCAACCGGCTCACGGGCTGCCCGCTCGAGGAGAAGATCTCCGAGATGCACGTGTTGCGCCGGGACGGCCGGCCGCTCGCGGCCCTGGCCGTCGCCATGGTCGACAATCCCATGGTGCCGGCGACGGGCCATCGCATCTGCAACGATTGCATGAAGGCCTGCATCTACCAGAAGCAGGATCCGGTCAACGTCCCGCAGATCGAGACCGGCATGCTCACCGACGTGCTGCGGCTGCCCTGGGGCGTGGAGGTCTATCACCTGCTCACGCGCTGGAACCCGCTGCGTCGCGAGCAGTACGTGCAGCAGCCGTACAACGGTCGCCGGGTCATGATCGCCGGCATGGGACCGGCCGGGTTCACCATGGCGCATCACCTGACCATGGCCGGTTGTGCGGTCGTCGGGATCGACGGCCTCAAGGTGGAACCGCTGCCGCGCGAGATCCTCGAGCAGCCCGTGCGCAACTGGGACGAGCTCGAGGAACCGCTCGACGAGCGCATCCTGCTGGGCTTTGGCGGCGTAGCCGAATACGGCATCACCGTGCGCTGGGACAAGAACTTCCTGAAGCTCATCTACCTGACGCTGGCCCGGCGCGCGAACTTCGCCGTGCACGGCGGCGTGCGCCTCGGTGGCACGGTCACGCTCGAGGACGCCTGGGACCTGGGCTTCGACCACGTGTGCGTGGCGACCGGTACGGGCCTGCCGCGCGTGATCAACATCGGCAACAGCCTAGCGCGCGGCATGCGCCAGGCGAGCGACTTCCTGATGGCGCTGCAGCTCACCGGCGCCGGCAAGGGAACGAGCATCGCCAACCTGCAGGTGCGCCTGCCGGCCGTGGTGATCGGCGGCGGCCTGACGGGCATCGATACCGCGACCGAGGTCCAGGCCTACTACGTGAAGCAGGTCGAGAAGGCGCTCTGGCGCTACGAGACCCTGGTGGCCGAGCGGGGCGAGGCGGCCGTTCGCCAGCGGCTGGGCGAGGAAGACCGGGGCATCCTCGACGAGTTCCTGGCGCACGGGCGCGCGGTGCGCAACGAGCGGGCGCGGGCCCGGGCGGTGGGCGAGACACCGGATTTCACGCCCCTGCTGCGCGAATGGGGCGGTGTCACCATCGCATATCGCAAGGGGCTGAACGACTCGCCCGCCTACACGCGCAATCACGAGGAGGTCATCAAGGCGACCGAGGAAGGCATTTACTACGCCGAGGGGCTCGATCCCATCCAGTGCGAGCTCGACGACTACGAGCACGTCGAGGCGCTGCTGTGCCGGCGCATGAAGCGCCAGGGCGGGCGCTGGCTGGCCACGGCCGAGGAGGTGCGCCTGCCGGCACGTTCCGTGTTCGTCGCGGCCGGCACGGTCCCGAACACGATCTACGAGCGCGAGTATCCGGGGACGTTCGCGCTCGACGGCAACCATTTCCTGCCGCACGTGGAGCACGCGGCCGGCCTGCAGCCGGTGGCGACGGCCGAGCACGCCAAGGCACCGGAGTTCGGGCCGTTCACGTCGTACCACGAGTTCGGGCGCCTGGTGAGCTTCATCGGCGACACGCATCCGGTGTTCCACGGCAGCGTGGTCAAGGCGATCGCCTCGGCCGCGCGCACGTATCCCCAGGTGCTCGCGGCACTCGACGAGCGGCCCGCGGCGCACCAGGCCACCGGCGACGCGTGCCGGACGTTCCTCGAGGAGACGGCCGACCGCTTCGACGCGCGCGTGGTCTCGGTCGACACCGACAATCCGGCCGTGGCCGAGGTCTGGGTGCGCGCGCCCATGGCGGCGCGCAACTTCCGTCCCGGGCAGTTCTACCGGCTGCAGACGTACGAGTCGCTGTCGCCGGTGGTCGAGGGCACGCGCCTGCAGGTTCCGGTGCTGACCGTCTCCGGCACCGGGGTGAAGGGCGACATGATCCGCCTGATGGTGTTGCAGTGGGGGGCGGGTCCACGCCTCGTCGGGCGCCTGCGCGCCGGAGACCCGGTCGTGCTGATGGGGCCGACGGGCCAGCCGACCGAGATCCCCTCGGGGGAGACCGTGATGGTCGTCGCGGGTCGCTGGGGTGCGGCCGTCATGCTCGACATCGGCGCCGCGCTGCGGGCGGCGGGTAATCGCGTGCTCTACGTTGCCGCCTTCGGCTCCGCCGGTGACGTCGATCACCAGGGCGAGCTGGAGACGGGCGCGGACCAGATCATCTGGGCGACGGCAGGCGAGCCGGCGATCGAGGCGCGCCGTCCCGGTGACACGAGCGTCATCGCGACGGACATGGTCGACCTGGTGGACCGGTACGCGAACGGTGAGGTCGGGCCGGCCGACGGCATCCGCCTCGCCGACGTCGACCGCGTGCTCGTGATGGGCGGCACCAGCTTGCTGCGCGGCTTCCAGCGGGCCCTCGCGGACGGCCCGCTCCGGCGGCACTTTCGCGTCGACCTGAAGACGCTGGGCACCGCCGGCAGCCCGATGCAGTGCATGCTCAAGGGCGTGTGCGCGCAGTGTCTCCAGTGGCAGCAGGATCCGAAGACCGGTCAGCGCACGCGGGCCGTGTTCTCCTGCGCGGAGCAGGACCAGCCGCTTGCCTGGATCGACCTCGACAATCTCGCCGCGCGTCAGCAGCAGAACCGCCTGGCGGATCGCCTGACCTCGATGTGGCTGGACCACGTCCTGGCGCGGGACGCGGCCGCGGAGGTGCGGGAGCGGGCCTGAGGCGCGGCGTGGCGTCCTTGCGTGCCGCGTGTCGGTGGTCGTGCCCCTTCGAGCGAGTCGGTTCGTTGCAGCTCGACGGGGTTCCCTCCGCCCTGACGGGCGGCCGGGGTGCTTCCTGTCGCACGAAAGGAAAGTACCCAGAGAAGGCGTGCCGGGGACCGGCTCTCCGCCACCCGGGCTGCGGTGCCCTGCGCGCCGTGGCGATCGCCGGGGCCGCGCCGACAGCACATCCCGGTACTCACGGCGCGCGCTAGCCATCCCCGGCTTCGCCCCTGACGGGCCGGAAGCCGGCGTCCGCCCCGGTGCTCGGCGAGCCAGACGGGGATTCAAAGGATCATCCTGCGACGATGTCCTCTCGTCGCGGTCCCCGTGTTCCGAACGACGATTGCCTCTCCACTGTGGGTCGGGCTTCAGCCCGACTGTCCCATCCCGCGATTGGCTGTGGTGCCACGACGGGGTCGGGCTGAAGCCCGACCCACGAGACGCAGCAATCCGCCCCTTGTTGGGCAGCAACGTCGATCGAACGGGGAAGGTCGTTCAATCGGCAATGGGGTATCCGCCAGTCTGCAGTCCGTCACGCCGTGACCCCGGCTCCACCGGGGGTGCGCTTCTTTATGGTTCCCTTTCTTGCGCAAACCAGGAAGGGGACCCGGCCGCCTTTGGGCGGACGGAACCCGTCGAGTTTCAATCCACGGGACTGATCCGGACGAGAGCAAGGGCCGTAGCGCGCAGGGGCGCGCACCCCCTTACCCCCCACGCACCAGCCAGAGCGACAGCCCCGGCCAGTACGTGATCACCAGCACCGCGAACAGCAGCAGGAAGAAGAAGGGCAGCGTCGCGCGGTAGAGCGTCATCACGGGCTTGTCGAAGCGGAAGCTCGCGATGAACAGGTTCATGCCCACCGGCGGGGTGAAATAGCCGATCTGCATGTTGGCGAGAAAGATGATGCCGAGATGCAGCGGATCGACGCCGTAGTTGACCGCGATCGGCAGGAGGATCGGCACCATGATCACCAGCGCCGAGAAGATGTCGAGCATCATCCCGAGCACCAGCAGGAACACGTTCAGCGCGATCAGGAACGTCCAGCGGTTGTCGATTACGCCCTGGATGGCATGGAACAGCCGCGACGGCACCTGCGCATCGATCAGGATGTTGGTCGATGCCAGCGAGACCGCCAGGATGATCAGGATCGCGCCGACGAGCTCCATCGATTCTCGCAGCACGCGCGGCAGCCGGCGCAGGGAAATCTCGCGGCGGATGACCACTTCCACGACCAGCGCGTACACGGCGGCGAGCGCCGCCGCCTCCGAGATCGCGATGAATCCGCCGTAGATCCCGCCCAGCACCGCGATGGGCAGCGGCAGCTCCCAGGCAGCGTCGCGCAGTGCGGCCAGCGCCTCGCGCAGCGCGAAGCGCCCCTGCCGGTGGTGCCCGGCGAGGTCGCGCGCCTGCCACATGCTGTACCCGCCGAGGATGACCAGCATGAGCAGGCCCGGCAGCAGCCCGGCCAGGAACAGCTCGTCGATGCCGACCCGCACCGGCAGGTCGAGTTGCTGCGCGACGACGCCATAGAGGATGAGCGGGAGCGAGGGCGCGAACAGGATGCCCAGGCTGCCCGAGCTGGTGACCAGCCCGAGGCTGAAGCGCTCGCCGTAGCCCGCCGTCTTGAGCGCGGGGTAGAGCAGGGCACCGAGGGCGACAATGGTGATGCCCGATGCCCCCGTGAACGCGGTGAACAGCGCGCAGGCGCCCAGCGACACGATCGCCAGCCCGCCGGCCAGCCACCCCAGCAGCGCATCGGTCAGCCGGACCAGGCGCTGCGGTGCCTGGCTCTCGCCGAGGACATAGCCCGCCAGGGTGAACAGCGGGATCGCGATCAGCACCGGCATGTCGGTAAGGCGGTAGACCTCGATGATGACCGCCTGCAGGTCGATGCCCGCGAGCCAGAAGCCGGCCAGCGCGCTGGCACCGATCACCGCGAACAGCGGCGCGCCGGCGAGCGCCACCAGCAGCAGCCCGATGGGGACCAGGACGGCGCTCATGTCGTGCCGTCCCCGATGGGCTCGTGTCCGCGCAGGAAGCCGACGGCGAACAGCGCGTAGCGGACGCCGATGAGACCGAACGCCAGCGGCAGGATGGTCACGACCGCCCACGTCGGCACGTCGCCGAAGGCCGTGCCCGAAAAGCCGTATTCCAGGCCGACGTAGCGCGCGGCTTCCCATGCCAGGAGGCCGCAGACGGCGGCCGTGAAGGCGCAGGCCACGCCGCGGGCGGGCAGCCGCCAGGCGGGGGGCAGGGCACGGGTGAGCACGTCGATGCCGATGTGCCGGCCGCGCCGGCTCGCGACCAGGGCGCCGAGCATGCCGATCCAGAGGACCAGCATGCGCAGCATCGGGTCGATCCAGATCAGCCCCGTGCCGAAGCCGTCGCGCAGGACGATCTGGAGGCCGGCCATCGCCACCATGACGACAACCGCGAGGACCAGCAGTCCGTCCTCGAGCTGGTGCAGGCGGCGCAGCAGGCCGCCGCCGGCCGGGGCATCAGCCGCCATGCTGGCGGCGGTACTCGTCGACGAGACCGTGCACGCGATCGAGCAGCGCCCCGTCGAAGCTGCCCTCCGACTCGAGCTGCTGCAACGTCTGGTGGGCGATGTCCACCCAGCGCCGCTCCGACGGCGGTCGCGTCGGCTCGACCAGCTGGATGCCCTGGTCGCGCAGGGCCTTCATGGCCTCGCGGTTGTTCTCGCGGTTGACCTCGTCGAGCTGATCGAAAGTGCTGCGCATGACGTCGACGACGGTGTCGCGGTCCGCCGGCTTCAGTTCAGCCAGGGCGTGCTGGTCGAACACGAGCATGCCGACCAGGAACAGCAGCGGTGCATCCGTCTGGTAGCGGACCCCGGTGTGCCACTGCAGCGCGATGGCGCCGGCGGGATTCACGGTCACGGTGTCGATGAGGCCGGTCTGCAGGGAGGTGAACACATCCGAGATCGGCAGCGAGACCGTCTGGGCGCCCGCGTTTTCGAACATGCGGGCCGTGATGTCGTCGCCCTCGGGAACCCAGACCCTGGCCTCCTTCAGGTCCTCCAGCTTGCGTAGCGGCCGCCTGGAGAACAGGTACGTGAATCCGCCCTCGCTGATCCCGGCGAGGACGTAGCCCTTGCTGGCGACGCGTTCGCGGATCACGGGATCGATGTGCTGGCGCACGTACTCCAGCTCGTCGTAATTGCGGAACACGAACGGCAGGCTGTACACCTGCGCGTCCGGGTGGATCAGCGAGATGCCGCCCGACGAGACCACGGCGCCGTCGAGCTGGCCGATGCTGATCTTGCGGAGCACGGCGCGGTCATTGCCCATCACGCCGCCGGGGAACAGCTTCAGCTCGACGCGCCCGTCGGTGCGCCCGGCGATGGTGTCGCCCGCCGACTGCAGCTGCTTCAGGAACGAGGTCCCGGCCGGCACGATCGTGGCGATCTTCAGGGTCGCCGCCGATACGCCGCGTGCGGCGGTGCCGAGGATGCAGAGGGCCAGGATCGCTGCGATGCGGCGTCGGGTCATCGGTACCTTCCGTCTGTGCATGCCGGGGGTCATTCAGAAGTAGTCATCTGCACTGGCGAGCAGCTCGCGGGCGCGCTGCCGGGCCAGCTCGTTCGACAGCGTCAGGTCGCCGGCCTCGGGATCGGCGTCGAGCACCTCGTGCAGCAGGCGGTCGTGCAATTGCCGGTCGAACACGAGCCGGGCGTAGTACTTCGCGTACAGGACCTTGGCCATCAGGTTGCGCCCATCGGACAGTTCGATCGCGCGCTCGAAATGGGTTCGCGCCTCTTCCGGAGAGCCGCCCAGCGCCTGCGGCCGCTGTGCCAGGAGCACGCCCAGGTAGGTGTGCGCGTTCCCGTGGTCGATTCCGGGGGCCACCGCGATCACGCGCTCGAACGCGGCCTGCACCTTCGGCAGGTCGGCCAGCGCCGCGTAGTCGTCCGCACGCGCCTGGATCCACCCGGCCCAGGCGCTGGCCGCGCGATAGAGCGTCTGCGCCTCGTCCCGCTCGTCGACGTGCTCCGCGAGCGCATCGCGGAACGCCGGGAAGCGACCGTCGAGCGCGGTGCAGACCGCGCTCATGCGCAGGCACAGGCCTCGCCGCGCGTAGTCCCAGGCCTTCTGCGTGAGGACGCGCTTGCGGGCCGTGTCATCCACGAAGCCGCCGGCGTAGGCGCTGTAGAGCCGCGCCGCGGCGAGTTGCGTGGCTGCGTCGTCGGGGGCGTCCCGGGCCAGGGTGTCGGCCATGATCAGGTAGGCCGGCGCACCGTCCCGGACGACCGCCGGATCGGACTGTCGCGCCATCGACTCCCCGAGGTCCCCGGCGAGGCCGCCGACATTGACGCAGCCCGCCAGGAACGACACCGCCAGGATGACGCCTGGCACGCGCATGCGGTTCATGTCAGCCGGACTCCCGCCCGTTGGCTGCCGGGGTCGATGCCGCTCGCGCCCCCGCGTGCCGGTTTTCCGGTTCCGGCCTTCCCGTCTTCGGGCCGGGCGCCCGCGTTCGGGCCGTTCCAAGCGTACGGGCCGCGGATTGCAATGCAACCCCGCCCCGCTTCCGAGCATGGACGACGGGCGTCCATCGCGTGCGCGGAGCGTGCCGCGCCACGTCACTGCGCGACACGCGCACGGTCCCGCCGCGCCGCCCCGGCCCGGGGTGAGTTTGCGGCCCGGATAGTGCATGCTTCGCTCCGCTGGCCCATCGGTTGCCGGATCGCTCATTGACCTTCGCCTTTCGCCGCACGGACTGGATCATCGGCCTCGCCGTCGTGCTGCTGGTCGTGCTTGCAACCGTGGGCGGGCTGCTGCGCGGGCCCGAGGGCTGGGCCTACGATATCGGGGCCGCGCTGTCGAACGGGCGTTCACCGGGCAGCGACGTGGTCGTCGTCGCCGTCGATGATACGTCGCTCGAGCGTCTCGGGGCCTGGCCCTGGTCGCGTTACACGCTTGGCGAGATCAACGCGCTGGTGGCGCGCGGCGACCCGCGCGTGACGGGGTATGCGCTGCCGCTCGAGACTCCGCAGAACGAGCATGCCCAGGACACGCTGCGCGCCCTGTACCAGCAGCATCGCGGAGACCTCGACCCGGGCGCACGCGACCTGTTCGAGCGCGCCATCCGCGAGATGGGCACCGACCGCGTGCTCGCGGCGAGCTTTCGTCGCAGCGGCCACGTCGTGCTGGGCGCGCGCTTCAGCGCGGCCTCGTCGCCGCCCGCCTCGTTGCCGTCGCTGCCCGAGGCGATGTCCGGCTATGCGCTGCGGGTGTCCGGGCCCGATGGCTATTTCTCGCTGGCGCCGTTCCGTCCGCAGGGCCGCCTGTATGTCGATCGCGTGTATCCGCCCGTCGACCAGATCACCGCGGCGGCCGACGGCGTGGCGCTGGCCGAGCGCACCGGCACCGGCGCCGAGCGCACCCAGCGTGCGCTCAACCTGGCACTGGAATACGACGGGACCTGGCTCGCGTCGTTTCCCCTGCTGCTGTACGCGCATGCCCGCGGGCTCGATGCGTCGGATATCGAGGTCACGCCGGGTCGCAGCGTGACCGTTGGCAACCGGGTGTTCCACACGGGGCCGGGGCTCGGCGTGTACCCGGCCTACTATCACGCGTCCGGCGGCGATGGGGACGCGAAGGCATTCCGGGTCGTGTCCGCGGCTGCCGTGCAGGCGCGCGAGGTGCCCGCCTCGACGTTCCGGAACAAGATCGTGCTGGTCGGCATCACCGCCCCCAGCCTCGTGGCGCCTGTCCATACGCCGGCAGGCGACATGATGCCGGTGCTGGCGATGGCCCACCAGGTCTCGAGCCTCCTGAACGACCACCTGTATCGCGTGCCGGACTGGGCCGTCTGGGGCCGGATCGGCGCGTTCGCCCTGGTGGCCCTGTACCTCGTGTTCCTGCTTCCACGCCTGGGGGCCGGAACGGGCCTGGCGGTGACCGGTCTCCTGGCCGTCGGTCTCGTGAACGCCGAGCTGTTCAGCATGGTCTTGCGCACGGTGTGGGTCCCGCTGGTCGCCCCGTTCATCGCCCTGGCGGTCGGTCACGGCCTGCTCGCGGGCAAGCGCGCGGTGGCGAGCACGCTGTCCGAGTTCCAGGCCGAGCTCAGCGATTCCAACCGCGAGCTCGGCGAGGCCTATCGCCGCGAGGGGCGACTCGACGAGGCGCTTCGCAAGTTCCAGCGCTGCAACCCGGAGGAGGAGACGCTGGAGCGCATGTACGCACTCGGCCTCGACTACGAGCGCCGCCGCCGCTTTCCCCAGGCGGCCGAGGCCTTCCGCTGGTGCCAGCGCTGTGCGCCCGGCTTCCGCGATGCGGGCACGCGGGCCTCGCGCAACGAAAAGCTCCAGAATTCGGTGATGCTGGGCCGACCCGGCAAGAACGGCGGCTCGACCCAGACGCTCGTCGTCGAGGACGAGACCGTGCAGAAGCCGATGCTCGGGCGCTACCAGCTCGAGCGCGAGCTGGGCAAGGGCGCCATGGGCACGGTCTACCTGGGACGCGACCCGAAGATCGGCCGCGAGGTCGCCATCAAGACGATGGCGCTGGATGTCGAGTTCGAGGGCGAATCGCTCAAGGAGATCAAGGCGCGCTTCCTGCGCGAGGCCGAGACGGCGGGGCGCCTCAGCCACCCGAACATCGTCGCGGTCCACGACGTCGGCGAGGAGCAGGACCTGGCCTGGATCGCGATGGACTATCTCCCGGGCGAGCCGATGTCGCGCTTCGTCGAGCCCGAGAACCTGCTGCCGCCCGAGGAGGTGTTCGAGGTCCTCGCGCAAGTGGCCGATGCACTCGCTGCGGCGCACGAGAGCAAGGTGGTGCACCGCGACATCAAGCCCGACAACATCATCTACGATCGCAAGCGCGGCACGGCGACCGTGACGGACTTCGGGGTCGCCTGCCTCGTGGACCACACCCACACGCGCTCCGGGACCATCCTGGGCAGTCCGTCGTACATGTCGCCGGAGCAACTCGCCGGCAAGCGGGTCGATGGCCGCTCGGACATCTTCTCCATGGGCGTGACGCTCTACCAGCTCCTCGTGGGGGTGCTGCCGTTCAACGGAGACTCGATGTCGAACCTGATGTACGTGATCGCGAACGAGCGCCAACGGGAGGTTCGGCGCATCCGTCCGGATCTGCCGCCCTGCGCCACGACGATCACCAACCGGGCCATGGAGAAGGACCCGGACCGCCGCTATGTCGCGGCCGCCCAGCTCGCGCAGGCCCTGCGCCGCTGTCGCGGCAAGTGTGCCTAGTGTCCCTTGACACAAATTCGTCGCGTGTCGGCACGGCTGTGCGGGCGCTCCGCAAGGCGCACGAGCGCAGGACTGGCGGGCCGATTCAAGTGAGTGCAACGCCGCGGAGCGCCCACACAGCCGTGCCCTGCGGGAGCCCGGTCCATCGCCCCGGGCCGCGTTGCGGCTCCTGGAAAGGGAAGCACCCTTCCCGGCGATCCGCGCCTTGCCCGGGACCATGGGCCGGGCTCTGACAT
>Ga0209918_1001484_pt1 | contig 12503 bp, 12 predicted proteins | sample SalPonD_shore_MG_FD_185712 | JGI IMG/M metagenome (GOLD analysis project Ga0209918, IMG submission 185712) | Salt pond soil microbial communities from South San Francisco under conditions of wetland restoration - Salt Pond MetaG... | ecosystem: Environmental > Aquatic > Marine > Intertidal zone...
AAAGTTTACCTCTCTCCATCGCGCCACCGCATTTCGGGCATTTCAACGCATTGGGTGACATCAACGACCTCCTTATGTGCCATAGCTTTCGGACTTCGGTCTTTAAATCGATTGTTTGGCGCTAACGTTTAAGCTGTGCGGCGCAAACGAAGCGCAGCGTAGTTTGCGTCCGAACGAGCACCTTGTTATGTTGCTGTGTGTTCTGACTCATTGCCAAATTCCAAGAGGTCGCTTTTTAGTTTTAATACTTCCGTTTTATTAATGGGCGGTCTCTAGATTCTAACGCAACAGCTCGTTAAACGCTTCAAATGGTGTTTGGGCATCGAGTACTTTGCGCGGCCGACCATTTAACCGATCCTGGACCTTACGGATTTGATAGTCACTGACTTCGTTAAAATCGGTTCCTTTGGGGAAATACTGGCGGATAAGCCCGTTGGTGTTTTCATTAGTGCCGCGCTCCCAAGGGCTTTGTGGATGCGCAAAGTACACCTTCATCTTCGTCTCTTTCGTGAACAGTCGATGCTCCGCCATCTCCTTGCCTCGGTCATAGGTCAGCGACAGTTTCATTTGGGTCGGCACATGGCGAAGCTTGCGGGCAAAGGCGCGTCGGACACTCACGGCGTCCTGGGCCTTGAGCCGCACCAGCAGCAAGGTGCGGGTGGTCCGCTCCACCAGGGTGCCCAGGGCCGATTGATGGCCACGGCCCAAGATCATGTCGCCCTCCCAATGACCGGGAATGGTCCGGTCCGCCACCTCCGGCGGACGTTCCTCAATGCTGATCATCTCCGGGATCTGGCCACGTCGATCCGCGCCTCGGCTGCGCGGCCGGCGCGTCTTGCGGTGCTGGCGCAAATGGCTCAACAGTTCACGACGCAGCTCACCTCGTGGCAACACATACAGATAGCTATAAATCGTCTCTGCACTCACATGCAAACCCGGCTCGTTCGGATAGGCCCGATGCAGGCGGTCTCGGATCTGCTCCGGCGACCACTGCTTGCGCAGCAGGCTCCATACAGTGTCGCGCAATCGGCAGTCCACGGCCAGTCGCCGGGGCTTGCGATAACAGCGCCTTTGCGCCTTGCGCTGGGCGGTAACTGCCCGGTAATAAATGCCTGCTCGGTTCCGTGCCAGTTCTCGACTGATGGTCGATGGACTACGGTGCAGAACTCGGGCAATGCTGCGAAGGCTGTGACCCTGGGCATATTGGATGCTTAGCTCTTCGCGTTCGGCAAGACTCATGCGAAGGTAACCTTTTGACATGCAACACTCCTTCTATATATTTTCATTGATAGAATAAGTGTTGCGCTAGGAAATTGAGACCGCCGAACATGAAGCCACTTGGAGAAAATTTATGGCATATAAGGCGACCGTAGACGGGAGAACGATCATAATTGATACGACGCGCGAAGGAGATCTCGAAGATATAGCCAGTTTGCGCGCCGCTATTGACAGCAAGTGCGGCATGCTGGTGATCGATAAGATCGTGGTTGGGGGGCCGTCGGGCGAGCCGATCGATGTTGAAAATGTAGATGATGAGACACTTGAGGCGCTATTGCTTGAGCGGGAGGCGGAGGCAGCCTCTGAATTTGCGGCGTCGGTGGTAGGGGCGCAGGAAACGGGTGAAATTGCAGACTGGCCTATTGAAAAGGTCGCAGCCGCCGGTAAGGATATTTGGATTACGACAGAAACCGCCCCGGTCGGGGTCGAAATTGCCGAACGGATAGAGGTTATTTCTGCAGAGGTTGTTTATGGCATGAATTTCTTCAAGGACTTATTCGCAAGCGTTCGTGACTTTATTGGTGGTAGAAGTAAAACAACGCAAGATGCCTTACGAAAGGCACGCAGGATTTGCCTTGAAGAATTACGCAGAGAGGCCTTATTAGTCGAGGCGGACGCAGTGGTGGCTGTGCGGTTGGATTACAGCAGCATCGGCAGTCAGAATAAGGGTCTTCCCCAATTGTAGTGGGTTTGCTAGGTTGAATCGATGATGGACGAGACAACTCTATATGAAAAGATACTGGGCATCAGCGCTCCATGGTTTGTCAGCGGCATTGAATTCATTGAACCGGCCAAGAGCGTCGAGGTGCACGTTGAATTAGACGAAGGCGCCTCTTTGTATTGCCCCACGTGTGGCCGCTCGGCGCCACGCTATGACAAACGCCCGCGGCGCTGGCGTCATCTGGACACCTGCCAGTTCAAAACCGAAGTCGTGGCCGAAGTTCCGCGTGTTCAATGTTCCGAGCACGGTGTTCAGACGGTCGAGGTACCTTGGGCTCAAGATAACTCGCGCTACACGGTCTTGTTTGAGGCCATGGTCATCATGTTATTGAAGGAGAGCACCGTCTCCTCGGTCGGGCGCCTGGTCGGACTGAGCTGGAACGCGGTGGACGGCATCATGCAGCGCGCGGTGCAACGGGGGCTGTCGCGCCGGAGCCGGCCGGCGCTCAGGCACATAGGGGTGGACGAGGTGGCCTTTCAAAAGCGCCACGAGTACGTCACTGTTGTCCACGATGCCCAGGGCCATGTTGTGCACGTGGGCGAGCAGCGCAGCGGCGCAAGCCTGGGCGAGTTCTATGAAGCTCTGAGCGAGGCGCAAAAGGCTCAAATACAGAGCATTTCGATGGACATGTGGCCAGCCTACATCGGCGCCACCTGTGAGCATCTGCCCGAGGCCGAACACAAAATCGCCTTTGACAAATTCCACGTCAACCAGCACCTAAACAACGCCGTCGATGCGGTGCGAAAACAAGAACATCGCCAATTCATGAGCCAAGGCGATGTGACATTGAAGGGCACCAAGCATGGTTGGCTACGCAACTATGGCGATCTGGAACGCCGCTTACGCCGCGAAATTGAGCAGCTCAGTCGCGCCGCGAATAAAACTGGGCGGGCCTGGGCCATCAAGGAACACGCCAAAACCTTATGGGCCTACGTTAAACGCGGCTGGGCCGAACGCGCCTGGCACCGCTGGTACCAGTGGGCCATCCGCAGTCGCCTCCAACCGGTAAAAAAGGTCGCGCGGATGATCAAGCAACACCTGTGGGGCATCATCAACGCCATCGTGTTGAATGTCACCAATGCCCGTGCGGAGAGCATCAACGCCACCATCAAAATCCTCAAAGTTCGGGCCCGCGGTTACCGAAACCGAGACCGGTTCAAAACCGCTATCCTGTTTCATTGTGGTGGCCTGTCGTTAATGCCTGAAAAATACCAAATGGGGACCCACCACAACAGGTGAAGACCCCAGAATAATAATATGGTGATGCTTGTGGCTTCGGGTACGGCGGTACGGCTAGGGACGTGAGCAATACCTGCATGTTGAACAGTGATCGTATTCACCTGACAGTTGGTCCCACATACATAGAAAGAAGATACTACGATTAGGCGGTTGCCCGGGGCCGTTGCGCCTTGGTACCTGGACACCTGCCGAAAGAAGTATCCCGCGTCATTGGCGTCGGCTGGACTTTCCCGGAACTTCACAGCGGGACGGGCGCTGGGGATTCCCAGGCCAGGCCTGCCGTGAGGCCATAAATGGTCGGCCGCATCTCCAGCATGCGGGCACGGGAGAGCTTCAGCCCTTGCGCCGCGGATCAAAGGGGTCAAAGCCTGAGGTATCCCCGCGAATATTCGATCGACATCAATAAGTTACAGAAATAATCGCCGAAAAATGGAACATGCATGGTGCTTGATGATCTCACTCTCAGGCGACCAAACCATTAAGCGAGATCACACCATGCATGCCGAAAAAGTATCGCATAAAATTCTTGAAAATGCCTGTGCTTGGATGCACGCCACTCGACGCAAGGCCCTTACGGCCAATGTGCTGGCAGCCATAAAGGAGCGCCGTCTGTCGGTGACCGGCCTCGGGCGGGCCATTTCGAGTGAAGCGAAGGAGAAACACTGTATCAAACGGGCCGACCGACTGATTGGCAACCATCACCTCTATCGAGAATATCGCGATGTCTATTTTTCATGGCTCCTCGGCAGAATTTGTGGGTAGCTCCGGCATGATTCGGGCCGAAGGGGCGGAGGGGTTGAAGTAGCGAAAGCGGTTCTGGGGGAGCATCCCGGCTCCTTCTCTGAGAAGATGGAAGTGTCGAGCAACCATCAATCAGAAGAAGAAGGCCGGGATGCAACTGAAGACTATCCTGAACCGGGTTCAGAAGTTCAAGTCGTTTGTGTATGCGAAGGCGCGCTGGGCGGGCGGTCCCGAGGTGCTGGAGCTGGAAATTGAGGTAGCCGAGCGGGCCAACGGCCGCCCTCTCTGTTCGGGCTGTGGCGGCGCCAGGGCGGGATACGACAGGCTCCCGGCACGGCGCTTTGAGTTTGTGCCACTGTGGGGCATCCAGGTGTTTCTGGTGTATGCCCCGCGCCGGGTAGACTGTCCGACGTGCGGGGTGCGGGTGGAGTACCTGCCGTGGGCGTCGGGCAAGCACCGACTGACGCAGGCTTATGCCTGGTTTCTGGCACGCTGGGCGAGGCGGCTGTCCTGGCAGGAGGTGGCCGAGGTGTTTCGCACCTCCTGGGACAGCGTGTTTCGCGCGGTGGAGATGGCGGTCGAGTGGGGCCGCACCCACCAGGACTTGAGTGGCATTGAGTCCATCGGGATCGACGAGATTGCCTGGAAGAAGGGCCACAAATACCTGACGCTGGTCTATCAGATCGACAGCCACTGCAAGCGGCTGCTGTGGATCGGTGAGCAGCGCCGGGTCAAAACGCTGCTCCGGTTCTTTCGCTGGCTCGGGAAGGAGCGCAGTCAAGCCTTGAGCTACATCTGCTCGGACATGTGGAAGCCGTACCTGAAGGTGATCGCCAAGAAGGCGGGCGGGGCCGTACACGTCCTCGACCGCTTCCACATCATGGCTCACTTCAGCAAGGCGCTCGACGAGGTGCGCGCGGGCGAGGCCCGGGAGCTGAAGACGAAAGGTTACGAGCCGGTGCTGACCAAGACCCGCTGGCTGCTGCTCAAGCGCCCGGAGAACCTGACGGACAAACAGGAGGCCACGTTGGCGGAACTGCTCCAGTACAACCTCAAGTCGGTGCGGGGGTACCTGCTGAAGGAGCAGTTCCAGTTTTTCTGGAACTACACCTCGCCCTATTGGGCGGGTCGGTTCCTGGACCAGTGGTGCAGTCAGACCCTGCGCTCGAAGATCGAGCCGATGAAGAAGGTGGCCAGGATGCTGCGCAGGCACAAACCGCTTCTGCTGAACTGGTTCCGGGCCAAAGGCCAGCTTTCCAGTGGCGTCGTGGAGGGTTTCAACACCAAGGCAAAACTGACCTCCAGAAAATCCTTCGGTTTTCGGACCTTTCATGGCGCTGAAATCGCTTTGTATCATGCGCTTGGCGCTCTACCAGAGCCACAGTTCACCCACAGATTCTGCTGACGAGCCCTATATATTTTCATTGATAGAATAAGTGTTGCGCTAGGAAATTGAGACCGCCCAACTATTTTCGGGGCGTTGGGCGGGGGCATACGCTGAGCCGCCTCCACGCACTTCGAGGCTTAGAAGCCGTCAACGACGATCCATAGAAAAAGGGGCGCAAGGCCCCTTTTTCTATGGATGGCGGAGAGGGAGGGATTGCCTCGGGTCCGTCCATGGACCCTCGCCCTTCGGGCGCACTTCGTGCGGCCAAATCGGCAGTCCCGCCGATTTGTCGAACAAGGGTTCTCATCAAGGCCTCCCATCCCCTGATAATGAAAAAGGCCGTCCACAAGGACGGCCTTTTTCATTATTGGCGGAGAGGGAGGGATTCGAACCCTCGGTACGGGGTTACCGTACACACACTTTCCAGGCGTGCTCCTTCAACCACTCGGACACCTCTCCAGAAACCAAATTGTCTCGGCGGACTTGCGCTGCGCCTCGCCCCTGTGGGCAGCGGGGCCCGGCCGGGCAAGACGCGCAAGGTTAAACCAGATGGCCCGCCGACGCAATCCAGGCCCAATCGGGGGCTCCGAAAGCCCCGCCCCGCGTGATTTTCCGGCCTCCGTGGCCTACAATACGGGCCTCACGCAACCGCATCACCGACCGCGATGAGCACACCCCAGACCACCGCCGGCGAGCTGCACGAGCAGCTCAGCAGAAACAGCACTCCTTATATGGACGCCCTGCAGCGGGTGGACTGGGAGGCGCTGGACCTGGACTCGTTCTGGCTGCCCGAGCCGGCCATCTCACTGTACGGCCTGCCCGAGTACGAGGCGCTGCCCCTGGAGCAGCGCCGGGCCCTGTCGCACTACGAGTTCCTGCACATCCTGGAGGCCGGACTGTGGCTGGAGGGGATCTTCATGGAGCGCATCAGCCGCGCCATGAACCACTCGCGCGACAATATCGCGCGGATGATCTACCACCTGCACGAGCTGCGCGAGGAGGCCGGCCACAGCCTGATGTTCCTGGAGTTGATGCGCCGCAGCCGCCTGCCCCGCCCGCGCACGGGCTTTCACCGCATGCGCCTGGCCAACCTGCTCGGCCGTCACGCCCGCTTCGACTCCATCGGCTTCTGGATCGCGGTGCTGATCGGCGAGGAGGTCCCGGACCGCCTGAACCGCTACCTGCGCAAGCACCGCGAGGCCATCAACCCGGCCGTCTACGACATGACCCGGGTGCACATCATCGACGAGGCCCGCCACATCGCCCACGCCCTGGACACCCTGGAGACGCGCCTGGGGCGCCTGCCGGGCTGGCGCATCGCGCTCATTCGCCCGGTCATCCGGCGCGTGTTCCGCCAGTTCGTGCAGGCCCTGTACTTCCCCTCGGCCAGCGTCTACGAGCTGGCCGGGCTGCGCCCGGGCCGGGACTGGGTGCGCGCGGCGCGCACCAACCCGCACCGCATCCGCTTCGTCGACGAGAACGTCGCCTCGACCCTGCGCACCCTGAAGAGCCACGGCATCGCCCTGGATTGGCGCTGAGCCGCCCGCGCGCCGCGGCGCCCTGCCCCTGCCGCCTTATTGGCTGGCCTCGCCGCGCCGGGCCTCCAGGGCCTCCCAGCGCGCGTAGGCCTCCTCCAGGGCCGCCGCCGTCTCCTTGACCCGCGCCAGCGTGGCGTTGATGGTCTCGGCCTCGCCCTGGTAAAAGGCCGGGTCGGAGATCCGCGCCTCCAGCTCGGCCTGTTCGGCCTCCAGGGCCTCGATCTTCGCCGGCAGGGCGTCGAGCTCGCGCTGGTCCTTGTAGCTGAGCTTGGCCCCCGACTTCGCGCGCGCCGCTTTGGGCTGGTTGGCCTGGGGCTTGGCGCCGGCCTTGGCGGCCCGTTTGGGCTCGATCCGGGCCGCCCCGCCGGCGCTCACGGCCATGGTCTTGCCGCCCGTCTGGCGCAGCCAGTCGCTGTAGCCGCCGACGTACTCCCCGATATGCCCGCCGCCCTCGAACGCCAGGGTGCTGGTCACCACATTGTCGAGGAAGGCGCGGTCGTGGCTGACCAGCAGCAGGGTTCCCGTGTACTCGGTCAGCAGCTCCTCGAGCAGTTCCAGGGTCTCCACGTCCAGGTCGTTGGTCGGCTCGTCCAGGACCAGGAGGTTGGCCGGGCGGGCGAACAGGCGCGCCAGCAGCAGGCGGTTGCGCTCCCCGCCCGACAGGGCCCCGACCGGGGTGCGCGCCCGCTCGGGCGAGAACAGGAAGTCCTGCAGGTAGCTCATGACGTGCTTGCTGCGCCCGCCGACGGTGACCGTGGTCTCGCCGTCGGTGACTGTATCGACCACGCTGCGCTCGGGGTCGAGCGTGCCCCGGCCCTGGTCGAAATAGGCCACCTGCAGCTTGGTGCCCAGGCGCACCTTGCCGCTGTCGGGGGCGAGCTCGCCCACCAGGAGTTTGATCAAGGTGCTCTTGCCCGCGCCGTTGGGGCCGATCAGCCCCACCCGGTCGCCGCGCAGGATGCGCGTGGAGAAGTCCTTGACCACGGCCTGCCCGTCGTAGGCCTTGCTCAGATGCTCGGCCTCGAGTACCAGGCGCCCGCTGAGCTCCCCGGCGTCGACCCGCATCTTGGCCGCGCCGCCGCGCTCGCGGCGCTGGGCGCGCTCTTCGCGCAAGGCCTGCAGGGCCCGTACGCGGCCCTCGTTGCGCGTGCGCCGGGCCTTGATGCCCTGACGTATCCAGCGCTCCTCCTCGGCCAGCTTCTTGTCGAAGCGGGCGTTGGCCTGCTCCTCGGCGGCGAGCTGCTCGGCCTTGCGGCGCAGGAAGTTGTCGTAGTCGCCGGGCCAGGAGGTCAGGCGGCCGCGGTCGAGCTCGACGATGCGGGTGGCGAGCCGGCGCAGGAAGGCGCGGTCGTGGGTGATGAAGATGAGCGCCCCGGCGAACCCGAGCAAAAATTCCTCTAACCAGGTGATCATCTCGATATCGAGGTGGTTGGTCGGCTCGTCGAGCAGCAGCAGGTCCGGCTCGGCGACCAGGGCCCGGGCGAGCAGCACGCGGCGCTGCCAGCCGCCGGACAGGCTGGCCATGGGCGAGTCGGCCGGCAGGTCCAGGCGCGTGATCACCGTCTCGATGCGCTGGCCCAGGCGCCAGCCATCGGCGGCCTCCAGGTCATGCTGGAGGCGCTCCAGGCGGCTCAAGTGCGCCGGGTCCTCGGAGGCCTCGGCCGCGCAGGCATGGTAGTCGGCCAGCAGTGCGCCGACATTGCCCAGGCCCTCGGCCACCAGTTCGTAGACGCTGCGCTCCTCCCCCCGCGGCAGCTCCTGTTCCAACGTGGCGATACGCAGCGCGGGCTCGCGCCAGAGCTTGCCGTCGTCGGGCGCGAACTCCCCGGCGACGACCCGCAGCAAGGTGGACTTGCCGGCGCCGTTGCGCCCGATGAGGCAGACGCGCTCGCCCGGCTCGATGCCGAATTCAACGGCGTCGAGCAGCGGGTGCAGGCCATAGGCCAGCGAGACGTTATCGAGAGTCAGCAGCGGCATGGAGCGGTATCGATCGGGGCACCGCCGTGGGCGGGCAAGTCGTCGGGACCGCGCTATTGGAACAGGTCCGGTGACCGCGTTCAAGCGGGCCGCTCAGAGCGGCGCCTTGAGCTTGCGCCCACCGGTTACCGCAAACCCCTCACGCTCGTAGAAGGCGAGCGTGCGCTCGAAGATGGGCAGGGGCGGCGTGGTCACTTCCAGGCGCGTCCAGCCCCGCTCGGCGCCGAAGTCCCGGGCCGCCGCGGCGAGCCGGCGTCCGATCCCGGCGCTGCGGTACGCCGGTCGGACGTAGAACTCGGCGATCGTGCCGAAGGTGCCCTCGGCATAGAGGGCGTAACTCTCGTACAGCGTCACCAACCCCACGGGCTCGCGCTCGCATGCGGCCAGAAAGACGATGTAACCGCCCGCCGCGATCAGCCGATGGGCTTCGGCGTTGCTCTTGGCCAGCTCGAACTGGAAGGCCGACACGCCGACGGCCTGCGTGATCTCGGCGAGCAGCTCGCCGACGAGTCCCGCGACCCGGGGGGCGTCCCCCGTCGTCGCCCGCTGCACACTGATCTCCACGTCGCTCCCCGCTTGGCCGGCGGCGGGCCGGGCGCGCCGGCCCTCTCGTTATGAGTTTTCTTTTTGCAGCAGCTCTATCGCCTTGAGCAGTTGCGTGTCCTTTCTGTCCTTGAACTGCTTGGCGTTCATGTGGCGCAGGTCCAGCGGCAGCACGGGCGTGGCGTCCTGCGCCAGTTTCACCACCTTGTCGGGCTTGATGCCCTTGTGCCAGATGGTATGCCCCTTGGGCGTGAGCCACTCCTCCACCGCGAGCAGCACCGCCGAGCCGTCGCTCAAGGGAAACTGCTGCAGCACCGTGCCCGTGCCGAAGGTCTGCTGGCCCAGGATGGTCGCCCGGTCGGCGTCCTGCAGGGCGCCGGCGAGGATCTCCGAGGCGCTGGCCGTGCCGACGTTGGTCAGCACCACCATGGGCATCTGTACGGTCGGGATGCTGTCGTCGACCGGCACCGGATGAACCTTGCCCTGGGCGTCCTTCTCCAACAGGACATTGCCGCCGTTGAGGAACAGGCTGGCCACCTTGATGGCCTGGTCGAGCAGCCCACCCGGGTCGCTGCGCAGGTCGAGCACGATGCCCGTCGCGCCGGCGGCACGCAGCGCATCGACCGCCTTCATCAGTTCCTGAATCGTGTCCTTGCTGAACGAGGCGATGCGCACATCGGCAATGTCGGTGCCGGGCAGCATGTGCCAGCTCACGCTGTGCACGTGGATGACCGCGCGCGTAATGGTCACGTCCTGCAGGTGTTCGGCCTTGGGTTCGTGAATGGTCAGCACCACCTTGGTGCCGGCCGGGCCGCGGATGCGGCGCACGACCTGGTCCAGCGTCTGGCCGACCACGTCCTTGCCGTTGACCTTGAAGATGACATCGCCCGGGCGCAGGCCCGATTTCGAGGCGGGCGAGCCGTCCAGCGGGGCGACCACCACGACCTGCTTGCCCTGCATACGGATCTCGGCGCCGATGCCGGCGAAGTGCCCCTCGATGGAGTCGCGCGTCTCTTTGAGTTGCTGGGGCGTGAGGAAGGTACTGTGGCCGGTATCGCCCAGGGCATCGACCATGCCGCTGATGGCACCGTAGGCCATGCGTTTGGGTTTGACGGCCGAGCGGTCGACATAGACCTTGTCGATCATGTTCCAGGCCTCGCCGATCAACTTGAACTCGGGCATGACCGAATCGGGCACGTTGGCATTGGGCACGGCGTCGGCCAGGAGCTGACGGTCGAGCATGACGCCCCCGCCCAGCCCGGTGACCAGCCAAAGCAGGCTGATGAGGGCAAGACGCGTCGCGCCTATGTTGCCAATCCGAAGGTGTCGCATGGTTGACCTTTCGTATGCGGTGGATGGTTCCGCCAAGGGGCAGCCCCAGCCTTAATATATGGCGTACGGCGCCCGCTTGACCGGGCATCGCGCGAAAACCAGACAGAGAATATCACCCCCCAGGCGGCGCTGAACATCACCACGGCGGCCGGGCACCATGACTAAACCGCGATACTCGCGGCCCGATACGCCGAAACGATGCCGATCGATCGCGCCGCGAACACCCCGGCCCCCCACCGGACCGGGACGCTTTGCAGCCGTGCCCGCACAGCGACACCGGCGCGCTAAGCCGGGCCGTCACTGCACGAACGACGGCTTGTTCCGTCATCCGACGACGGGGCCCATGCATCCCTTCGTGTGCGCCGCCCTCGACAGCGACACGAGCATTGGTCGAATGCGATCGCTTTGCGCGCCAATAGTCTTTACGAAAACTTATCGACTCGAGGCGCGAAAAACCCTGTCATATTGACGTCATATAAGCAAACGCGTATGCTTTACACCCGCTTGTGTTGAACACCTAAGAGACCGTGTTGCGGCGCAGCACGCGAACGACGGTCTTCCCGACACTGCCGATCCAGCCTTGCGCCCACGCCGCCTCGCGCGTATCGGCGAATGCACGCGTAGTGTCCAAAACCGAGGCAGAGGTTGACGTGATCGACGATCCTTATGAACAATTCCAACGCGAGGAAATGATCCTGCGCGACTGGCTGGCCCTGGACCGCACCGTGCTCGCCAACAAGCGCACCTTTCTCGCCTACGGCCGTACGTCCATCGCCATGTTCGCGCTGGGCATTGCCTTCGTGAAGCTGATCCACCATCAGTTCTTCGAGGTCTCCGGCTTCGTCCTGATGGCCCTGGGCGTGGTGGTGTTCGTCATCGGCGCCCGCGAGTTCATGAACAACACCGCCCGCTTCAAGCAGCTCGTCGAAAAAGAAAAACGGCTCGAAGAGAATCTGCGTCACAACTTCCGCTCCTCGGACGAAGCGGCTTAGCCGCCTCGTCCGCCGGTGCGAGTGACGAGTGACGAGACTCTGAATGCCAATGGCGAAGCCCTGCGCGGGCTCTCGCCGCTCCCGCCTTGAATTTCGGCCCCGGCCAATCCCCGCTTTTTCCTGCCAACTGCAAACTGCCTGCTGACCGCCGGTCCGCGCAGCGGACCCACGCCTCCCGCCGGCGATCCAACGCTGCTTTCGCCCAACCGCCGGTCGGCCTTCCCTCTTTCTGCCAACTGCAAACTGCCTACTGACCGCTGGTCCGCGCAGCGGACCCACGCCTCCCGCCGACGATCCAACGCCGCTTTCGCCCAACCGCCGGTCGGCCTGCCCTCTTTCTGCCAACTGCAAACTGCCTGCTGACCGCCGGTCCGCGCAGCGCACCCACGCCTCCCGCCGACGATCCAACGGCGCTTTCGCCCAACCGCCGGTCGGCCTTCCCTCTTTCCGCCAACTGCAAACTGCCTACTGACCGCCGGTCCGCGCAGCGCACCCACGCCTCCCGCCGACGATCCAACGCCGCTTTCGCCCAACCGCCGGTCGGCCTTCCCTCTTTCTGCCAACTGCAAACTGCCTACTGCCAACTCGTCCACACCTCACACCTCACGAGATATTTCTCGCATAAATCATGTGGTTGACCTTGTACTACACTTTAAGGTGTAAGCTTTTCGCCAAGTTCAGAGGATTCACACCATGAGTGAGCTGACCATCGGCCGGCTGGCCAGAAAATCCGGCCTTGCCACGGAGACCCTGCG
>Ga0209918_1001487_pt1 | contig 12493 bp, 10 predicted proteins | sample SalPonD_shore_MG_FD_185712 | JGI IMG/M metagenome (GOLD analysis project Ga0209918, IMG submission 185712) | Salt pond soil microbial communities from South San Francisco under conditions of wetland restoration - Salt Pond MetaG... | ecosystem: Environmental > Aquatic > Marine > Intertidal zone...
AAGTTATTTTGCGTGTTCGGAGTGAAAAAATGTGGTTTAGCGGCATTTTCGTAACTCTGGTCGCTTTTTCAGATCAGTGGAGATTGTTGACGGATAGAGCAGGGCGCCGGTGAACTGGGACCGTTAGGCATTTAATTCATAATTAGGAGTGTAGTATGAGTGATTTGGAAACAAGAAATATTTTTCTCGATACCTCTATATTTATCAAAAATAAATTTCAATTTCATAACTATAGATTTCAAAGATTAATCCAATTACGGAGAACAAGAAGTATCAGATTATATACCACTGATATTACGAACGACGAAATTCGTTTTAAAATTAATGAGTCTGTTGAAAAATCTATTCAAGCAGCAAGGACGTTCAGATCAAATGCTACAATTTTAAGTAATATTGGTGATCCACCTTTCAATCAAACATTTATTCGCCTTGATAAAAATGATATCCAAAAAAAGATTAATCAAATATATGAATCATTTTTAGAAGAATCTAAAACGAGTCAGTTATCTACCGATTCCGTTTCCATTAAGAGAGTTTTTCACAAATATTTTAACTCAATCGCACCATTTGGCATCGGAGAGAAAAAGAGTGAATTTCCAGATGCTTTCGTTATTGAATCTATCTCAGATTGGTGTAAAAAACAAAATAACAAAATCTATCTAATAAGTGGAGATAATGATTTTTTAGAGGCTTGTAAAGGTTCAGACAATTTACTTTACTTGGAAAAAATTGAAGAGTTTATAAACCTTATAATTAAACACGACGAAGAGTATGGCGAAAAAGCTGTGAAATTAGTTGAAGGTATCAGAGATGATTTAGCAGTAGAAATTGAAAATAAATTTGAATATTTAGGATTTTTTCTCGAGGATCAAGATGGAGAGGTAATAGATGTTAATGTGCTTAACGTTGAATTCAGGAATATATATTTTATTAATTATGATAATGATACAGGCTATTTTGAATTAGAAACCATTGTGAATTTTACCGCTGAAGTTATATATGATGATTTAGAAACTGCACACTATGATAGTGAAGACAAACAACTATATCCTTGGAGAAAAATCCAAAAACAGTTAGATAAATACGAAGAACTAATGGTTAACGTACGAGCTGATTTCAACGTCCCTGTTTCTGAAATTAAATATTTTCAAATTCTAGATATTAATGGTGGACAAGATATCTCTTTGCGAGTTGAAGAGTATGATCATTTTTAGTCAATTAAATGCCTAACCTCCGTTGCACCGGACGCCAAGAGCTGTGGCAGTCTCAGAAAGTTTCGGCTCCTTTGAAGGCTACGAAGTTGTTTTAGATGTTTTGAGTGAAAAATTTGAGTTTGGACTCATTTTCGGAAGTCCGGTCGCTTTTTCAATTCGCTGAAGAAAGTTAACAGGACAGAGCAGGGCGCCGGTGAACTGGGACCGTTGGGCAGCGCCGGATAAACGGTGGTTTTACCAAAAGACAAACCAATTTAATCGAAAGCAGTTGAACACTGAGAGCGTTCGTCAAATTTTTTAGGTCACGCGTTTTCTGACCGCTGTGGTGGCGCGAGCGTTGTCAAATCGCCTGCGGTTTTCCAACCTTTGGTCTCTTCCGAATCCGCAGTAAATTCGCCAAGGTTTTGTGTGATTTTTAAAATTTTGGTACGAATGAAAATTAAGTAGCGTTTGCTGAACGAAAATATGTAACGCACTTCGGTTGCAATTGTTGTCGCGTTTTCATCAGGAAGTCAGTTTTTCCAATGAGCAGCGCAAAGTTGCAGGGCGCCACAAAACTTATCTTCAGCACACGTCCCAATGGCGCTGTCCAACCTCCGTTGCACCGGACGCCAAGAGCTGTGTTGTTCTCAGAAAACTTTGGCTCCTTTAAATACTATGAGAGTGTTTTGAATGTTCGGAGTGGAAAATTTTAGTTTGGATGCATTTTCCGAACTCTGGTCACTTTTTCGAATTGTTGCATTTTATTGACAGGACAGAGCAGGGCGCCGGTGAACTGGGACCGTTGGGCAGCGCCGGAAGAACGGTTGGTTTACACACACGACAAACCAAATTAATCGAGAGGGATTGAATGCTCATAGCATTCCCCAAACTTTTTTCAACGCGTTTTCAAACCTGTGTTGTGGCGCGAGCGTTGTTGCAACTTTGAGCAATATTCAATGTTGGATCTCTTCCAAATCGATAGCAATTTTTTGGATATTTCGAGTGCCATTTTCGGTTTTCGCACATTTGAAACAGTGAACGGAATATCAAAAATTTGGTGTTACACGCACTTTGTTCAAAACTGTCGTCGCCTTTTCACCGGCAGTTTAGGTTTTCAAAGTACAAGTGCGCAATCTCACGGCGCCATTCATCTGATCAATTTGAGCGCATCTCCAATGGCGCTGTCCAACCTCCGTTGCACCGGACGCCAAGATCTGTCTTGCTCTCAGAACGTTTTGGCTCCTCTGAAGGCTATGAGAGTATTTTAACTATTCGGAGTGGAAAATTTTAGTTTCGATACATTTTCGGAATTGTGGTCGCTTTTTCAAATCGTTGGAAGTTAATTGGAACTCTATCACAGGGCGCCGGTGAACTGGGACCGTTAGGCAGCGCCGGATGAACAGCTGGTTAACCGACAAAATAAACCAATTTGATCGAAAGAAGTTTAATACTCAGAGCGTTCATCAAGCGTTTGTTCACGCGTTTTCTACTTGCTGTGGTGGCGCGAGCGTCAGCAAAATTGTATCAATAATCCACTGTCCGGTCTCTTCCAAATCCACCGCGCATTCTTGCCAATTTTTGAGCGGCATTTTTCACGCGTGTCTGTGTTGCAACTGTTCTACAATGTTCGATGCGATCGTGTAAAACACACTTCGCCTAAAATGGTGGTCGCGTTGTCATCAGGATTTCACGTTTGCTGCGTCACAGAGCACAAGTGAATGGCGCCACTCATTTGACACTTCGGCGCGCGTCCCCAATGGCGCGGCCTAACCTCCGTTGCACCGGACGCCAAGAGCTGTGGTGCTCTCAGAACGTTTTGGCTCTTCTGAATGGTATGAATTTGTTTTGCGTGTTTGGAGTGAAAAAATGTAGTTTGGAGGCATTTTCGGAAGCCTGGTCGCTTTTTCAGATCGAAGAAAGTTCGTTGAAACTTAGTTACAGGGCGCCGGTGAACTGGGACCGTTAGCCCGCAACATGTAGTTATTCAAGGTTTAGAAGGAGGCAAATTTTCCTATGAAGCATAAGATTATTGCAGGTAATGATATTCTTAGTATTGTTGAAAAGTATTATCTTGGTGTCAATGAAATTATACTGTGTTCCCCGTTTTTAAGTTTAAACACAATGGAAGCTATTTTTGACATCTTGCAAAAGAAAAGTCAGATCAATCTGAAATTAATCACGAAATATGATCCAATCGATTTGTTAATGAATACCTCCGACGAACAGGCATTTCATTATGTGTTTGAAAAGAATCATTTTCAGAAGTGGAATATTGAAGTATACATCCTGAATAATCTCCATGCAAAAATCATTGTCCTGGGATCAAAGGCTGCGATTATTGGCTCCTCGAATTTGACTTATAGTGGGTTTCATCGCAACCAAGAGCTGGGAATTGGCATTTTTGAGAAGGATTCAAAAATAACCACGATTCGGAAACGACTGGATGGGTTTATGGCGAAGGGCAATCTATTAACCGAACAAGATTTTCAGGTATATTGTGAAAATGACCTCCCACAATATGAAAATCGCGTAGCAACCGTGAAAAAGTTATTGAGTGATATTAGACGAGCGAGAGACGTGGGCTTGCAAAGCTTTGTCCCGGGAGATGAGACCACACAAGAGATTGATTATTTTGATGGAGTGAAGGCAATTTTACAATTTATTCAGGAAAAAGCACCAAGGAAAAAAGATTGTATTGAATGGTTGAATGAGCGCTCGATGCGTGAGGGAAAAGAAATTAACGAGCATCGGTTAACTTTTTTACAAAACCTTGGATTAATCACATTTTCTCCAGACTCCGTGTCGTTGTCTCAGTTTGGAGCAGAAATCTTAACAAATAATTCTACGAGTTTGTTTTACGATCGTTTAACACTGCGGCATCCAGAATTTGAAAAATTGAGTGTGTTATTTGATTCGCGGTCAAAAATCCATCCTAACGATTTAGGTGACAATCAAAAACTATATGGCAGTGCTGAATATTGGGCAGCGCGGCTACGGTGGTTAGAAAGTCTTGGCAAAGTTGAAGTGGTAAAAGAGGGGCGGCGTAAACTTTATGCGAAGTTACATTAGCTTCAGTGTGTTCTGTTGCGGGCTAACCTCCGTTGCACCGGACGCCAAGAGCTGTGGCAGTCTCAGAATGTTTCGGCTCTTCTGAGTGCTATGAAGTTGTTTTGAATGTTCAGAGTGAAAAAATTCAGATTGGAAGCATTTTCAGAACTCTGGTCGATTTTTCAAATCATTGGAGAAATTTAACAGGACAGAGCAGGGCGCCGGTGAACTGGGACCGTTAGGCAGCGCCGGTTGAAAAATGTTGTGACCAAATAAACAGAAACACCGAAACCATTGTGGTGAAATTGATGGCTGATAGTTTGGTCACAGTTTTGTTTGCGCGTTTTCTATTTGCTATGGTGGCGCAAGCATTTTCATAATTTGGTCGTAAATCCAATGTTTGATCTCTTCCGCAGCGTTGTGCTTGTCCTGGATTTTTCGCGGACAACTGTCGCCCTTGGCTGCTGTTCAACTGCCGTGCTTTGCCGATGTCGCCGCGTCGTCGGAATGCTGTAGTTGAAACGTTGGTGTATTTTCGATGGTTTCGGAGAGCAATTTGTACACAATTCAGGCTGTTGTTGGTTGGTGCGTGCCGTTTTGGCTCGCGTTGTTTTGTCTCCCGTGACTTTTCGAACTCAACAACACTTTCCAGACGTTTGGAAAATATTGAACCTATTTCCACGGGGAATTTGAAATGCATTGCGCGCCTCGAAGCGATACTCTATTTTCCGAACGCTGCAGCTGAAATTCCCTCGGGTTTATTGCACGAAATACGTCGTCGATATTTCGGAGACTTTTGGAGGAACAGTCGCGTTTTCTATGGGATTTTAATTTTTTCTCAGCAATGGAGCGAGATTTTGTGGCGCCACTCATTTGACACTTCAGCGCGCGTCCCAATGGCGCTGTCTAACCTCCGTTGCACCGGACGCCAAGAGCTGTCTCAGTCTCAGAACGTTTCGGCTCCTTTGAATGCTTTGAGACTATTTTGAGTGTCTGGAGTGAAAAAATTGAATTTGGACACATTTTCGAAACTCTGGTCGCTTTTTCAAACCGTTGAAGAAATTTGGCAAGACGGAGCAGGGCGCCGGTGAACTGGGACCGTTAGGCAGCGCCGGTTGAAAAATGTTGTCACCTCAAAAAATAGAAATATTGAAACCAGTGTTGAGAAATTGATGACTGAAAGTTTTGTCACCGTTTTTGTTCACGCGTTTTCTGACCGCTGTGGTGGCGCGAGCGTTGTCGTTTCCTCGAAGAAAATCCGGCGTCTGGTCTCTTCCGCAGCGCGGTGCTCGTCCTGGATGTTTCGTGAGCCATTGTTGCCTTCGGTTGCTGTTCAGTTGCCGTGCTTTGCCGATGTCACCGCGTCGTCGGAACGCTGACGTTGCATCGCTGGTGTATTTTCGATGGTGTTGAGAGGAATAAGTATGAGAAATTTCGTGGAGGTATTGGTTGGTGCGTGCCGTTTTAACTCGCGTCGTTTTATCCACGGCAGGATTCCAAAACGCTGCAAAACTTTCCAGTGATTTTGGAAAGATTGCACCTTTTTCCGCAGGAATGTTGAACGTCCATTGCGCGCCTCGATGCGCTGCCCTCGTTTCCGGGTTCCGTAGCTGACTTTGCATCGGGTTGTTTGCACGAAATACTTCGTCGGTATTTCTGAGGCTTTTCAAGGGACTGTCGCGTTTTCAATGGGATTGTAATTTTTCGAAGCTCTGTGGTAAGATTTTGCGGCGCCACTCATCTTCACCTTCGGCGCACGTTCCAATGGCGCTGTCTAACCTCCGTTGCACCGGACGCCAGGAGCTGTCTTAGTCTCAGAATGTTTTGGCTCTTCTGAATGTTACGAGATGATTTTGAGTGCTTGGAGTGAAAAATTTTGGTTGGGACATATTTTCGGAAGTTCAGTCGCTTTTTCATACCGGAGGAAGTTCGTTGGAATTTTCTCACAGGGCGCCGGTGAACTGGGACCGTTAGGTAGTTTTGGCATTGTGAATTTTAGACTGAGGTGAGTTGTCCTTATGAAGAAACATAGTAGCAAATTTATGTTAATGACTGGAAATGAACTTTGGGAATTTCTTTCAGAAAAATCTGCATCTTTTCGTGAAGCCTATATTATGTCTCCTTTTATATCAAAAAGTGGGTGGCAAAAAATAGCCGATTTGATTGATGCGAATCCTCGAAAGATTCAATTAAATCTCATCACTCGGAAAGATCTCTTAAGCCTTGTCTTACAACATCTTGATCTTGGTGTAATCAAAGACATACTTCAACGGAAAGAACAGGCACGCTATAATTCAACCTTTGATTTGCGTTGGGTACCAGATCTTCACGCAAAAATGTATTTATTCAAACCGCTCAATATTTGTGTGATTGGATCATCTAACCTATCGAATGCTGGTTTTGGAGATAATGGAAAAGAAATGAATGTGGTTTGGGAAAATTCTCCAACAATGTTTCGAGAGATTTACCAAAAATTTCTGATATATTGGAACGCCTCTCAGGTGGAAAAATTTACTTGGGTTCGCTATGAACAAATGCAACGAACAATTGCTCTTCCCCGATTTCAGAATTTAAAAAATAGCCTTGAGCTATTGCGCTCACGGCAATCAACTTTACCAGAGTTTACTCGCCAAGGGAAAGAACACAAATCTGCACAAAACCTGAAGAAAATAGCGAACTATGTAAAGAAACATCCTACTTGGCAATCACTCAAAAAGCATCTATCAAAAATTAGTAAAGCCACCTCAGTAGAAAATAAGATTTATTTCCTCATTCAAAATGAGTTCCTTGAAGTGATTGATCAAGGTAAATTAGGAGTAAGTGAAAAAGGATGGAATATCTTAAAAGAAAAACAGAATATGTTTGACTGGCTTTGTAATATTGAGCCAAATATATCTGTGGTATTCCAATGGATTAATGCCAATCCATACAGCACGTATGATCAGATAGATTTAGCGATTGACTCAGTCGATAGAAGACAAATTGAAAGGATTGTACGTTGGTGTGTTTCAATGAATTTAATAGGTTTTGCTGATAAAAATAGATTTCGCAAATGGTACACAACTGACCAGGCAAATACTATTCAGATTCCCAAAACTACCTAACCTCCGTTGCACCGGACGCCAAGAGCTGTGTCGGTCTTGGAATGTTTTGGCTCTTCTGAATGCTACGAAATTATTTTGGATGTTTGGAGTGAAAAATTCTGGTTTGGGGGCATTTTTGGCAGTCTGGTCGCTTTTTCAATTCACTTGAGATTGGTTGTTATTTTCTCACAGGGCGCCGGTGAACTGGGACCGTTGGGCAGCGCCGGATAAACGGTTGGTTTACCCACAAGACAAACCAATTTAATTGGGTGAAATTGAACGCTCAGAGCGTTCGTCAAACATCTGTTCACGTGTTTTCTAAATGCTGTGGTGGCCCGAGCGTTGTCAACACTTCGTGCGACATTCAATGTTGGGTCTCTTCCAAATCGTTAGCAATTTTCCTGAATTTTTCGAATGCAACTTATGGTTTTAGCTGATCTGCACATTCAGAAGCTTTGTCTTTACAAAAGTGTGTAACTCACTTCGCTTGAACTTGTCGTCGCGTTTTCATCAGGAAATCAGTTTTTCCACACAGCGGCGCAGAGTTGCAGGGCGCCACAAATCTTAACTTCAGCATGCATCCCAATGGCGCTGTCCAACCTCCGTTGCACCGGACGCCAAGAGCTGTGGCGCTCTCAGAATGTTTTGGCTCCTTTGAGGGCTATGAGAGTATTTTGAGTGTATGGAGGGAAAAAAATGTGGTTTCGACGCATTTTCAGCAGTCTGGTCGCTTTTTCAAATTGCTACAATTTGTTTACAGGCCAGAGCAGGGCGCCGGTGAACTGGGACCGTTAGCCGGCTTTAATCCAAGTCTTATTGATATCGTTGCTTCTTCTATATTTTTAAAAAATAAGTAACACAGATCCTTAACTATTGTGCTTAAAAATATAAAAACTTTCAATTGATAATATATAGTTAATAAACAAATTACAAAGTGAAAGAAGATTAATATGACAGATTTTCAAAAATTATGCTGGTATTGTGAGAAAAATAATTCTCAAGATGAATATACTGTCCCTTATGATATACATAAATTGATTAGAAGAAAAGGCACATATGTGATTTTTGGGCGATCCGTTAAAACTAAATATCTTAGTAAAACAATTAATATCCCACGTTGTAAAAAGTGCTCTCAAATTCACTCAAAAATATTTGATATAAGTGCTATAAGCTATCTTGTTATCTGTGCTATATTCATTTGGAACAAAATAATATTAAATAATGAAAATACTTTTGATCAGATCATAATTGGGTCAGTTCTAGTGCTAATATTCGGAATCCCAATATTTTTAATAATATCTTGGCTTGTAAAAAAACTGTTTGGAATTAAAGAAAATAGAGATGAAGATTATCCAGAAATAGCGAATTTGTTGTCCCAAGGTTGGGAAAGTGGATCGAAGCCTTATTTGAAAGGCGAAAACTATAATTCTAAATAGGTGATTAATAGTATTATTATTAAACAATAATAATTTATCATCTTAATTTAACTGCTATATATTTTATCGTTTAATAAATTAAGTTATCCTTGGAAAAATGAAAGACACAATTCCCAATATAAGTTATAAAAGCCGGCTAACCTCCGTTGCACCGGACGCCAGGAGCTGTCTCAGTCTCAGAAAGTTTTGGTTCCTCTGAATGCTATGAAATTGTTTTAGGTGTTTTGAGTGAAAAAATGTGGTTTGGACGCATTTTCTAAAGTTCGGTCGCTTTTTCAGATCGTTGGAGATTTCTTGACGGACGGAGCAGGGCGCCGGTGAACTGGGACCGTTAGGTTGTGTTTTTCTCTTGGATTCAAGTCTGTGGATCCAAATCAAATAGAAATAGGAGATACTATTATGGTACAGAGATTTTTATCATTTCTTTTGGGGATAGTGGTTTTGGTCATTCTGCAACATTGTGCTCCAACTGTTCCAGCCTTTTCGACCACAAAAACTATCGAAGCAAAAGCGACCTTGCAGCAAAGTAATCAACGCTTTTTTGAAATGTTACTCGAGCAGGTGAATATTGATTCCGTCTGTGAGAAGTATATTCCAGCACGCAGTCGGATTATTCTCCAATCCCTAGAAATTTCAGAAGCCAATGATCTTCCACTGCTTGCGATTATCGAGGATACATTTTTGAAAAAGTTAGCACAGGAAGGCTATCGTGTGTTGGATCGTGACCCGGAATCTTTACGGTATCTGCTACAAGAAAATCATCCCGGGCAGTTTCAGTATTATATTGCAAATCCAATGATGCCTCTTACTGCTGACAAACAGATTCAAATACAAACGGAGACATTCGATTGGTCTCAGTTCCATTTGTTTGATACCTCCTTGCAAACCGCGCAATATATCGTATTATATCGGATACTCGAAGCAGGAATTCTCTATCGTCCCAGTGACCAGCCATATTCAAACTCCCTGAAACGGGAAGGAGCTATTCGGTTAAATGTCAGAATTGTCGATGCTCAGACTGGGCAAATTGCAGCCGCAACCACGCTGCAGACTTTGCAACACGATTCAATTAATGCCCAGTTACAACAGGAACTCGCTAATTTCCATTATGCGTTTTTTGGATATCAATATCCAGTGAAACGCGGATCGAATGCGGGGCAAATAAGGCAAGTTGAGCCAGTGTATCATTATCGGACGACCGCAACATCTTCACAAAGAAGATCACAAAGCAATCGACCCGGTCGTGATTTAAATGAGCCAAAGCATTAGAATAGCTTAGAAAAACACAACCTAACCTCCGTTGCACCGGACGCCAGGAGCTGTGTCAGTCTCAGAATGTTTCGGCTCCTCTGAATGCTATGAGATGATTTTGAATGTTCGGAGTGGAAAATTTTGGTTCAGACACATTTTCGGAAGGCTGGTCGCTTTTTCAGATTGCTGGAGTTCAGTTGGAAGGTAATCACAGGGCGCCGGTGAACTGGGACCGTTAGGCTTTTTTAAGAACTTGGTTTCAATTAGGGTGCATTTAATAAAAGGAGAATTTTTGTTATGCTGGAAAAATGTCTGATATGTCAGTTCCCTGCAATAAAAGAACATAGTCAAACAAATAGGGATGAATTTACTTTTGACTGTTTTAGATGTGGTACATATAGAGTTGATGGTTTGTTTGCCGCTCAGATAGGAGAAATTGAAGATCAACAAATTGTTGCGAATATTTCCGGATGGTTACGGGAACATCAGAATGAATTGTTGGATATAAAACGTCTTAATTATCTCAAAAAATTAAAAACCCCTTCTGTTGCTGAGAAAGGTAATAAGATACTCACATTTCTATCTGAAAAGTATCCTATGGCGGGGATGAAAATTGATATGTCAGTTGCGCCTTTGTCTGAATTCTATAGTAATAAATCCAAGGAACCCCGTGATATGACTGAACAGTTACTTGAAAAAATTAAAAATAAGGCTCCTTTGTTGTCTATTTCCTGGACTCAACATCATTACGAACTTCAATACATATTAGAAAAATACTTGGAGGATTCTCAACATTTTATACTCTTCGAAGATAATAACGTGATGATTACGCCTGCAGGTTGGTCTCATATTGAGCAGTTAAAAAAGTCAAACCCAAATAGTGAGTTAACATTTGTTGCAATTGAGTTTTCAGATGATCTCCTTGAATATTGTGATGAATATATTTTTGAGGGTATTTCATTAGCCGGGTACAAGCCTGAGAGAGCGGATAAGAAAGAACACAATGATCTAATTGATGATAAAATCGCTTCATTAATTCGCCAAAGTCGATTTATAGTAGCTGATTTTACAAACAACAATCGTGGTGTTTATTATGAGGCTGGATTTGCCCGTGGGTTAGGTATTCCTGTTATTTGTTTATGTAGAAAAAATGATTTTGAATCAGATGAGACAAGAGTTCATTTTGATATCCAACACTATGATTTCATACTCTGGGAAGAAGAAAATGGAGAGAGGTTGGTCTCGAGGCTACAATCAAGAATTGAAGCGACAATTGGAAAAGGAAATTTGAGTAGAAGTTCTTAAAAAAGCCTAACCTCCGTTGCACCGGACGCCAAGAGCTGTGTCAGTCTCAGCAAGTTTTGGCTCCTCTAAATGCTATGAAGTTTGTTTTAAAGGTTCGGAGTGAAAAAATATGGTTCGGACGTATACTCCAATGTCTGGTCGCTTTTTCAAAACGATGAAGATTTTTGCTAGGATGGAGCAAGGCGCCGGTGAACTGGGCTTGTTAGGCAGCGCCGGTTGAAAAATGTTGTAACCTGAAAAATATGGTAAATAAAATCAGTTGGCGACCAATTGGCTATTCGGAGAATTTGTCGCAGTTTTTTAGACGCGTTTACTGAATGCTGTGGTGGCGCGAATGTTGTCGTTTTCTATAGGAAAACCCGGTGTCTGTTCTCTTCCGTAGCGCTATGCTTGTCCTGGATTTTTTGCGAGCAATTGTTGCCTTCGGTTGCTGTACAGTTGCCGTGCTTTGCCGATGTTACCGCGTCGTCGAAACGCTGTAGTTGAAACGTTGATCTATTTTCGATGGTGTCGAGAGTAATCACTGGAAATTTCGTGGAGGTATTGGTTCGTGCGTGCCGTTTTGGTTTGCGTCGTTTTATCCACGGCAGGATTCCAAAACGCTGCAACACTTTCCGGTGATTTTGGAAAGATTGCACCTTTTTCTGCAGGAATTTTGAACGTCCATTGCGCGCCTCAATGCACTAATCTCGTTTCCGGGGTCAGTAGCTGCATTTCCATCGGGTTGATTACGCGAAAAACGTCATCGACATTTCGGAGACTTTTCAATCCACAGCCGCGTTTCCAATGGGGTTTTAATTTTTCTGAGCAATAAAGCGAGATTGTGTGGCGCCACTCATTTTCCACTTCGGTGCGCGTCCCGAATGGCGCTGTCTAACCTCCGTTGCACCGGACGCCACAAGCTGTGTCAGTCTCAGATTGTTTCGGCTCCTTTGATTGTTATGAGAACATTTTGAATGTCCGAGGTGAAAAAATATAGTTTAAATGCATTTTCAGAAATCTGGTCACTTTTTCAGATTATCGAGGATAATTGGAATTTTCTCACAGGGCGCCGGTGAACTGGGACCGTTAGGCAGCGCCGGTTGAACAGATGGTTAACTCAATAGACAAACCAATTTAATTGGGTGAAATTGAACGCTCAGAGGGTTCGCCAGACTGTTGTCCACGCGTTTTC
>Ga0209918_1001488_pt1 | contig 12486 bp, 9 predicted proteins | sample SalPonD_shore_MG_FD_185712 | JGI IMG/M metagenome (GOLD analysis project Ga0209918, IMG submission 185712) | Salt pond soil microbial communities from South San Francisco under conditions of wetland restoration - Salt Pond MetaG... | ecosystem: Environmental > Aquatic > Marine > Intertidal zone >...
TCGCCCGGGAGTACGACGTCTCCCGCGAGGACCAGGACGCGTTCGCCCTGCGGAGCCAGCAGCGGGCCGCGGCGGCCACCGACGAGGGCCGGTTCGCCGAGGAGATCGTGCCCATCGAGACCGACGACGGCAGCGTGACCGAGGACGAGGGCATCCGCCGCGACACCAGCCTGGAGGCGCTCGCCGGCCTCTCGCCGGTCTTCCAGAGCGACGGCACCGTGACGGCCGGGAACGCCTCGCAGATCTCCGACGGCGCGGCGGCCACGCTCGTCACCAGCGAGGCCTTCGCCGACGACCACGGCCTCGACGTGCTGGCCACCGTCGGCGACCACAACGTGGTCGGGGTCGACCCGACCGTCATGGGCATCGGGCCCGTGCCCGCCACCCGGGGCCTCCTGGAGCGGACGGGCGAGGCCATCGACGACTTCGACCTCGTGGAGCTCAACGAGGCCTTCGCCAGCCAGAGCGTCTACTGCCAGCGCGAGCTGGGGGTGCCCGACGACCGGTTCAACGTCAACGGCGGCGCCATCGCCATCGGCCACCCGCTCGGGGCCTCCGGCGCCCGGCTCCCGGTGACGCTGGTCCACGAGCTCCGGCGCCGGGGCGGCGGGCGGGGGCTGGCGACGCTCTGCGTCGGGTTCGGCCAGGGCGCGGCCATCACCCTCGAGGTGCCCTGAACGGCCGGTCCGGCGGCCGTCGTAGCGTCAGCGAGCTGATGCTACCGGCCGACAGTCCCGGCCAACCGGCTCCAACCCGCCCACGTCGTCCGTTTCCGACGCCAGAATCCCGCGGATCTAAGGCGCGCCTACCGGCGCCGCGTCCCGGCCGAGGAGCCGGGCTCGGTTCCCGAGTTCCTGGAACCATGGTCCGGTTTCATCCCCGGAGCCGTCGTACCCTTTCTCGTGAGTTACACCATCCACACCAGAACGTTCGGTCGGGAGGTCGAGTTCGAGTACCCGTCCAGCCTGCTGGGCTACTGGACGGTGTTCCTGCGCCTCATCGTCGGCTACTGGTTCCTGAGCGCCGGGCTCGAGAAGTACGCCTGGTTCCCCGGCGGCGAGGCCTTCAACGCGGCGGGCTGGATGGCCGGGGCGACGCAGGGGACCGTCGTCCACGGCTTCCTCGCGTGGGCCGCGGCCAACCCGACGATGCTGGCGTTCACCAACGTCGCCATCCCGCTCGGCGAGACGCTCATCGGGCTCGGCGTCCTGCTCGGGGCGTTCCTCCGGCTGGCCGCGTTCTTCGGCGTCGTGCTGACGACGTTCTTCTACCTGGGGAACGCCGACTTCGCCAACGGCTTCGTGAACGGCGACCTGTTCGGCATCCTGCTGTTCGCCACCCTCATGGTCTGGGCCGCGGGCCGCATCTACGGGGTCGACCGCTACCTGGAGGCCACGGCGTTCGTGCAGCGCAACCGCTGGCTCCGCTGGCTCCTCGGCTGAGCCCGCCGCGGTCCGGGTCGCTTCGGTCTCCTTCTCCCGGCTCGTCGATGAGCCGACCGCTCACCCCCGCTGGCGACACCAGTCGACGGCCTCGCGCACCGCGTCCCGGCGACCGAGGAAGGTGAGGTGGTCGCCCTCGCGGACGACGAACGCGGGGTCGGGGATTCGGTTGTCGCCGTCGCGGCTCACCAGGGCGATGAGGCAGCCGGCCGGGAGCTCGGCGTCGAGCTCGCCGATGGACCGGCCGACGACGGCCTCGGCGGTCACGGCCACCTCCTGGACGTCGCCCGCCCGGCCGAGCTCGGTCATCCACGCCGACACCGCCGGCCGCTCGATGGCGTTGTCGATGGCCCAGGTCGTGGCCTCCGTGGCGGAGATGGCCCGGACCTCGAGCTCGTCGAACGCCACGACGTTGTCCGGCTCGTTGACGCGGGCGATGACGTCCTCGACGCCGTGGCGCGAGCGGGCCAGCTGGGCGACGAGCAGGTTGACGTCGTCGTCCCCGGTCGCGGCGACGACGAGCTTCGCCCGGTCGGCGCCGGCCGCCGCGAGCTCGGCCGCCTCGGTTCCGTCGCCCAGGCGCACGGCGTACCCCTCGCTCCGCGCCGCCTCGACGACCGACGGTTCGACTTCGACGATGACCACGTTCTCGCCGCGGTCCTCGAGGCGTTCGGCGAGCGACCGGCCCACCTTCCCGCCGCCGACGATGATGACGCGCATGGGAATCACGTTGAGCATCCCGGCGAACTGCCGGGCGAGTCCGGCCTCGAACACGACCGTGACGAAGACCACCAGGAACACCGTCCCGACGAGGACGGTCGCCGCGTCCGGTCGGCCCGCGGCCCGGAGCTGGATGGCGAACAGCGTCGCCACGGAGGCCGGGATGATGCCGCGGGGGCCGACGAAGCCGACGAAGGCCTTCTCGCCGGCCGTGAACCGGCCGCCCACCGTCGAGAGGAGGACCCCGACGGGCCGGACCAGGAGGACGACGGCCAGGACGACGAGCAGCCCGCCGACGCCGAGGGTGACCAGCGTATCGACGCGCAGCAGGGCAGCCAGCGCGACGAAGACGAACGAGAGCACCAGCAGCGTGACGTCGCCCTTGAACGCGGCGATGGCCTCGTCGTACGGCAGGTCGGCGTTGCCCAGGACGACGCCGGCCGTGGCGGCCGCGGCGATGCCCGACTCGGGCGAGACCAGCTCCGCGCCAGCGTAGGCCACCAGCGCGCCGGCCAGGGTCAACAGCCGGGCGAGCTGTGGCGCGTTGCCCGTCGAGAGGTCGACGTGGACGAGCAGGTAGTAGACGGCCGCGGCCACGACGAGCCCGACGACGAGGCCGGTCCCGAGCTTGCCGAAGAACAGCGGTACCAACGACGCGAGGTCCGTCGGCCCCACGACGACCGCCTCGAAGATGACGACCGCCAGGATGGCCGCGGTGACGTCGTTGACGATGCCCTCGGTCTCGAGCGCCCCGGCGACCCGGTCCCGGACGGGGACGACGGCGAGGACGGGGGCGATGACCGTCGGGCCCGTCGCGACCAGCAGCGCGCCGACGAGGAGCCCGACGTCCCACGAGGTGCCGAGCGCGTAGCGGACGGCCGCCGCGGTGCCGAGCAGCGACACGGCCGCCCCGACCGTGACGAGCCGGAGGGTCGCCGTCGGCGCCGCCCGGAGCTTCTCGACGGTGAGGTGGTAGGCCCCTTCGAAGACGATGATGGCGACCGACAGCCCCACGATGGCCGAGAGCGCGCCCCCGAACGCGTCGGGGCCGAGCAGGCCGAGCCCCTCATCGCCGAGCGCCAGCCCGGCCGCTAGGAGGAAGACGACGCTCGGGACCCGGAGGCGGTCGGCCACGACCTGGGCGGCCACGCCGATCGCCAGGACGGCGGCGACGAGCCCGATGAGGTCACCGCCGGCCATCGTCCACCGCCATGGGCCGAGAATGTTCGTCGGACGCGGGCATAAGGGCGCGCCTCGCTCGTCGGCCGACTCCACCCACCCCCCGCGCCCCATCCGGCGGCCGCGACGGGCTACGAGTTCCGCATCGACACCGGCCACGAGGACACGATGGGCAGGGCCGACGTCACGGTGAAGGCGGTCTTGCGGGCCGCCCCGCGGGCGTACTGCCGCGCGCTTCGCGGGATGGGGGTCCGCCGGCCCCGGAGGTCGGTGTCCCCCTCGCGGATGGCCTCGACCACCCGCGCGCCGTCGACCGCCGACGGCGGCGTGGCCGGCTCGACGTCCGGGAGCCGGATCTCCGTGTAGGTTCGGCCGACGTACTGGATGGCGTGGGCGTCGCTGCCCCCGAGCCGGGGGTAGCCCCACCGACTGGCGAAGGCGTCGGCGCGGCGGTTGCGGTAGCCGGTGAACAGCATCGAGTTGTAGACCTCGATGCCGTCACAGTCGGTGAGGTGGCGACGGCGCACCCCGTGGCGGCTGCGCTGGAACGGGTGGGGGACCACGGCGACCCCGCCGAGGTCGCGCACCGCCGCGACCGTCTCGTCGAGCGGCTTGCCCCGGGGCGGGAGCTCGTCGACCCCCAGGGCCAGCAGGTGGCCGACCCTGGTCGACACCTCCACGCCCGGGATGCCGACCAGGCCGAACTCTGGGGCCCACTCGGCCGCGTGCAGCGAGTCCTCGATGGCGTCGTGGTCGGTCACCACCACGCCGTCGAGCCCGATGGCCGCCGCCTGGTCCAGGATGAGCTCGACCGGTTCGTGGCCGTCGTAGGAGCCCCGGGAGTGGACGTGCGGGTCGATGCGGAGGGTCGCCCCGGAAGCGGGCATCGTGCAGGCCTATCGGCTCGACGCATATCAACTTCCTGGCCCCGGGCGACGCCCTGGCTCACGGTCGTCGACCGGTCCGCTCGGCCGGTCGCGGCCGCGCGGCTGAGACGTCGTCGGCCGCGCGGCTCAGGCCTCGCCGTAGATGTCGCGGACCTGGGCCTCGTAGTACGACAGGACGTTCCGTCGCTTCTTCTTCAGCGACGGGGTGAGCAGGTCGTTCGCCTCGGTGAACTCGTCCGGGACGAGCCGGAACTGCTTGATGGTCTCGTGGGGCTCGAAGTACCGGTTGACCCGGTCGATGGCGTCCCCCACGAGGTCGCGGACGCGGTCGTCCTCGCAGAGGGCGGCGCGGTCGTCGGGCAGGGTGACGCCCCGACGGTCGGCCCAGTCGCGGACGCCCTCGACGTCGGGGACGACCAGCGCCGCGACGAACTTCTCGCGGTCCCCGATGACCATGACCTGCTCGACGACCTCGACGGACGCGAACGCGTCCTCGATGGGGGTCGGGGCGACGTTCTTCCCCGTCGAGAGGACGATGAGCTCCTTGGCGCGCTCGAGGAAGGTGAGGTAGCCGTCCCCGTCGACCGCGACGATGTCGCCCGTGCGGAACCAGCCGTCCGGCGAGAAGGCCCGCTCGGTGGCCTCCGGCTTGCGCCAGTAGCCGCGGGCGACGTTCGGCCCTCTGACGAGCAGCTCGCCGACCTCGCTGGGGACGTCGACGAACTCGTCCGCCTCGACGACGCTCGCGTCGAGGCGCGTCTCGACCCCGGGGAGCGGCGGGCCGATGGTCCCGATCTTCGGCGCCTCGAACGGGTTGACCGAGACGACCGGGGAGGTCTCCGTCAGCCCGTACCCCTCGAGCACGGGGAGCCCCATCCCGAAGTAGAGTGCGATGAGGTCGGCCGAGAGGCTGCCGCCCCCCGAGATGAGCAGCTCGAGGTTCCCGCCGAAGGCCTCGCGGATGGTGGAGAAGACCAGGCGGTCGGCGAGGCGGTGGCGCGTCGACAGCCACCAGTCCGGGTCCGGGGTCGTGGCGTAGGCCCGGCCCACCTCGATGGCCCAGTCGAAGATCCGCTGGCGGACCGCCGACTCGGCGGCCGCCTCGCGGATGCCGTCGTAGATCTTCTCGTAGACCCGGGGGACGCTCGTCCCGACGGTCGGCCGGATGGCCTGGAAGTCCGCCTGGATGGTGTCGGGGCTCTCCGCGTAGGCGACCGTCGCGCCGGCCGCGAACATGTGAAAGTGGCCCGCCAACCGCTCCAGGACGTGGGCGAGCGGCAGGAAGGAGACGGCGACCGAGTCCGGGCCGATGACGGGACGGTCGCCCTTGTCGGGGCGCGGGCCGTACCGGCGGCGGACCTGGTCCACGTTCGACTTGAAGTTCCAGTGCGTCAGCTCGACGCCCTTGGGCTGGCCCGTCGTGCCCGAGGTGTAGATGAGGCTGGCCAGGTCGTCGGGGTCCCGCTCGTCGAGCCACGACTGATAGGTCGCCTCGTCGAACGACTCGGCCCCGAGGGCGTGGACGTCGGCCAGCGTGTAGACGTCCGGCCGGTCCATCACCGGGCCCTCGGTCTCGTCCATCACGACGACGAACTGGAGGTCCAGCTCGTCCTCGACCTCGAGGAGCCGGTCCAGCAGCCGCCCGTCCTGGACGACCACGCCCGAGGCCCCGGCGTCCCCGAGGATGTACCGGACCTGCGACGGCGAGGAGCTGGTGTAGACCGCCGTCACCACGCCCCCCGCGGCCAGCAGCCCGAAGTCGCAGAGCGCCCACTCCATCCGGGTGTCGGCGAAGAGGCCGACGCGGACCCCGTCCGCGACGCCCAGCTCACGGAAGCCCGCGGCCAGCCGGGCCACGAGGTCGTGCATGCCGTCGTAGGTGACCGAGCCCCACCGCCCGTCCGGGGCGGCCGGCAGCACGTCCGGCGTCAGGGTCCGGTCGTAGACGCCACCCTTGTACCGCTGGGCGATCCCCCGGCCGTTCCGGACCGCCGACTCGGCGAACATCCGCGAGAGCGTCTCCTTCCCGGAGACGTGGTCCTCGAAGTCGGCCTCGGCCGCTCGCCAGTCCATGGCCGTTTCTGCGACCCCGCGGCCATATAACCGTGGGAGCCGCCGACCAGTCGCCGGGAATCGGCCCGTCGGTCGGTGAGGGGACTGCCGCGACTGCCGCCGACCGAGCGCTTAGGGGCGTGGCCGCCGAAGCCGGGGTATGACGGGGGACGAGCGGTGACCGACGAGCCGCGGGCGGGGACCGACGAGCCGCGATTCGTCGACGGCGGGTCGGTCGGCGTCACCTGGCTCGCCCACCCGGCCGAGACGATGGAGCGGGCGAGCCACGCGCTGACGGCCGCCGACGGCGTCTGGCTCGTCGACCCGCTGGCCGCCGACGGCGTCTTCGACGCCATCGACGGTCTCGGGACCGTCGCCGGGGTCGTGCTCCTGCTCGACCGGCACAAGCGTGACTCGGCCGCGTTCGCCCGGCACTACGACGTCGCGGTCCACGTCCCCCGCCCGCTGGGCGACGCCGCGGACGAACTCGGCGCGCCGGTCGTCCCCGTCGCCGACGAGCTGGGCGATAGCGGCTACCGGCCCCGGCCGGTGGTGCGGAACCGCCTCTGGCGTGAGGCGGCGCTCGTCAGCGCGGACGGCACGACCGCCGTCGTGCCCGAGGCGCTCGGGACGGGGGAGTACTATCTGGCTCCCGGCGAGGACGTCGGCGTGCACCCGGCCCTGCGACCGTTTCCGCCCAGACGGGCGCTCGGCGACCTCGACCCCGAGCGGCTGCTCGTCGGCCACGGCCCCCCGCTCCTCAGGGGCGCCGGGCCAGCCATCCGCGACGCGCTGGCGGGCGCGCGCCGACGGGCGCCCCGGGTCTACTGGCAGGCCCTCGCCGGGCTGTTCCGGGGGTGACCGCCACGACCCGCGACGGCCCGCGCGTGTTCGACGGCCACACCGACGTCCTGCTGGACCTCCACCTGCCCGAGCGCGGGCACGGGCGGTCGTTCTTCGAGCGGAGCGCCCACGGGCACCTCGACCTGCCGCGAGCCCGCGACGGGGGCTACGCCGGTGGGCTGTTCGCCATCTTCGTCCCGAACGACGGGCCCGTCGGACACCTCGACCGGACCGCCGGCGGGTACAAGGTCCCGCTGGCCCCGGCCGTCCCCCCGGCGCGGGCGAAGCGGTTCACCGCCGAGGTGCTCGAACGGCTGAACCGTCTCGAGGCGGCCGCCGACGGCGAGCTCGTCGTCGTCCGGGACGTCGACGGGCTCCGGGCGGGGCTCGCGGCGGGGGCCGTGGTCGCGGTCGTCCACCTCGAGGGGGCCGCGGCGGTCGACCCGGACCTCGGGAACCTGGACCGCCTGTACGCCGCCGGCGTGCGGTCCATCGGCCTGACGTGGAGCCGGCCCAACGCCTTCGGTCACGGGGTGCCGTTCGCCTACCCCCGCTCGCCCGACACCGGCCCCGGGCTCACCGAGGCCGGGCGGACCCTCGTCCGCGCGTGCGACGAGCGGGGCATCCTCCTCGACCTCGCCCACCTGAACGAGCGGGGGTTCTGGGACGTCGCGGCCCTGACCGAGCGGCCCCTGGTCGTGAGCCACGCCGGCGTCCACGCCATCTGCCCGTCGACCCGGAACCTCACCGACGAGCAGCTCGACGCCGTCGGCGACTCGGGCGGCGTCGTCGGCGTCACCCTCGACGTCCCCAACCTCCGGCCGGACGGCGGGAACGACCCCGCGACGCCGCTCGGGACGTTCGTGGACCACGTCATGCACGTCGCGAACCGCCTCGGCGTCGAGCACGTGGCGCTGGGGTCGGACTTCGACGGCTGTCGCATCCCCGACGCCGTCGGCGACGTCACCGGCGTGCCGCGCCTGCTGGACGCCCTCCGCGACCGCGGCTTCGGGCCGGCCGACCTCGAGCGGTTCGCCCGGGGGAACTGGCTCCGCGTGCTCGGCGAGGCCTGGGCCTGACGGGTCGAGGACGGAGCTCTCCACCCCGGCCGCGGTCGCCGGCCCGCTCAGGCCAGCTGCCGGTCGAGGGCGAGCAGGACGCCGTCGACGTTCAGCGCGACGTTGGCGCGGGCCCGGCGCTCGCCCCAGACGTCGCACAGGGCCTCGTCGCCCGCGAACAGGTGGTCGACCAGGTCGTCGAGGTCCTCGAACCGCTCGCGGGCGGCCGCGACGTCGTCGACCCAATCCTCGAGGAGCCCGGCGTACCGCTCGAGCCGGTCGCCCCGGCGGGCGGGGCCGAAGTGCGGATAGCACAGCACCTCGGGGTCGAGGTCGGCGAGGCGCTCGGCGTCCGCGACCGCCTGGGCGAGGTCGAAGTTCGGCGGCGGCGTCGTGGGCTGGAGGGCGTCCAGCGGGTCCACGTAGATGCCGGCCGCGTCGGCGGTGAACAGGAGGGCCTCGGCCGGGTCGTGGAAGGCGACCTGGTGGGGCGCGTGGCCCGGCACGTGGTGGACCTCGAGGGTCCGGTCGCCGAGGTCGACGGCGTCGCCGTCGGTCAGCTCGCGGACGCGGTCTGCGGGGACCGGCACCGGGTCGGCGTAGTACTCCCACTCGGCGCCGACGGCCCGCTTCGTCCCCTCGATGAGGCGCTCGGGGTCGACGAGGTGGGGCGCGCCGAGCTCGTGGACGACGACCTCGGCGTTCGGGCAGGCTTCGGCCAGGTAGCCGGCCCCGCCGGCGTGGTCGAGGTGGACGTGGGTCGGCGCGATGACCGCGAGCTCCTCGGGGGCGACGTCGAGCTCGGCCAGCGCGTCCAGGACGAGCCGCCAGTTCGCCCCGTTGCCCGTGTCGACGACCGCCGGCCGCTCGGCGTCGAGCACGTAGACCGAGGTGTAGCCGGTCGCGTCGAACATCCCGGTGTCGTAGTAGTAACAGTCCGAGACGCCGCCCAGGTCGACGGCCCGGAGCTCCCCGATGGCCATGGTTCGACTCGGGGCGGCGGGGCGATAAGTGGCGTCATCGACGGTCGAACGACGCGGCGCGACGGTCGAGCGACACGGTTTTCCCGGCCCTGGGTGAACCGAGGGCCACGAATGCTCAGCCGGCAGTTCGTCAGAGCGCACCCCGACGAGGTCCGCCGCGCCCTCGAGACGAAGGGCGTCGAGGGCGTCGACCTCGACGGCCTCCTCGCCGTCGACGAGGCCTGGCGCGAGCTGAAGGCCCGAGGCGACGACCTCCGCCACGCGCGCAACGAGATCTCCGGGCGCATCGGCGAGCACAAGCAGGCCGGCGACGAGGCCGCCGCCCAGGACGCCATCGAGCGCTCCCAGGCGCTGAAGGCCGAGCTCGAGGCCGTGGAGGCGGAGTCGCAATCGCTGGAGGACGAGCTCGAGACGGCCCTCCTCGAGCTCCCGAACGTCCCGGACGAGAGCGTGCCCGTCGGCGTCGACGAGCGCGACAACGTCGAGGTCGCCCGCTGGGGCTTCGACGACCTCCGCGTCGACCCGATAGACGTGACGCCCCACTACGACCTGGCCGAGGCCCTGGACATCATCGACTTCGAGCGCGGGGCGAAGGTGGCCGGCGGCGGCTTCCAGTTCCTCAAGGGCGACGGGGCGCGCCTGGAGTTCGCGCTCCTCCAGTACATGCTCGACGTCCACCGCGACCAGGGATACACGGACGTCTTCCCGCCCATCCCGGTCAACTCGGCGTCGATGCGCGGCACCGGCCAGTTCCCGAAGTTCGTCGAGGACGCCTACCGCCTCGGCGGGTCGAACGAGGAGCCCTACGACGACGACGACCTCTGGCTCCTCCCGACCGCGGAGGTCCCCGTCACGAACATGTACCGGGACGAGATCCTGCTCGACGAGGACCTGCCGCTCAAGCACGTCGCCTGGTCGCCGAACTTCCGCCGCGAGGCCGGCGAGCACGGGACCGAGACCCGCGGTTACGTTCGGGTCCACCAGTTCAACAAGGTCGAGCTGGTGAACTTCGTCCGGCCCGACGAGAGCGCCGACCGGCTCGAGGCGCTCGTCCAGGAGGCCGCCGACGTCCTCGAGGGGCTCGAGCTCCCCTACCGCGTGCTCTCGATGTGCACCGGCGACATGGGCTTCGCCCAGGCCAAGAAGTACGACCTCGAGGTCTGGGCGCCCGGCGACGACATGCCCGACGGCCCCGACGAGGGGGGCCGCTGGCTCGAGGTCTCCTCGGCGTCGAACTTCAACGAGTTCCAGGCCCGTCGCGCCGGCATCCGCTACCGGCCCGAGCGCCACGAGGCCGCCGAGTACGTGCACACGCTCAACGCCTCCGGCGTCGCCCTGCCCCGGACCGTGGTGGCCGTCCTCGAGTACTACCAGAACCCGGACGGGACGGTCACCGTCCCCGAGGCCATCCGGCCCTACCTGGGTGGGCAGGAGGTCATCGAGGGCCACCGGCCGGTGGGCGAGTCGGCCGTCGGGGCCGGCCGCCGGAACTAGGGACCGAGAGCGGCCAACCTGAGCGAGCCGCGACGCTCGGGGGCGCGAGACCGCCTCCGGGCCCGTCAGCGCCGTCCACGGGCCCGAACCGAGCCGGTTTTCCCGCCCTTCGACGAACGCGGTGGCGTGTCGTACTCGCGGGACTCGCGCCCGTTCGTGGTCGGCGTCGTGAGCGTCGCTCACTTCCTCTCTCACTTCTACTTCCTCGTGTTCCCGCCGCTCTTCCCGCTCTTCAGCCGGGAGTTCGGCGTCAACAACACCCAGCTCGGCCTGCTGTTCTCGCTCCTGTTCCTCATGCCGTCGGTGCTGCAGGTCCCGGTCGGCGAGCTCGTCGACCGCTTCGGCGCCAAGCCCCTCTTCGTCCTCGGCATCGCCGTCACGTCCCTCGGGACGATGGCGACCACGCTGGCCACGTCCTACCTCGCCCTGCTCGGGTTCGTGCTCCTGGCGGGCGTCGGCCAGTCGGCGTTCCACCCGGCCGACTTCGCCCTCCTCGAGACCGTCACGGACCCGACGAGCCGGGGCAAGAGCTTCGGCGCCCACACCTTCGCCGGCTACCTCGGCTTCGCGGCCGGCCCCCTCGTCGCGGGGCTGCTCGGCGTCCGGTACGGCTGGCGGGCCGCGCTCGGGGGCCTGGGCGTCATCGGCCTCTGCTACGCCGTCGCCGTGTTCGTCGCCCTCCCCACGGTCCACCGGGGCCGCGAGGGGGCGGTCGAGGCGGCCGAGGCCGGGTCCGGCGGCCTGCTCTCGAAGGGACATCCGCTGGGGGCGACCGGTCTGGCCCAGTGCACCGAGCTCGTCTGGCATCTGCGGGGCGAGGCGGGCGAACGCCAGGTTGACGGCGCGCAAGTCGCGCTGCAGCATAACCTCGGTCTGGGTGGTGCCTGCGTCATCACCATGTATCGGCGCGACTGAGCCGGGAAATTCATGCGACGGGGACTGATACACATCGCTGCCGCGCTCGCACTCGTTGCGGGCGCGGCCGCTTGCGGCAAGGACACCGGCAGCGCGTCGGACGGCGATGCGTCGGTGCGTACGGGCACCGATGCCGGCCCGCCGGGCGACGGTGGCGGAACGGACACCGCGACCTCGAGCGACGGCGGCAGCGGTGGGGACGCCGCGTCGGACGCCGAAGGCGACGGCGGCGACGGGGGCGACGCGTCGACGACGAACGGCTGCCGGACGCCCGGCCCTGCCGACGGCCCGCGCAAGCTGGTGGTCGGCCATCCCTTCTCCGACACCCCCGGCGTGCCCACCGGATACGAGGTCCTCGACGTGGCCGCCGACGGCACGGCCTCGCGCACGGGGACGACGTTCGAGATGGGGACGGGCTCCGACGGGCACGTCGTGTTCACGCCGGACGGCGAGATCGGCGTGGTCGCCCAGGAAGACGGGACGCTGGGCATCTTCCGCCTCGACGCCGACGGGGTCACGGTGATCGACCCGGCCTACGACGCCGATGGCCAGCTCTACGCCACCTCGGTGGCGATGAGTCCCGACGGGAGCTCCGTCTACGCCATCAAGACAGGCTTTCGAAACACCGACGCGGGCATCTTCCGCGTGGCGCTGAACTGCCAGGACGGCACGCCGAGCTGGGAGGGCCTCTACGCCGCGGCGAAGAACGCGACGAACCTCGCCTTCCTCGACGACACGCACGTCGCGCTGGCCGCCGCCGACGTCCTCGACTCGCAGGATCCCGACGACGTGCACCTCCTCGAGTTCGGCGAGATGCCCACCCGCCTGGCCTCGGGCTCGGTGTTTCCCGACGACCAGGCGATCCGTGAGGGGTTCGCCGTGACGGCCGACGGCAAGTACGCCCTGGTCAGCG
>Ga0209918_1001492_pt1 | contig 12469 bp, 6 predicted proteins | sample SalPonD_shore_MG_FD_185712 | JGI IMG/M metagenome (GOLD analysis project Ga0209918, IMG submission 185712) | Salt pond soil microbial communities from South San Francisco under conditions of wetland restoration - Salt Pond MetaG... | ecosystem: Environmental > Aquatic > Marine > Intertidal zone >...
CTTCTGATACCGTGCTCCCCAGCCAGATATCCCCATTACTCCTTCCGGTGAAGGCATGTTTAAAAGCATTGATTAGAATTTCATTAATAAGTAGGCCCAGCGGAATCGATTTGTCCATATCCAGCTTAGTATCTTCAAGGGCATAATGCATATCAACCGTTACATCCTTATTAGTGAAAGACTGCTGCGTTAGGTTACCGATACGCTCCAGGTATTCTTTCATGCTAATGTTCGATAAGGTCTCGTTTTGGTAAAGTGCTTCGTGAGCCATGGCCATCGACCGGATGCGCGAGCGGGCCGTCTGCAGGTTATCTAAAGCAACCTCATGATTGCTGCTTCTTTCCTGCAATTCCAGCAATGCGCTAACCAGGGCCAGGTTGTTTTTTACCCGGTGATGAATTTCTTTTAACAGCACTTCTTTTTCTTCCAGCGAAGTCTGTAATTTTTTCTGACTTTCATCAAGCTGACGGGTCCGCTTCTTTACTTTTTCACTAAGTGACTTATTCCATTCGTGGATAAGATTAAACGCCCCATACCCCGTAACGATGATAATGCCAATAGATATCCATGAGATGATTTGATACGATTGTAATGCTCCCAGTACATCTAGGACCGTTGCCGTATGTTGCTGAGTCATCACTTCCTCAACCCGAAGCTTGCCAAGTAACTTTCCTGAGAAAATAAATAAAGCCAGCGCCCCAGTGATAGAAATGACAGCCCCATAAATCCACTTAAGGGAGACTTCCGTTCTTGTTGGCAGGTCAAACCAGCGATGTTTAAGACGTTCAACTTGTGGAGTAAATAGCCACAGAATAGGACCGGCAAAAAGAATGGCTTGTAACAGCAAACCGCTCCACCAGCTTTTCCAGATAACCAGTGTTTGATAGGCCGATAATTTAAGCGTGAAACTCCAGATAAATGCCCCCAGTGAACTGGCTATGGAGGCAATAAACATAATAGAGACGTAAAAAACGATGCTTTTAAGGCTTCTCAGATCATAGGGAATGTTGAATCCCTGGTAAGCCATAGCGCAGATCCCAAGGCTCAGCACGAAAGAGATTCCGAAGAGTAGGGCCCAGCCGGGAGGCATATGAGAGTGAAAGGCAATGATAAAAGAACACAAGAAGAGGGGAATAAATCCCCATTCAAAACCAAACCAGAAAAACAGGATTGTGCCGACGATTACGGCCGGATTGAAAATGAAAAAATGGAGAATATCGGTCTGCCCGCTTGTGAAAGAGATCCACGCTTGTGGAAGTAATTTTATAGTAGTTAAAAGAGAAGCTGCAATTATTAAAATCCACAGAACCAATAACCCTAAAACTCTTTTATTGGTTAAGGAATATTGCGAAAGTAATAGCTCAAATGTTATAGGTTTCCAAACCCTGTTCTCGATATTATCTTGTGTATTATGTTCCATCCTCAACTAACTTGACTCCCAAGAGCCTTTTTATAAGAAAAATTGTATCTGAAACTAGTAAAAATTAGAAATATTAAAAAAAACTAATATTTAGTTATTTGTTTGAATAGAATAATAGCCATTAAGATTTAGCCAGAACGTTCAATGTTATAATTGATTTTATTGCTCGAAGTGCCCATAGAATACATGCATAAATATTTTCTGCAGAAATTATTTATTAGAAATTAGTAAATAGAGCTAAAGTATTTATAAAAGATCATTTTTTGACTTTTATAATTGATATAGCAATACTATGGATGTTGATAAAAATTGGGGTAAAGATGGGATTTAAGAGTCCCAATTAGCAGTGTGTTCACCTTCTAAATAATAGATGAAATCATGTAGATGGGGTTATAAAGACCGAGGGTTAAGCGAGGGTACGGATGTTCGGTTCACATGCATTGCTATATGCTCATTCCTGTCTAATTTTCCCACAGATTTATTCAAGATAATAACATCGTTGGTCAGCCATATAGAATACAGGATATGGTTGTAAAAGTATCATCAAAATAAAAATAGATCAGGTTTGGATATGGAGCGAAGAAAAAGCTATGCCCGGAATATGGTTAAAGGTTTTGCAATTCTGTTGATGGCTGTCTTTTTAATGCCGGCCGTTGGTTTGGGGCAGCAGACGAAGAAAAAAGTGACCCCTTACCGAAATGATAGGAGAGAACGATTGTTGCAGCTCCACAAGCAGACGTTAAAGAAGCTTGGGATTAAGCTTCCAACACAGAAAAGCAGCCAAACACAATCCCAAGGGTATGGCGTCAATTATAATTCCGTTGGTCAGAAGTATGTCACCTTTGATCCGGACCAAAGCTGGAATCGGAATCCTAATCCAAACCCTAAATATAATTTTAGAATGTTTGGGCAGGGGCAGCCTGCCTGTGATATCAATGGGGATGGCAAAGACGATTATATCGTTACCGGGATCGGAAGAGATGAGCGCACCTCCATGCTGGAGGATCAGATTGGCAAAACGGCCGTCTATTATGGGAGCAGCTCTTTAAGTACTTCCACTACTCCCGATCAGTTGATTTATGAAAAGCTTATCCCGATTGGCGATATCAATGGCGACGGTTATGCAGATGCCGTGCGGGAAGTTCCCAATTACCAGTATTCTTCTTCGTCGGATAGCTATGCCTATATCTATAAGGGGACGGCCAACGGCTATCAAAAAACGTCTAAGTATTTAAATACCGGCTTTAGCGGAGCATATGATCAGCTTGGATTTATGGATTTGAACAACGATGGATATGGCGACATCATTAGTTATGATATCTCTTCAGGATCCAGCGCATATATTTATTGGGGGGCGCCTTTAACCGATATTCTATCAAGTCCTTTGTATTTTAGCCTGAATTATGGTTCTAAACGGCTCGCTGTAAGTGATGTAAATAAGGATAGTTTAAAGGAAATCGTGGAATTTAGCGGAAGTTATGGAAGTGGACAAATAACCACTTTCCAGATAGATACAGTCAGACAGGCCACGCCTGTGCAGCAACAAAGCTTTACTTTTAACAATTTTTCAAACTCCGCCAGTCAACATATATTTGATTTACTGGATACTAATGGAAATGGGTATCCTGAAATCTTTATTTCTCCGAATCCCTGTTGTTACACTGCCAACAACACAAAATATACATTTAAGTATGATACTACTGCGCAGCAATTTTCGACGATACCTATAACGGGATCTCAAAATGGACTGATTCCCGTAGGGGATTTGAATGGCAACGGAATTGCGGACTTTGTAGGGAGAGATACTACCACCTCAACTAATGTTAATAAGGTAAGTCTTTATGTTGATTTCTTTAATCCGGATTCAGCCAAAGTTGTCTCGCTTAATGGTAAATCGGGCACCGATTGGAGTTGGGTTATGGCATATAATCCTTCCCACAGGTTTGGCGATTTAAACGGAGACGGCCTTGATGATGCCTTATTAGGTCATAGAGAACAAATTACTGGAAATCGATTTATCGGGAGGCGAATTTTGACCGGTAGTACATCTGGTTCATATAATTCTATATTCCAATTCTATGATTATAATAACTATTATTCATCCGTTGAAGAAACAAAGAACGTTGGAGACGTCAACGGGGATGGAGTAGATGATTTTGCGGTAAACTACTATTATCAAAATAAAACAGAGGTCTTTTTTGGGGATAGTACTTTGTCACAGTCGCCATCCTTGGTTCTGAATTTGGGTTTCTCACCTCTGGGTATCACAAGTGGAGATTTTAATGGAGACGGCCATAGTGATATAGCAGTATCTGGTTACGTAAACAATTACAATGGGGATTCTCAATTAAATATTTATTACGGTGGCACAAATATAGACGCCAATGCAGATTTTTCTGTTAAAGCTTCTGATTTTGAATCGGTTACCCATCCGGATTTTTATAATATCAAGAATATTGGGGACGTAAATGTCGACAGTACCGATGATTTCTTTGTAGGATCTTCTTCCGCTTTTGACAGCACATCAACTGGTATTAATTACCTTAACCAGGGGTATATATTTTACGGAGGTTCTAGTATATCCACTTCACCTGATGTGACAATCAAATTGAGTTCAGATACCTCGTATGTATGGGCGGGCGAAAGTAGTGCTGCCCTTGGAGATATCAATGGGGACGGTATTGACGATTTTGCCGTAGGTAATGCGTATGTCAGAAATTCGGACGGCACTTCAGGTCAGGTTCAGGTATTCTATGGCGGAAGCGGAAAATCTTTCAGTAGTCCTAACAAAGTACTTAGTCCGGAAAGAGCCGCCAATGGATTTGGTTATCGTATAGTGGGGGGCGATTTCAATGGAGATGGGATAAATGATATTGCAGTCAATGTTAACAGTACGCACTATAGCGAAATGGGTGATCCCCCAACGATGATTTATGTCTATAACGGGGGACCCAATTTTGATATTAATGCTGATGAGTTCTTAAATATTCCATCTGAGGTGTTTGGCGAAAGCGGATATCAGTCGGATATCCTGAATTCGTATTCCGATATGGAAGTGATCCCGGATTTTACCAATGACGGCAAGGACGAATTATTATTTACTACTGCTCCCTGGGGAGGATACACCAATGCTGCGATATTCGCTTTTATAAATAAGGAATCCTACCCCTCTGCTTATTTGAAAGCCCCCAACCAGGGCGCAAGCTTGGGTAGCAGGTTAAATGTGGCTATAGGTGATTTTAATGCCGATGGAGAATGGGATGCTGTTTTACCGCAGATGCTGGATAATAATGACGCTTATCAGTCTAGTCGGTTTTACCGGTATGATTTGACAACGCCACTTACCTTAACTTCGGTAGAGGATGTGCCAGAAGATCAAGGCGGATGGATCCGCGTACATGCCGGTGGTTTTCTTATGAAAGCTATGAATCAAAATGCGTATGGTCTCGATAGCTGGGGCGTATGGCGTATGACGGCCGATAGCAGCTGGACTAATGTAGCAACGGTACAACCCTTTAGTGACGGGGCCCATTATGTGGATGTCCACGTGCCCAAAACGCAGCCTACTAATGTAGATACGGTAGATTTTTCTTATACCTTTAAAATTGTCGCTTTTAGTAATAGTAAAGTGGTGGCGGCAACGGATCCGCTTAGCGGCAAAGCCTATGATAATGTGGCACCCGGCCAGGTTCAGGGCCTTACGGTACAGGGACAGACGGCGGCCAAGATAAAATCAAAGACCGTTAGCCGAACACTTAACTGGAATACTGTTAATGCTAATGATGTATCAGAATATGACATTTATCCGGTAAATGCCGATGGTTCTATCGCCGATACCACGGTAGGCAGCAGCACCTCAACAAGCTTCGCGCTCCCCGATGCCTTTGAGGGGGTTCAGAATTTTGTAGTGAAAGCCAGGGATGAACACAATAACTATGGCAAAGCCTCCGGTGCAGCCAGCGCTATTTATCCCAAGCCTATCCAATACCAGGAAAAGAAAGGATGGAACCTGGTTAGTTTCCCGATGGATGCCAGCGATTTTGATGTGTTGACCCAGATGATCAAAGACTCGACCAGTGCACCGGTGTATGAGTATGATGGTTCTTATCAAAAAGTAACCCAGCTTCAGGCCGGTAAAGGATACTGGATTAAACTGGCCAAGAATGATCTATTTGATATCACACGCCTGCCGGCTACGAAGCTGACACTCAGCCTGAAGAAGGGATGGAATCTCATCAGTGGGGTAGGGGGAGACATGCCGTTGTCCACAATTACGGATCCGGATGGCATCATAATCAATGGTACAGCTTACGCATTTGATCAGGTTTATACTTCGTCCGATACCTTGCGTCCGGGCATGGGCTACTGGATTCGAACTTCACAGGCGGGCTCAGTTACTCTTACGCATCCTAAATTAGTAACAACCAAAGCCAAGTCGAAGCAGAAGAATTCAGACACCTTTGCTGAAAAAGCGAAAGACGTTGATAACACTTTTGACAATATTACGATCTCGGATGGCAACCATTCTGCGAAACTCTACTTTGGCGATAAGTTGCCGCAGGGAGTAAACAAGCTTAGCTATTCTCTGCCACCTTTGCCTCCGGGAGAGTCATTTGATGCCCGTTTCAAAGGGGACACGAAATTAGTTGAAGATGCTGAAATGTATATCAAAGTCAGTAATCCCACTAAGGATCCTCTCAAATTAAAAGTACAGGTCCAGTCGCTGGCTAAATATAGCAAATTCACTGTCAAGGAGTTTACAGACGGCAAATTGCTGTCTCAGTATGACATTGATGCCAATAAAGAAACGGAGTTAAAGCATAATGATACGGATGCTATTTATGTTGCTCCTGCTGGAAGTCAAATGACTAAAAACGAAAAGCCAACGGAGTTTAAGCTCAAGCAAAACTATCCCAATCCTTTTAATCCTACAACTCAGATAAAGTATTCGGTTGCACAAGCTTCTAAGGTGAAGCTGGAGGTATTTAACATTCTCGGCAAGCGGGTCGCAACATTGGTTAATAAGGAGCAAAAGCCTGGCCGCTACGAAGTTAGTTTCGATGGCTCTAATCTGGCTAGTGGGATGTATTTATATCGTCTGAGAGCCGGCAGCCACGTTATGACTAAGAAACTGATTTTAGCCAAATAGAGGAACCGTTGGCTGCTAAAAATATTAGAATGAGGGTTATCCCATGAGATTATTCTTAATTTCAGTCTTGCTCAGTTTTATGCTTACCAATTGTCCCATTGAACAGGGATTAAATATGGATAAGCCGTTGGTTAAGATGAAGGCCACAGTAAAACCGGAAGGCATCGGATCTGTAAATCCGCCCAATGGCACATACTCATCCGGTAAAAAGATCAAGGTGGAGGCGATAAGTAATGACGACCGCTATGTGTTTGCCGGATGGAGCGGGGATACAACAGCATCAGAAGATCCGTTGACTTTTAATATTACCAGGGATATGGATTTGGTAGCCAATTTTAAAATTCCATCCGACAAGATGTTTACCCTTTCTACCTCGGTATCTCCAACCGAAAGTGGTAGCGTCGATCCATCCGGCGGACAGTTTTCTGCGGATACGGCTATAAGTGTGACGGCCTCGGCCAATACGGGCTGGCAATTTTCCGGATGGACAGGGGATACTACTTCTTCGTCCAATCCCTTGAATTTGGTTATGGACAATGATTATTCGCTGGTCGCCAATTTCGAAAAGCAGACGTTTACGCTCACTACAAATGTTACTCCTGCGGGAGCGGGATCAATCGATCCATCGGGAGGTACCTATACCTATGGTACAAATGTAAATGTAACAGCCGCTGCAAATGCAGGTTGGGCATTCAGCAGCTGGTCTGGCGATACGACGTCAACTGCTAATTCGTTGAGTTTAACGATGGATCAGGATTACTCCCTGGATGCTAACTTTAACGCTATTGAAAGAGCATTTAGTAACCAAATTACGGTTACCGATAGCGTGAATACGCAAAACCTGGTATTTGGTATGGATTCCAGTGCGACCGCCGGATATGATAACGGTCTCGACGAGGAGTTACCGCCCCCGCCGCCTGACGGATCATTTTATGCCCAATTTAATATTTCGGGATATTCGTTGTCTAAGGATTATCGTGCTATCCAAACCCAGAAAACCGTTTGGGAGCTTGAGGCAGCGCCGAAAAGCGGGCAGAATTTAATCCTGAAGTGGGATTTTAGTAATACCAATCAGTTTGGCTCGCTAACCCTTACTGATGATCCCAGTAGTCCCACTTTCCAGATCGATATGAAATCGCAAACTTCCTATCACATAACAGCAAGCGGAACAACTACTTTATATATCATTAGTAAACGGTAAGTTATTTCATACAGACGGCTAATGTTAGCTATCAAAGGGTCGCCTTAAAAAGCGGCCCTTATCTTTTGTAGAGGCCTTTGCAAAACCCGGTGTTACCTTGAATTTAGTTCAGCGGCTTTTGCTAAAAGCCCATTAATAGCTTTTAAAGGGATAAAGCAGTAGATGCTGAAACAAGTTCAGCATGACACGGAGGATTGTGCAAAGACCTCTTGTAGAGACTTCTTATAATGGTCTCCTATATAAATAAAAAGCAGTGTCATACTGCCGTGCCCCGGTCACTCGGGAAGCGCAGGGCAATGAAGCAACAGCAAAGTTGCCCAAAGTTGAACATATCTCCCGGAGCAGGCTCGCGTATCATCTGAGGGGCACCTTCCACACGCCTGCGAAGGATCTCCTTGATGAGGCTCGTGTAGTATCTAAAGGACATCCATCCCTGGTCTAAGTTTCAAAATTGAACCAGTTTGAGATGACACAGTATGGGACTCTTAATCCTGTCCGTTACAAAAATCACATACATCACAGTTCCCATCGCATAATTTGTTATGTGCTTCGAGAGAGTTATACTCCCGAACTACGTTTAATTACCGAGGGCATAACTCTTGAAACAATCCTAACCGGGAATAGAATCCTAGTATATGAGGAATGAAAATTTGAATAAATTATGCTTCAGTAATTTTTTTAGAGTCCGAGGATTATCTATTTTCTACTATTACTAATTTTACCAAACAAATATAGATCATGAGAAAACTGGCTTTGATAAGTTTTATTTTGTTGATGGCAATTGGAACGCAAAGTTATGCACAAACCAAAGCCACAAAAGTGGTGGTACGTGCAAAAGCTAAAGACGCCAAGTTTATTGGCAGTTCAATGGATGGTGCGTTAATCATGATTAAAAATGCAAATACGGGTGAAGTTTTAGCAGAGGGAAGAACGTCCGGCGGGACCGGGGATACCAATAAACTGGTGCGTCAGCCTCATCAGCGATACGGGCAGCTTAGTACCCAGGGCGCCGCGAAATTCGAGACTACGCTGCAGTTATCCAAGCCAACTTTTGTTACGGTGTCAGCTATGGGACCCATGAGTCAAAAGCAATCTCGCCTAACATCCAGCACCCAACTTTGGTTGATTCCCGGGAAAGATATAACAGGCGATGGTATTCTGCTCGAGGTGCCTGGTTTTGCCGTTGATATTCTGCAGCCCCAGGTGCATGAGTTTGATAAAAAGAAGACCATAACGATTACCGCTAATGTCGTGATGATGTGCGGTTGCCCGATTAGCCCCGGTGGCCTCTGGGACAGTAATCAGATGGAATTCACGGCTCTCATCAAAAAAGGAGATCAGGAGGTTGCCCGGCAGCGGATGGAATACACCGGTAAAACAAGCACCTTTAAGACAGATTTCATGCCCAAAGATTCCGGCACCTATCAGATTACCGTCTATGGCTACGATTCACGGACGGCTAATACCGGACTCGATCGTACAACTGTGGTAGTGCAGTGACCAATGGGTTATTATTAGAGGGCTTTGCATAATCTCTTGCTTTGTTCGGAGGGGGTTGTACCCCCGACGTTTTTAACCATAAAATGGGAGTTCAACTCCCTTATAGCGGTGTATTTATGGGTTTTGCAAAGTCCTTTATTAAATTGACCAATGATAACTGGTTATTGCTCATTGCTTAGTATCCATCCGGATTTTGGGATTGCCATTTCCAGGAATGTTTGCACATATCCACTAAATCGTACTTAGCTTTCCAGCCGAGTTCCTTTTCCGCTTTAGAGGGATCGGCATAATTTATGGCAATATCTCCCGGCCGGCGGTCGGTAATTTTATAGGGGATCTTCTTAGCCGAAGCCTTTTCGAAAGCTTTAACCACATCCAGCACGCTGTAGCCCTGGCCGGTACCTAAATTATAAGTTACAACTCCCGGGTTGGACGTAAGTTTTTCGAGCGCTTTTAAATGCCCGACGGCTAAATCAACGACGTGGATATAATCCCGGACACCCGTACCGTCGTGGGTTGGATAATCATCCCCAAAAACCGAAAGCTCCTCGAGCTTGCCCACCGCTACCTGGGTGATATAAGGCATCAGGTTATTGGGAATATCATTCGGATCCTCGCCAATGCGTCCGCTGGGATGAGCGCCAACGGGATTGAAATATCGCAAAAGAGCTACATTCCACTGATTATTAGCTACGTAGAGATCGCGCAGAATTTCTTCAATATACAGTTTAGTCCGGCCATAGGGATTGGTAGCCGAGATGGGAGCATCTTCCTTGATGGGCACTTCATCGGGATCTCCGTAAACCGTTGATGACGAGCTGAATACAATATCGGTTACCCCGTGCTTTTCCATCACTTCGCACAGTGTGATAGTGCCGGTAATGTTGTTATGATAATACATCAGCGGTTTTTCCACCGATTCGCCAACGGCTTTGTACCCAGCGAAATGAATAACTGCGTCGATATCATGATCAGAGAAAATATTGTCCAAACTTTCTTCGTCAAGCAAATCAACTTTATAGAAAGTGACGGATTTACCGGTAATTTCTTCTACGCGGTTTAACGCTTCTTTTTTACTGTTACAAAGGTTATCAACAACAATGACCTCATCGCCATTATTTAGTAATTCTACAGTGGTATGACTACCGATGAAACCAGCGCCGCCGGTAACTAATACGTTCATAATTTTTGATTAATATATTCAAATTCTGACTTATGCTATTGGAATTTTTATGGATAGCACGCCTGTGTCGGGCATCCTTTTATTAGTAAGGAAGGTTACTCTGCATCATTGGCAAGCTCTGAGAGCTCGTCCGTAATCGTAAAACAAATATCTTTCATTTTTTTTACCGATTCCTGCAGGTCTTTTTGATTCGCCTCGTTATCAAGCAATTTTTTGGCTTTTTCATATTCTTCTACCACTTCATCAGCACCCATCATTTGGGCGCCAGGCTTTATTTTGTGGCCCGCCTTTCGCAAGTCTTCCATATTGTGATCCAGCAGGTATTTTTCGTAATTAGTGATAAATTCTTCGAAAGAAGTAATGCCCGCCTCACAAAATTCTGCTACATAGTTAGCATCATCAAAAAGCAAGTCTCTAATTTTGTCAGGATCAATAAAGCGATAACTCATAATTCTTGAGATGGATATAAATGACGATGATTAAATGTGATGGTAAAAAAAGTAAAGCTAATGAAATATTTGCATCCAAAGTAATAAAATGAACGTAAAGAAGCTTAATATTTAAACAGAGGGCTTTGAATTACTTGCTACTCTCCGGGTTTCTCAAATTTGCGGGATCAGCGAGGTTAATTCGTGTTCTATAGCTCATAATCATAGTTATATTCGTTGATTTTGGCCCGAAAATCGGGCCATTGAGGCCGATTTGGCCTCTGATGGGTATACCAATCCCATCAGGTGGCGGCTTTCGGGGTGATTTTGGGTTCCTGTTTTGCCCAGCTGATGCTGCGTTCGATGTTCCAGCAGATGGCAGCCAGGATAAACCGGGCTTTGTTACGAAGTTTGGTCTTGGCAGTGGCCAGGGCCATCCCGTAGCGCTGTTTGATGGCCGAAAACGGGTGCTCCACGTACCGCCGCACCTGCCGGTTACGCCGGTTGCGGGCTTTCTGGGCCGAGCTCAGCGGGGTGTTCCGGTAGGCTTTCTCCAAGATGCCGTAATAAATTCCGTCCTCCCGACAGGTAATTTTGAGCTGATTGCTGGGATAGGCCTTGTCCCCGAAAATCGCCCGTTCGTCGCCACTCAACAGGTGTTCTAGTTGCGTGCTGTCATGTGGAGAAGCCGCCGTAAAGCTCAGCCGGCGAATCAGTTTGCTGCCCACGTCCACCCCGATATGGCCTTTGTAGCCAAAATAGTGAGTGCCGCCTTTTTGGGTCGAATCCGCGTCGGTGTCAATTTGGGCGGAGGGCTCGGATTCCAGGTCCTTGCGTTTATCGCCGCCGGGCGGGCGGTTCCCCGATTCGATGATGGTCGCATCGACCACCGTGCCCCGCCTGAGGATCAGGCCTTTGGCTCCCAGCTGTCGGGTCACCTCCCCGAACAGATCCTCCAGATGTCCCTCGGTGGCCAGGGCCTCCCGGAACCGCCAGAAGGTGGAAAAGTCCGGCACGGTTTGGTCCAGCGGCAGCCCGGCGAAGCGCCGAAAACTCAGCCGGTCGATTAGCTGGTCTTCCAGCTGCGGGTCGGACAGCTGATACAGGTGCTGCAGAAACAGCCCGCGGATCATCCACCGCACGGGCTTGCGCGGTTGCCCGCCTTGTGGGCCGGTCTTGTCGATACACCGGCCAATCTCATAGAGCGGGTCCCAGTCGATCCATTCGGCGATTTCGGCCAGTCGCTCGGTGGAGCGGGAGACTTGTCCGGATTGGGTTGCCCATTGGTCCAAAATACTGAGTTGATGGCGCTTGTCTGACATAACAAAGCTGATCTTTTATGGAAATTAGGCGATGTTTATCAAAACCTACTAATTTTAGAAGAAATCCCTAAATTAGGGGGTTCTGCAAAGCTCCCTCAATAATGATTTTAACTATTATATATTTGGCCGCTAATTTAGGGGGGGGGAGATATCAATTCACTTGGCGCGTTAATCATCTTGATTCTTAATTATTATATCTTCAAATTTTCCTTCGCACTCTTTGATACTCCATTTATCCATCTAGGTGTAAAATTATTCAAAGAATA
>Ga0209918_1001493_pt1 | contig 12468 bp, 5 predicted proteins | sample SalPonD_shore_MG_FD_185712 | JGI IMG/M metagenome (GOLD analysis project Ga0209918, IMG submission 185712) | Salt pond soil microbial communities from South San Francisco under conditions of wetland restoration - Salt Pond MetaG... | ecosystem: Environmental > Aquatic > Marine > Intertidal zone >...
CATCGAAGCATTCATGAACGTAATGAACCGCCGTATACCAGACCGGTACGTACGGTGGTGTGAGAGGACAGGTAGGGAATTAATCCCTATCTTCCTACTCGATTATCTGAGTAAAAAGTTGGATAGATAGCAAATCAGGTTATTATCGGTGTTAACTCAAGTTTTGATCCATCACCATATTTCTTGTAAAAAATCCGGGATATATCTGTGTTATCCATTATCAAAATAAGGATAAATTAAAGGCCCCTCCGGTCGTCAAAATGACATCACGGGGTTATTTTTTATCATGGAGTATAAATCGAACTCACGTTAAAGAATGGAAATATATACAGATTCATTGGCGAGCTTGGATAATAAGTAGCCATTTTCGGGCGAAACGAGGCAAAGAGCACCGGAAACAAGGACAATTAGTAGCCCTCATTTTCATTTTAGGGAATAAAATGCTTTTAAGAGGGCTTTGCAAAACCAGGGATTTTGGTCAAAGTCAAAGCCTGAGTGATTTCAAAACCGCAGCGTATAAGTAATACGTGAGGATTTTGAAATCTCCCGAAAACTTTCGGGAAGAATTTGGACAAAAGCACGGTTTTGCAAAGTCCTCTTTAATTAACCCCAATCATTGAAATTATATGCTAAGGTCGATGAACACAGGTAAATGTCACATCATCCTGTGGGCTTTCCTGTCCAATAAAAGCTTCCAATGACGATTGCACTTTCCGAATGATCGTTTTGGCATGCAGGGAACCGTAGATATCCATGATGGAATTCAGACGGTCAACCCCATACTCTTCTCCCAGGCCATTACGGGCTTCGGTTAACCCATCAGTATAAAACAAAACACTGTCCCCCGGTTCGAACCTAATTTTTTTCTCCACCAAATGTTCTTTCATTTGATCGGTGGTGGTCATGCCCAGGGCAAATCCTTCAGATCGCAGTTCGAATGTAGAATCCTTTTCCTTATTAAAATAGATAGGAGAGTTATGTCCAGCCCGCGCTACCGTAAAATACTCTTTATTTTTAGGGAAAAAAGCAGCACAGGCCGTTACAAAGGTCTTATCCCTACTGCCGGATTTGACATAATTATTTAATTCGAGAAACAATTGTTTGGGGGAAGGTTGGCTTTTTTCAATCAACAGGTGTACCAATGCCTGCATGCGAACCATATAAAGTGCTGCCGTAAGCCCCTTGCCCGAGACATCCGCAATAATCACATAAACTCCTTCAGTAGTCTCGATCATATCCACATAATCGCCTCCGACTTCACTTGCGGTATTCGCAAAAGAGTTGATTTCCAAATTTTTCTTTTTAAGCTCGGATCCCGGAAGCAGGCTGAGCTGTATCTCCCGGGCCAGGTCAATTTCTCTTTTAACGTCGGATTTCTCCAGTAATTCAACCATTAACAGCATGAGCAGCCCGGCAAAGGAGAGGGGTAGCAGTAAGTCTGCAATGACTCCTGAAGTAAAGTGATAAAAGATAAACCCCAGGATGGAAACGCCAAAAATGAGCCGCCGGGTGGGATTGAGTCGCTGACCCAACGAAGAAAAAAGGCGCAATATTTTTAAATGAATCGGAAGCTTTCGCCCGAGTTTTTCTTCTTCATTCTCGCCGGTGGCTTCTTTATAGAGCTCCTTGAGTCGTTTGGAATCAGCCTGCAGTTCCCGGCCGAGTCGTTCACGGTTCATGCCCGAAACGTATTCTTTGTAAAATGACTTGGTATTGTGAATCGCCGATTGGGCTTCGTTCTTAAGGCTCATATGGGATATTTAAAAATTCCTGTTCTGGATTCAGGATTCTGATTAATCAAAGTATATTTAACTGTACGGTTCATTTACTCAGATCAAAAAATATGCATTTGTTATGCCGTATTAAATTCCGTAACAAAAACCGTACGGTCTTTCAATTTAATACCGTTTAGCTTTGTTATTCGAAAATTAAGATAAAAAGTTTAGATTTTTATTGATAATGTTTGTATTCCGAAAATTTTTATAACATTTGGATCGACACTTATCAACGCTTTTTTGCGGTTATATGGACTATTATAGCTCTCAGCATTCAGCCCTCAGCTATCAGCTTGTACAGGTGAAAAGTGAAAGGTTAACATTATGCAGCCTGTTTACCTTTCGACACTTCCTTGATTTTATGGTAAACCGACGGCTGAGCACATAAAGCTAAGGATAAGAATCACTATAAATTCACTATCCTTTATTTAAACCGGTTAAGCCAACCGCACATCCCGTTTATCACTTATTTTATACATCCGTTTCCATTCTTTTGAATTCTCTTAGAGCTTGAAGCGAATCAATAAACCAAAAGGTTCGTGAGAAATTTAGACCAATAAAAAAATCTCGGCTTTGACAATAATTTTATTAACTTAATAGGCCAAATTATTGTGGATTGGCCATACGATACCATATTAAAATATAGTTTTATTTTTAAACCCCGGACCTAATTATTCAGTTTAACTTCCAACATTTGTAATGAGTAAAAAGAAACTTTTTTTATTGGATGGAATGGCACTTGCCTATCGTGCTCACTTTGCTTTTATCAATAGTCGCTTAAAAAATTCTGAAGGCATACCGACCGGGCCTATTCTGGGTTTTGCCAATACTTTAGTCAAACTCCTGGAAAAAGAAAAACCAACCCACATCTCCGTGGCATGGGATACGAAAGCGCCAACGTTTCGGCATGTGATGGATGAAGAGTATAAAGCCAATCGTCCCCCCCAACCTGAAGAGTTGACCGTGGGTATTCCACTCATCAAGGAGATGGTGGAGTATTTTGGAATCGACAATATTGAAAAAGATGGTTATGAAGCCGATGATATCATTGGCACCATCGCAGATCGTGCCAATGCGGAAGATGTCAATGTGTTTTTGGTAACCCCCGATAAAGATTATATGCAATTGGTGCACGATCATATCAAAATGTACAAACCGCTGAACAACGGTGATGGATTCGATATTATCGACCGGGAAGGGGTGCACGATTATTTCGGAGTTTATCCCGAAAAAGTGGTGGATGTGTTGGCCATCATTGGTGATACTTCAGATAACATCCCGGGCGTTCGGGGCATCGGGAAAAAAGGAGCGCCTAAACTGATCAACAAATATGGCACTCTGGAAGCGGCTATCGAAGATGCCCCCAATATGAAGTCGAAGCGCCATCGCGAGGGTTTACAAAATTATGAAGAGCAGGCACTTCATGCCCAAAAGATGGTTAAAATTAAGACGGATGTCCCCGAGGTGATGGATTGGGAAGAAATGGAATGGGAAGGTCCCCAGCGTAAGAAACTCTTCGAGTTTTTTAAACGGATGGAATTTCAATCCCTGGCCAAACGATATCTGGGCGATGAATATGGGGAGGAGATCAAAGAAAAGAAAGATCAACAGGGAGATCTGTTCAGCGCTTCTCAAAAAACAGAAAAAAAACCGGAATACGAATCTTATTCCGAGGAAAAGGTAGAATATGTCTGGGTTCAAACGGAGTCGGATCTGGCGGGTTTGGTGGAGAAACTCAAAGACAAAGATCATTTTTGCTTTGATACTGAAACCGACAGCACAGACCCCATTACGGCTCAACTGGTCGGAATTTCGATTAGCGATGAACCGCGCAAAGGGTATTACATATCAGTAAATGGTGACGATGGATTGGATAAAAACCGGGCGTTAAACCTGTTGAAACCCCTGTTCGAAAATGAGGCTCTGAAAATAGCTCAAAACTTTAAATACGATTATATCATGCTGTTTAAAAACGGCGTGAATTTCGGGGGAGATGTTTTTGACACCATGATTGCAGCCTATCTGCTGGATGCCAATCAGAAGCTGAAGATGGATACGCTGGCCAAAAAATATCTGAATTACGAGACCATTCCTATTGAAGAGCTGATCGGGAAGAAAGGGCGCAATCAAAAGACCATGGACGAAATAGATGCAGGAGAAATTTATCCTTATGCCTGTGAAGATGCGGATATCACGCTTCAGCTTTACGACGTGCTCAAGGAAAATCTGAAGAACGATGAGTTGGAAGATATCGCTTTAGAAGTCGAATTTCCCTTGATTAGAGTGCTGGCGCAGATGGAACTCTATGGAGTGAAACTGGATCTTGATATGCTCTCAGAATTTTCTAAAACGCTGGAAAATGATTTGAATGAGGTGGAAGAAAAAATCTTTGAAATTACAGGAACCGAATTTAACCTGAATTCTCCACAGCAGCTCAGTGAAGTTTTATTTAAAAAAATGGGGTTACCCACCGGTCGTAAAACGAAAACCGGGCAGTATTCCACATCGGAATCCGTATTATCGAAGTTGGCAGAAGATTATGAAGTACCGCAGCTGATTCTGGATTACCGGGGCTTGAGCAGGTTGAAATCTACGTATGTGGATGCATTGCCTAAGTTGGTCAATGAAGAAACGGGGCGGGTTCACACTAGCTTTAATCAAAGTATTGCAGCCACGGGACGCCTTTCGTCCTCCAATCCGAATCTTCAAAATATTCCCATTCGTACCAAACGCGGGCGCGAAATCCGGAAAGCCTTTATTGCGGATGATGGATACAAAATGCTGTCGGCCGACTATTCCCAGGTTGAGTTGCGGGTCATTGCGGCCATTGCCGAAGATGAAGCGATGATGGAAGCCTTCCGGAATGATGAGGATATCCACTCCCGGACGGCTAAAGAAATATTCAATCTCGATTCTATTGATGAAGTTACACCCAATCAGCGGAGAAAAGCCAAGGAAGTAAACTTTGGTATACCGTATGGAGTCAGCGCGTATGGATTGGCTTCCCGGCTGGGGCTCAACAATGATGAAGGCAAGGAGATTATCGACCAGTATTTTGAGCGTTTCCCGGGCATTTTGCGATATATTAACGAAACCAAGGAATTTGCCCGAGAGCACGGCTACGTTAAAACCCTGCTGGGGCGCCGACGTTATATCCCTGATATCAAGACACGGAACTGGAATCGACGATCCTTTGCCGAGCGGACAGCCATTAATATGCCCATACAGGGTACCGCTGCCGATATTATCAAGATCGCCATGATCGATATGGATGAGTATATTCGCAAGCATAACCTGGGTACACGCATGTTACTGCAGGTTCATGACGAATTGATATTTGAAATACCTTCTGATGAGCAGGATGAAATGCCGTCGGTGATCAAAAGAATCATGGAAGAAGCATATGATGTGGGCGTACCGCTCAAAGTGGAAATGGGCCTTGCTGATAACTGGCTGGAAGCGCATTGATAAATGAATTTTCGACAAGTCTAATAGATTATAACAATAAACCCCCAGTTTTTACCGGGGGTTTAAAAGTCTGTCTAATCTAATAACTTAATGGTATTTAACGGAAGCTGATACCAAATCCAAGATTGGCAACCGAATAATTACCCAACGTATAAGAGCCGGTAATGGTAATGACGGTAAGTTTCAGACTGAAACCGGCCAGTGCACGGAACGAATTAGCTCCATCGATCTTAAGGTCAATGGGTTCGTCAACTTTGTCAATAATTTTTTTCTTACTGTTCGGATCTGTTGGATCATAATTCTGATTGGGTACCGTGATCGGGTAAGAACCGGGCGTTTTTACTGTCATTTTGGATGATTCATAACCAATACCACCGAATACCGAAATGAAGGGCAAGCTTTTTCCCACCAGGGCATTGACCGTGAACGAGGATGAAGTCAAATCCACGCTTTGTCCATCCCAGGTGGAAGGTTGACCGGCATATGGATTTTCCGTGTCGCTGTCTACTTGTGGATCAACATTAGAACTGGTGTTGGCATTGAGTTCGGTGTATCCAGCCATCAACGTAAGATTAACCGGCATAAACTTACCGCCCGGTAGCCACTGATTAATGCCATGTTTGATAGCGATTCCGGTAACACTAAAATTGACATCGGTTTTCGGTACTTTCATTTCAGGCATATACCGTAGCGTAAGATCTGTTTCCTTAATTGTCCCAATACCTACCTGCAGCATAGGAGATGCAACATACGCAAATCCAGTACCATGAGGCATGTCGAAATCGGCCAATGTTTCTGTTTGACCATTAATCTGTTTTTGCAAGATCATATGTGAACCGGGATCATCGGCACCGCTGATTGTTGGAGATTCGGTTGGGCCCCTGTCGTATTGAAGTTCTTGAAGTGGTAGATCTTTTACATTAAAAGATTGATCAGAGCCCGGTACCAGTGCAACGCCTGTACGAACAGAAATGTCGAAACCGAGCGTTTTATGAGGTTTGGCTTTGTTAAACCAGCCGGTATTTAAGCCGGCTCCAAATCCACGGCCAAATGGTTTCAGATATTCTTTCATCAGAAGATTGGCGTCATTTTTACCGCCGCGGAGAATTTCCCCGGCACTTCCAAGCTGGGCAAATGATGTGTTTGCTGTTACACCAAGTAATAATGAACAGAGTAAAAAAGGATAAAAATATTGTTTTAATGCTCTGTATAAGGAATGCATATGATGATCCCCGCAAATTTTTTTAAAAGGTTTTTGTTCAAATTTCCCGTCCCGTCTGGACATATAATTAGTTATAAATAAAAGAATTAAATAAAATATTCCTAATTCGATTCTTCAAGAGATTCGAGGATTTGAAGGTAGGATTTATAACGCCCCGGATCGATTTCCCCGCGTTCAAATGCTTCCATAACCCCACAATTCGGTTCATGGCTGTGCGTGCAGTTATAATATTTGCAATGTTGTCGGGGTCCCAGCATTTCCGGGAAGAACAGGGAGAGTTCTGCCGGTTCAATATTTACCAGTCCAAATTCGCGAATTCCGGGAGTATCTACCAAATAACCGCCAAAATGAAGCTGAACGAGCCGGGCATAGGTCGTTGTATGTTTTCCCTTTTTTGAGTAGTCAGAGACGGCAGCAATCGGCAATTCAAGTTCAGGATCCATGGCGTTTAGTAAACTGGTTTTGCCTACGCCAGAGGGACCAATAAACACCGAGGTCCGATTTTTAAGTTCTTCCCGCAAATTGTTTATGGAATTTTCATCTTGAATGCTGGTGGTGATAATATTGTATCCAAGATCGTGATACAAATGAACCAAGTGATCAACGAATTTGAGATCTTTATCTCGTGCCAAATCCATTTTATTGATGATGATGAAGGGGGATACTTCATAGGCTTCACAAGTTACCAGGAAGCGATCGATAAAACCTTCCTTGAGTTTGGGTTTGCGCACCGATTGAATCACAAAAGCCCGATCAATATTAGCAGCCATGATTTGTTCTCCGCGTCGCCCATGCGTGGCTTTGCGGGTAACATAGTTCATGCGGTCTTCAATGTATTCAATAGAACCGGTCCCGTCTTCATTCATTGATATTCGTACATTGTCGCCTACCGCTATGGGATTGGTCTGCTGATGATCTTCCAGGCGGAAACGACCGGGGAGGCGGCAATCAATAACCTCACCACTTTCTACGGCTACCTTGTACCAACTACCGGTGGATTGTATAACTTTTCCTTTATGCTCCAAATTAGAAATTCATTTATTTAAGGTGTTAACCCGGATTATTCAACAGCAAATTTCGCACATCAATCTTCTATACCCAACTATGGGCTATCTATATTTTCTGACAAATAAAATATTTTCACTAATTTAATACGTTATTTATCATTTACTCGTGAATAATCCGGGTTAAGACAATTGGATTCATGTTCAGTGGATGGAGAATATAATAAAAAAAGCCCATTCGTTGTGAATGGGCTTTAAATTGAGTTTTACCGGTTGTTAATTATTCATGACCACGGTTTCTTCTTCGGCATCAGTACTGGGTTTTCCCGTTTTCAATTCCTTTTTCTCATCTTCACTCAGCGAGAACATTTTTATCGGGTCAGTAACGGATTGATCTTCAAGCACATCTTCCAACAGGGGTTCCATGCGCTCAAAGTGATCAATTTTCAGATCGCCAATTACATCTTTCTCAATTTCGGCGACATCTTTTCTGTTCTTTTCCGGTAACAAGACGCGTTCTATTCCGGCGCGTTTAGCAGCCAGTACTTTTTCCTTGATACCGCCCACCGGCAATACCAGTCCGCGAAGCGTGATTTCGCCGGTCAATGCCAGCGTATTTTTAACTTTTCGCTGGGTAAAGATAGATGCAATGGCCGAGAGTATGGAAACACCGGCCGACGGACCATCTTTCGGAACGGCACCGGCAGGAACGTGGATGTGCAGATCCCAGTATTTGAAAGCATTTTCCGGGATACCCAGTTCTTCAGAATGGGCACGCAGGTACGAAACAGCCAGCATGGCCGATTCTTTCATAACATCGCCGAGTTGACCAGTGATATGGATCTTACCCGATCCTTTTGAAACACTGGCCTCTATAAAGAGAATGTCTCCACCGTAGGGCGTCCAGGCCAGGCCGGTAGCTACGCCAGGGACTGTGGTGCGTTCTGCAATTTCGGTAAAGAATTTACGCTTTCCGAGATAGTTCTCGAGATCATTGACCCCAACGGAGCATTTTTCAATCTTGCCGGAAGCAATCTTGGCGGCAACACCCCGGCATACGGCCCCAATGCGGCGTTCAAGATCACGCACTCCAGACTCACGCGTATATTGATCAATGATGCGCTGAATGGCCTGGTGACTCAGCTTGATCTGGTCTTCCGTCAAGCCATTTTCTTCAATCTGTTTGGGGACCAGGTATTTTTTAGCAATCTGAACTTTCTCCTGCTGGGTGTATCCGCTGATATGTATAATTTCCATACGATCTCTGAGCGGTGCAGGAATAGTATCCAGCGAGTTTGCCGTCGCTATGAATAAAACTTTGGACAGATCGTATTCCAGCTCCAGGTAATTGTCGGAGAAGGAATCGTTCTGTTCCGGATCCAGGACCTCAAGCAGGGCAGAGGTCGGGTCACCCCGGAAATCGGAACCTACTTTGTCAATCTCGTCAAGCATCAACACCGGATTACCTTTTCCGGCTTTCTTCATGGCCTGGATGATACGCCCGGGCAGGGCGCCAATGTAAGTCCGGCGGTGACCGCGAATTTCAGCTTCATCACGAATACCACCAAGGCTGAAACGTTCAAAATGACGATTCAGGGCCCGGGCAATGGATTTGCCCAGCGAAGTTTTACCCACGCCGGGGGGGCCGTAAAAGCAGAGAATAGGAGCTTTCATATCCTTTTTAAGCTTCAAGACGGCCAAGTATTCGATGATACGTTTCTTAACCTTTTCAAGGCCGTAGTGATCTTCATCCAGAATTTTGCGTGCCCGGTCGAGATCCAGGATATCCTCCGAGAATTCATTCCACGGCAGATCAAGGATCCACTCGATATAGCTGTGAATAATGCCGTAATTCGGAGAAGAATTGGGCGTTCGTTCCAGGCGCTGAAGTTCTTTCAGTACTGTTTCCCTGGCTTTTTCCGGAATATAGTCGTCTTTTTCTTTCAGCCGTTTTCGCAGCTGCTTCACTTCATCCTGTTCGGCATCTTCACCCAGCGCCTCCTGGATGGCCTTCAATTGTTGACGCAGGTAGAAATCACGTTGTTGTTCGTCAATATCCGATTTTACCTTGCTGCGAATTTCTTCACTCAGGTTGAGAACCTGCAGCTCCTTATTCAGGAATTCCATGACTTTCTCGAGGCGATTCGAGAACTTCCTGATCTCCAGTATTTTCTGCTTGTCGTCGACCGAAACATTCAGGTTCGACGAAATGAAATTCAGCAGGAATGTTGGACTGCTGATATTGTTAATGGCCACCGAAGCCTCAGAAGGGATATTAGGCGAAAGATTGACAATTTTAACAGCTGTTTCTTTCACAGAACGTATATGTGCATCCAGCTCTACACCAGAGATATCCATCTCCTGTTGATAAGCTTCTACATCAGCCCTGAAGTACGGATCATGCTGGTTAAATTTCTGTATTTTAAAAGGCGTTTTACCCTGAATAACCACGCTTCGGCTACCGTCGGGCATTTTTATAAGTTTCAAAATCTGGGCCACCGTACCGATCTGGTAAAGATCTTTGGGTTCGGGATTTTCATCATCTTCTTCCCGCTGGGTGACCACGCCAATAGTTTTATCCTTGTCGTATGAATCTTTTACAAGGGCGAGCGATTTGTCGCGCCCCACGGTAATCGGGACGACTACCCCTGGAAATAATACGGTATTTTTCAGGGGCAGGATGGGAAGATTTTCCGGTACTTCCGTTTCACTCAAAAGGCGTTCTTCTTCTTCAGACATCAGGGGGATCGCCTGTTCAAAATCATCAAACCCTTCGCCCGAATCCTCAAATTTTGTTACATCTTTAAAACGATCAAACATATATGAGTTTTGAATAATTTGTATTAATACCTGTTGTAATTTTCTTTAATATTGATGCAAATAAAAAGCCACTTCTCCATCTTCTACCATAAAGTCATACCAACTTTTTTATTACTGGCAAAATAACAAGTTATAAATTTCATTCTGTCAGTTGGTCATGATTCTTCTCATAAGTTAACGAATTTACGGCGGATAAGATTTTACTATTTATTATATTGAAAAATTGATAGTTAAGCGTCGAAAATTGATGGGCAAGCCGATATTTTTTATTTGAGATGTTGAGATGTTGAGATGTTGAGATGTTGAGATGTTGAGCGACGAATTATTAGCAACAAGGAGCTCCTTCCCAGTCAAATCGGAATAAGATAATTTTTCGCTTGTTAAGGGAGAGCTCTCAAGGTTGAATTACATGAAAGAGACAGGTAATGAGGCTGGGTGTGCATTCTTTACTCAAGTTTCGCACCGCTCTAAAATGACGCTAAGAAGGGTTTCTTAAAAAAGAATTTACAAATATTCGGTATAAGTTATTCATAATTAATTGGTTACATTTATTTTTGACATCTCTCCAAATGATGTACTATCCGGATTATATCAAAGAGTAGGAACATCGGTACCCTTTTTTGACCTGGAGAAAATAGACCCGGGTGTTCATTTTTTTAGGGAGAATAGCCCCGAATGGATTCGGGGAAATGCCAAATCTCAATTATCAAATTACAAATTGGCGTTATGACGATTTTAACAAGGTACTGCAACTGAAATCTAACCCATTTTTCGCCTTTATTGCCTCTTGCGAAGCAGAGCTTCTGCTGCGGTGAGTTACCAAGCTTGGGAACCAGGTGTTTTTCATTGATAACTGTTCATTGTTAATTGTTCACTGAAAAGGGTTTTCCCCAATTCCCCAGACCCCGGGTAGCTTCTTTCCTGGAAATGGATCTTCGATACTGTCCAATTTCTTTTTTCCACCAATCGAGACCAGGGTTGAACGTGCTGATCCGCAACTCGAAACACGACACATCCGGCATGCTTCCATCTCAGTTTGATTATATGGGATAATTTTACCCCTTTGAGTGGGTGCGAAACTTGAGTCATAATCTATTTTAGCAAAACGCTCTTGCCTGGTGTATATAAAGCCGTATAGCGTTGCAACAAGTGGAGACTAATTTTTAAAATTCTAAATGCTTCAACGATTCAAAACTTGAAGCTTATCGCAGCAACGGCTCCCCCCACAAATTCATAGGTAATATTGTTCGATTTTGTGCTGAGTTGTGTGGCAAGGGAAAGTTCCCAGTTTTTGAGATCAAGTCCGGTACCCAATCCGATCAGCATCGGGCGTTGACTGGCCAGGCGCAATCCGGCTCGTAAGGGCAGGAACTTCAGAGGACGTAATTCGGTACCGACATGAGCACTAAGTTTGGTGGTATTAAAGGCATTATTCGTAATCCCGATATTCAGATCTCCCATCAATTTTATGCGATTCACCTGGAACAACATGCCAGTATGCAGAGCCGTGGGCAGCAGTTTCGAGTAGGACTCCTGACTGATCTTATCCGGATTCTGAAGCATGCCGTTTTGGGAAGTATTCTCATCGAGAAATACCGGATATTCTCCCGGGGCGCCCGTAAAAACGGCGTTTGCCATGCCGGGTAAAGAATCAACAGACGCTACGGGATGTTTACTGTTGATATGAAGCGATTTTTGATTGTAATTGACATAGCCAACATCCGTAATCGAAAAACTGATGCGCAACGATTTATGCACTGTGGATGATGGACCCGCTTCAATAACCGATAAATCATTGCCGAGCGTAATTAAGTATGTGATGCCAAAATCCAGCCCAAAACCGTAGCCTGTGGGTCTGAATAAATCGGAGGTATTGAGCAGACCAATGGATGACTGCGCATTTCCATTTTGTAAATAATTCAGGGTGGATCGCGTTAATGAACCGGACGAAAAATAATCGATGCTGCGTGAATATTTATAGGTTTTTTGTGCATTTGAATATCGATAATCGGCATTATATCGTGCATCCAGGTGGGCACCGGGAATGATCAGTTTCGGCGCCAACCCGATATAGAGTTTACTGATATGGGGAAATAAACCATTCAGGAACGAGAAGGATTCGGCATATCCGAAGGAAAGTTCGTGAAACACCTGGTATTGCTGATCCAGTGATCGATCG
>Ga0209918_1001494_pt1 | contig 12463 bp, 12 predicted proteins | sample SalPonD_shore_MG_FD_185712 | JGI IMG/M metagenome (GOLD analysis project Ga0209918, IMG submission 185712) | Salt pond soil microbial communities from South San Francisco under conditions of wetland restoration - Salt Pond MetaG... | ecosystem: Environmental > Aquatic > Marine > Intertidal zone...
CATTCACCACTGCCTGCAGGCGTTCGAGAATCTGTTCGGCCCGTTTCTGTCCCAGCGCCATGCCCGCCTTCTCGCCGGCGGCGTAGGCCTTGTCGTAGGCCTCCTGCTCTATTGCGGCAGCCTTCCCCTGGGTGTCGGCCAGCATCCGTTCCAGCTCCTGGATGCGGTTTCTCGGCGCCGCCGGCGTCTCGGATACCGACGATGCTGGCATGGACAGTTCATCGAACGGGAAATCCCGTGCACCGATGCTGTCCGGCAACTCCTTGAGAGAGAGAGGCTCGAGCTGGAATGAGGACATTTAATACACCAGATCTTCCTGCTGGCCGAGGGTGATGGCCCCCTCCTCGTCCAGCTTCCGAGCCACTTCCAGCACCGTACGCTGAGCGGACTCGACATCGGAGACCTTGAGTGGCCCCATCACCTCCATGTCTTCGCGCATGATATCGGCGGCACGGCTCGACATATTCTTGAAGAAGAGATCGCGCAGATCCTCGGATGCACCTTTGAGCGCCTTGACCAGATCCTCGGACGAGACATTCTTGAGAACCTGCTGGATATCGCGATCATCGAGATTGGTGAAGTCCTCGAAGACCAGCAACTGGCTGTCCACCTGCTCGAATAGCTCCGGATCCTTTTCCCGCAGGCTTTCGAGAATCGGCTTGGAGATGTTGCTGTCCAGCGTCTTCAGGATCTCGACCACGCGAATCATACCGTCGAAGGTCAGGCCGGAACCGCCCTGCACATCCGACATCTCTTTATCCAGCGCCTCCTCGATATCGAGGATCAGATCGGTCGGAACGCTTTCGAGCTTGGACATCCGCAACACCACCGATGTCCGCATCTCCTCCGGCAACAGCTCGATGATGCTGCTGGCCAGATCGGGATTGATATGGCCGAGAATGATGGCAATCGTCTGCGGTTTTTCATGCCGGATCAGTGCGAAAACCGCCTTCGGCTTCATGCGCGAGAGCCTGTCCCACACGCGGACACGCGTAGAGGAGCTGTCATTGAGGCTCTCCATGATGCGCTGCAGCCGCGGGCCATCCACCACATCCTTGAGCATCTTTTCGACATCATCGGCACTGGCCATCATCATGCCACCGCCCGACTGATGCATCTCCTCGAACTCCTCGAACACCTTGTGCAGCACCCCGCCCCCAAAACGCCCCACCTTCGGCATGCGTCGGGCGATCTCCATCAGGCCATCGTCATCCATATGCTGCATGATCGGCCCCGACAATTCGGGGCCGATCGAGAGCAGAAACATGGCAGCCTTGTCGGGCCCCTCGAGCTTCTTATCGTCGGGATTCATGCCGACTCCCGGGTCCATTGCTGCAGCACCCGAGCCGCACGCTCAGGATCGCTGCTCACCAGTTCCTTGGCACTGTTCTGCACCTCAAGGTGCGGCATGCTGCCCTCCGGCAGGGCGGCCGAAGCCATGGCCATATCGGCCTCTTCCCGGGCCGAACCGGACGGCGCGGATGGCGCACGCTGAGTCATCAGGAACTTGGACAATGGCCGCAGAATGAACCATGCAATCAACATCAGGGCCAGTACGGCCAACACATAGCTGGCAATATGGAAATAGAGTGCCTTGCGGCTGGCATCGGCCAGTGCCTTGCTGTCCGCATTGCTATGGACATCCATGAGCGGCATGCTCTGAACATTGATCGAATCCCCCCGATCGACATTAAACCCCACGGCGTTGCGGACCAGTGAATCGATCGATTTCAGCTCCTGCTTGCTGCGCGGCACGAACACCTCTTTGCCGTTCTCCTTCTTCATATGGCCGCCAACGATCACCGCCACCGATAGACGCTTGAGGCTTCCGCTCGGAATAATACGATGCTCCTTCACCGAGCTGATCTCGTAATTGGTAACGCGCTCGGTGTGGTTCGCCTTCTCGGCCGAGCCCTGTGACTGCTTGTTGGCCTGCGGTTTCGCACCGGGGGTATTGGAAGCGATTCCAGGCACGCCGGCCGCTGTCTTCGCACTGCTGGTCCGGCTCTCGGTATTCTCACGCTGGCTCCGCACCGCCACCTCGTCCGGATTGAAAGTCTGACGCTGCTGGTCCACCTGTTCCCGGTCCAGGTTCGCCGTCACCCGTACCACGGCCTGCCCGACACCGACAATCTGTTCGAGCATGCCCTTCAGGCGAGCCTCCAGCCGGCGCTCCATGCGTGTCTGCGCATCCTGGATGGTGCGTCCGGCGTTCATGGAGTTCTCCTCCTTGTCCGAAGAGAGAAGTTCGCCGGCACTGTCCACCACCGTCACGGTCTTGGCATCCAGTTGCGGCACACTGCTGGCCACCAGATTCTGAAGCGCGTGCACCGTCTCCCGCGGCAGTCGCTTCCCGCCCACGAGCTGGACCATCACCGAGGCGCTGGCCTTCTTCTGATTCTCGACAAAGGCCGAGTCCTTCGGCAACACCAGATGAACGCGTGCCGCCGACACCTGCGGCAACACCTCGATCGTACGCGCCAGTTCGCCCTGCAGGGCACGTTGATAGTTGACCTTCTGGGCGAAATCGGAGAGTCCGAATGTATCGGATTTGTCGAACAACTCGAAACCGACGCCGTTGCGTGGTGTCACGCCCGCCTGTGCCAGCTTCAGCCGGGCGCTGTAGAGCTGGTCGGCCGGTACCATGATGGCATTACCGCCCTTCAGTCGATAGGGGATATGCTGCTTCTGCAGTGATTCGGCCACCTGCGCCGCCTGCTTCTCGCCCAGGTTACCGTACAGCATCCGGTACTCGGGTCTGGCCGACCACCAGACCAGGCTGACGAATCCGAGCATCACCAGAAGACCGGCTACAGCAAGGATTAGCGGGCGGTTTTTGGGTACAAAGGTGGCAAATTTCCGATCCGCCGACGCGCCGCCGGAGGCGGCACCCTCGGAGGCGACCGGCATATCCTGTTCTTGGGTTGCAAGTTCGTCAGCCATGGTTCACTACACCTGCATCCGCATCACTTCGTGATACGCCGAGACAAGCTTGTTGCGTACGGCGAACAGAAGCTGCGAGGAGAGATCGGCCTTCTCGACCGCCAGCAGCGTCTCGGAGAGATTGCCCGTCTTCCCCTCCGCCAGGGCCGAAGCGGCCTGATCAGCCTGATGCTCCTGCATGTTGGTCTGCTCCACATAGTGCTTGAGCATGGCGGAAAAGTTGGCGGGCTTCGCATTGCGCTCATCGCCCGCCACCTGCGACACCATCTGCTTGCCCGGATTGATACCATTAATCTCCATATGCTGTCTCCTACTTCAGCAGGTTGAGCGTCTTCAGAAACATCCGCTTGGATGCCTGCATGACGGTGACGTTAGATTCAAAAGAGCGCCCCGCGGAGGTCAGGTCGACCATCTCCTGGACAGGGTTCACGTTCGGATACTTCACAATTCCATGGCTGTCCGCATCCGGATGCGACGGGTCGAACACCTGGCGGAAGGGGGTGGTATCATGGGCCACGCCGGCCACCTTCACACCCATCGGGGAGTTCGCCTTGCTGGAAAACAGGTCGGCGAATGAGCCTTTCCCCTGTGTCGCTTGGAATACCACCATGCGACGACGATAGGGGCCTCCCGAAGCCGTCCGGGTGGATTGCGCATTGGCGATATTCTCAGCCACAATATCCATCCGCGTGCGCTGCGCGGACATGCCGGATGACGATATCTTCATCGACGAAAACAGGGAATCAGCCATTTATTGTCCTCCTTGCTTGATCGCGCTCTTGATACCCTGGAGATGGTCTTCGATCAGCCGCAGGGTGTATTCATGCATCAACTGATTCTCAGCGAGCTGCTCCATCTCCTTCTGCACATCCACCGTATTGCCATCCATGCGCGCAACGCCCGCATGTTTGGAAAACGCCGCCAAGCTATCCTGCCCACTTGCACCGGCTTCCATATGCCGGGGATTGGTTCTGGCCATCTGGCTGCCGTCCGACTTGAGCATGCCATGAAAGATATCGTCAAAGGTCCGGGTATCCGCTTTGTAATTCGGCGTATCGGCGTTGGCGATATTGGCTGCGCGCACGGACTGCAGCCGCTCCCTTGCGGAGAGGGCGGTCTCAAGGCGATGGAACTCTGAACCGAACAGGAAATTGCTCATCCCTTCCTCCCAAACGAGTATCTGCGGCGCCACAAGCCGGCCGCACTAACTTTTAGCAAAATCCGTGCCGGCTTCATACTCGTGCAGCTTGTTGCGCAGGGTGCGAATGCTGATACCAAGCAGTTTGGCTGCCTCCTGCCGGTTCCCCTTCACATGCACCACGGTCTTCTCGATCAGGGCCCGCTCCATATCACGGATACTCATCCCCGCCTTGACCTCGGATGAGGCGTCATCGCCGGAGCTGCCGGACGGCACCATTCCGTCCATCAAGCCCAGATGCTCCGACGAAACAGGGGCGTCGCCGCTCACGAGAAAGGCACGATGCATGCAGTTCTCCAGCTCCCGGACATTCCCCGGCCAGTCATGCATGCCGAGCGCCCTGACGGCATCGTCGCCGACCTCCGGCACCGGTTTACCGTACATCTCGGAAAAATGGGTCAGGAAATGGCGGGCCAAGGGAAGGATATCGTCAACACGCTGACGCAACGGCGGAATCTGGACATTGACGACATTGAGGCGATAGAAAAGGTCCTGACGGAAGTTTCCCTCGGTCACCGACTGCGTCAGATCACGGTTACTGGTGGCGATAACGCGCACATCCACCTTGACCGGTGCCCTGCCACCCAGTCGGTCCACCTCCTCCTCCTGCAATACCCGAAGCAGTTTGGCCTGGAGATGGATGGGCATCTCGGTAATCTCGTCCAGCAGCAGGGTGCCGCCATGCGCCAGTTCAAATTTGCCGGCGCGGGCACTCACTGCACCGGTGAACGCTCCCTTTTCGTGCCCAAACAACTCGGCCTCCAGCATCCCTTCTGGAATGGCCGCACAATTGACCGCCACAAAAGCGGCATCCTTCCGGTCCGAGCACTGGTGAATATAGCGGGCCATACGCTCCTTGCCGGTACCCGATTCGCCAATCACAAAGACGGATGCCTTGGAGGGCGCGACCAGGGCCACCTGATCGAGCAACCTGCGCGTCGCGATATCCGCCGTCACAAAGGTGTCGCAACTGGCCTGAAGCTCCTTGGACTGGCGGTTGAGTTCGGAACGATGATCCGCCCCCCGCAAATAGATCTCGAACACCTCGTCCGGGCACGGAAGCACCCGATAATCCATGGCGCCGACACGCATCAGATCGGATGCACGATCTGCATCGGAGGCCGCCGAGAGCACGACCAGACTGATCTCCGGCACTGCCTGAAACAGGCGGTTCGCCTGCCCCATGGCCACCGGTGAATCCCAAAGAAGCAGCAACGTTTGGGCATCGAGTGGTACATGCTCCGTACTGAAACTTTCGTAGACCTCCACCGGCATATCGGGCGCCACGCGTCCAAGCTGGACACAAAGCTCCGCCGACTTCTCCTGCGGAAAGGCCAGAAGCACGACCCGCTTCATCTTCCCTCCTGTTCGAGTCGGTCGGCACGCTGTTCGGCGAGCAGCATGCGCGCGCGCGTCGTGTAGTTATTGGGCGGACTGGCATCGGCCAGCTTCTTCAAATAATCCGTCGCCTCATTGAAACGTCCCAGCTTCTGCATGGTTTTGGCCATCGTAAAAAGCCAGGCGGGCGAGCGCATGTTCTCGGGAATCTTCAACAGGACCTTCTCCGCGGCCGCGGTATCGCCCCCCTTCAGCAGGGCCACAGCCTGCGCGTGCATGGCATCCCATCTCGCCTCTCCCTTGCGCAGACCGACCAGATGCCTCCATGCATCCGCGCCTGCATGCCAGCGATGCAGTCCGACATTCACCAGCGCGGTCGTATGCCAGTAGTCGCTGGTCAGGGAGGGAGTCAAATCACCCACCTGAATACCGGCCAGCGTCTGAAGGGCCGTCGAAAAGTCACGCTTGTTCACCTGCATATGTGCCACAATCAGCAACAGGTCCTGTCGATAGAGGGTGTATTCGTGCCCGGCCAGCCAGTGCATGATCTTGCTTACGCCGTCGGAATCCCCCCGATCCAGCCAGAGCCGTGCCCGTTCCAGCATCACCCGCTGCCCCCAAACGGTATCCTTGGCCTCTGCATAGAGCTTCTCAAGCATCGCTTCGCCATGCGTATAGTCGAGCAGCTGCATATAGGCGCGGGCCACCGCAAACGAAAGCTCCGGCGCATCGGCCGGCCGAAGTTGAGGATATCGTTTCCACAATACGATGGACTGCAGCCACTGCTGTTGATCCAGCCCCTCCTTCAATCGATGACGGAACAGAACCGTCCCCTCTTTTTTGGCCGGTTCGGCAAAACGCTTGTATGTCGAGGAGGCAGCCAGCGCATAAAGTCCGATGGATCGGTCCTGAAAAACATCCCGCTGCGGATCGTCATCGACCTTTGCCAGACGCGACAGAATACGCGCCTGATCCAGTTGCGATTCAGTCTCGATGTCCGACATCTGATTCGACGAGGCAATGCGGGACAATGCCTTCAATGTGGAGCTGAGCTTCTTCCTCTCCTTGGTGCGACGAGACCAGATCATCAACTGACGCATCTGAGCCTTTTTGCCGACACTGCGGTGGCCGTAGCGGTCGGCAAGAATGCCGTATATGTCTGCGGCCTTCTGATCATCCCCCTGCTGCACCAGAAGATCCGCCTCCAACAGACGGATCGCGGGGGATTCCGGTTCGGTGATATAATGTTTCACGAACTGCTCGGCGTGATGCAGCGCCTCGTCCTTCGGGCCGAACTGGGCCAGCAGTTTGATATAGGCGGCATAGAGCGTCGGATCGTGTCGTATGACCTTCGGAACACTGGCATACGACTTTTTCATGGTCTTGAATGCTTCTTTGGTTCTGCCTTCGGCGCGATCAATGATCGCCATCCAGGCCAAGCCTTCGGCCTCCTCGCGGGCATTGATGTTTTCACCCAGACCGTAATATGCGAGCAGCACCCCTCTCGCCTTCGGGTAGGCCCCCTTCTTGATCAGGATTCGGGCCCGCAGCAGGGCGGCCTTCCTAGCCTCCGGCGCACGCGGATGCTGCTGCAGAATGGTCTGTGTCGTGATATCCGCCCGCTCCAGATCCTGGCTTTTCCAGTAGAGCCAGGCGATTCGCCACAGGATATCGGCCTCGTTGGAGCGCTTCGGAAACTCCTTTCGCAGACTTTCATAGGCGTGCACCGCAGTGTTCACATCCGTATACCCGCTGAACGAGGCACTCATCTCCTCGGCCTGGGCCAGCACGCTCAGCAGCTGGAAACGCTCGTCATCCGATACCTTGGTCTTCAGCAGCGCCTGCGCCGCACTGATTGCCAGCGAAAAGTTTCCCTGTTTCAGAAAGGAGTGGATACCCGCCACGCGCTTGCTGACAGCCGCCGGCTTGGCGGCAGGCGCTGCCATGACGGACACCGGCCCCGCCGACACCATCAACACCACGATGAGGAGCACAATACGCTGCAGATATTCCATAATCCGGATTACAGCAAGAGGCATGCCGCCATGGCGATCCCTACGACTTGCGGTATTCGATCACATGCAGCCAGCACGTTAGAACTCCCCCGTTCAACGTACTGGCCTAGTTTGAGGCAGGAGACTGCATCCCCTTCTTCTTGAGCTTCTCCACCAGGGTGGTCCGGTTCAGCGACAAAAACTTGGCGGCCTGATTTTTGTTCCATTCGCAACGCTTCAGCGCCATCCCCAGGAGACGATTCTCATACTCCTCGATCAGTGCGTTGAAATCGACACACTCCATCTCCGAGACGTCGATATCGAAATCCCGGTCTAGGCGCTCCTCTTCGCTCAGCATCTTGGAAGGCAAATCCTCGACACCCACCACCCCTTCACGCTTGAGGGTGGCGAGTCGCTCCATCAGGTTCGACAGTTCGCGCACATTCCCGGGCCAAGAATAGCGCATCATCATCCGACGGGTCTCTTCGTCCACCCCCTCAATCCGGGCCCCTTTTTCGACGTTGAATTGCTGCATGAAATGCTCGGCCAGCAGCAGAATATCATCGCCCCTAGCACGCAGCGGCGGCATATGGAGCGGAATGACATTGAGGCGATAGTAAAGATCCTCGCGAAAGCGCCCGTTCCTGATCTCCTCCTCCAGATCGCGGTGTGTCGCGGCCAGAACCCGCACATCTACCTCAACAGGCTGATGGCTGCCCACCGGTTCGAAACAGCGCTCCTGCAGCACCCGGAGAAGTTTCACCTGCAGCTTCGGACTCATATCGCCGATCTCATCAAGAAAGATCGTGCCGCCATTGGCCACCTCGAAACGGCCGGGACGGGATTTGACTGCGCCGGTAAACGCCCCTTTGACATGGCCGAACAGCTCCGACTCCAACAGCTCTTCAGGGATCGCCCCGCAATTGATCGGCACAAACGGTTTCTCAGCCCGTTCGCTCAACTCGTGAAGCGTGCGTGCAATCACCTCCTTGCCTGTGCCCGACTCGCCGGTGATCAGAATGGTGGTATCGGAATCGGCCGCAAGCCGGACGGTCTCCAGCACCTTCTGCATGCTGGGACAACGACCTACCACGCCCTCGCCAACCTGCATCCCCTGCACCTCCTGGCGCAACACGCGGTGCTCCTGAACCAGCTGCCGTTTTTTCAACACCTCTTCGACACGAACAAGCAACTCGTCCATATCAAAAGGTTTTCTGAGAAAGTCAGCCGCGCCCAGGCGCATCGCATTGACCGCCACCTCGACATCGGCAAACCCGGTCATGATCATTACCTCGAGCCCGCCCTCCTGCGCACGAAACTCCTGCAACAGGCCGATCCCGTCCCCGTCGGGAAGCCGAACATCGAGCAGTACCAGATCGAACAGCCCCTCATTCAGCGCGGTGCGGGCGGCATGGGCTGTCCCGACCGCCGTCACATGGTAACCGATATGGCCGAGAATCTCGGTCAGGCTCTCCCGAAGCTCGACCTCATCCTCGATCACAAGCAGATGTTCGTTGTGTTTATGCACCACTCCCCCGTTCATCAGTGAAATTCACACTATCAACACATCCCACCTGAAAGTCAAAATCATGACACTCCTATCATGATTGACAAGCGCATGCGCCTTCCCGCAACCACAAAACGGTCGTCCGGAGTTCTAAAGTCGCCCGAATTTCCGGCGATACACTCTATTGGACATATAGTGACAATGAGATGTCTGATACAAAAGATGAGCTCGCCCGTCGCCATCATTGGTACAGCGTGAGTGTTCGCTCGGGTTCCATGATCCACGGGCATGCGAACGCATCACGTTCAAAAGCGACTGCCCCACCGTCTTGCCTCAGGAGGAGATTGCATGCCGGCTTCCGTCCATCAAACAACCGCGCTGCTCCATCGCCTGATTCAGCAGGAATTTCACGCTGCACGCAGCCATAACAAGAAGGCGGCCGCAAACGTCGACAAGCATACGGACCGGGTGAACCTCTCCTCATCGTCACCATCCCGGCAGGCGGAACAGACACAGCTCGACAACCACCTTCTGTCTCTCTACAACCAGCGGGGCAGCACCCGCCCATGAACAGGTCGCGACTGCTGCTGGTGGAAGACGACCATGCCCTGGCCGCACTGCTCAAGGAGTACCTTGAATCCGGCGACTATGAGGTAACATGGCATACGCGTGGTGACACGGCCCTTGCAGCCCTGAAACAGCAGCCATTTGATATTGTCCTCAGCGACATCGTTCTGCCCGGCGCCGACGGCAGAGAGATTCTGCAGAAGACCGGGGGTGATCCGGCCCGCACCCTAGTCTTTCTGATGACCGGCTACTCCGGCATTGAGGATGCGCTGAATGCCCTGGAAGAGGGGGCGTACGATTTTATCAGCAAACCGTTCCAGCTCCCTGAGATACGGGTACGCCTCGATAACGGAATGCGCTACCAGCAACTGCTCCGGTATGTCATGGCACACGAGAAAGAGCCCGAAGGACAGGGCAAGAACCAGCACGAGGATTCGCACACTGCAGCGGAGAAGCACACGGCAGCACGCGCATACAGCCAGCTCTCGAAATCCGGCACCAAGAGATAACCGTTGGCTGGCATGCAGGCTCCGAGCATCGTATTGGTGGAGGATCAGGCCGCCGTCCGTGAGGTCCTCGCCGAGGTCGCCTCGGAGCTTTCGCCCCGCTGTCATATCCACTGTGCCAGCAGCCTGGCGGAAGCACGCGCCATACTGGACCGCCACCCCTGCGACTGCATGGTGGCTGACCTGCAGCTTGGGGATGGCGAATCACTCGAACTGCTGCAGGAGACCCGGCTCGATGGAAAGCAGTTCCCCGTCATCCTGATCAGCGGTTTCCTCTCCCCCGAATATCTGCGCGAAGCCAAAAGGCTGGGAGTCACCCACACGCTGTCCAAACCATTCCGGCCGGATGAGCTGCTTCATAAGCTTCGGGATTGCACGGCCACCCCCGCAACGACCGGGAAAGGAGGACACCAGAAGCAGGGAGCTTCCGTTTTACCCTTCCCGCATACGCCGGTCGGGCAACGCCTCCTTCCCGAGCTGTTCGAGCTGGATCGACAACTGACCCTGCTGGACCGTCTTCTTACCGTTCACTCCTCCGAGGCCAATGTGAGCGAGATATGCTTCTCCGCCGCCCGGATCGCCATCGACATCACGCGGGCGACCCATGGTTTTGTCGCACTGCTCGACGGCGACACCCGCCTGCTTCTCGCAGGGCACGCCAGCCAGATGGCGGATAGCCCCTTCGACACCGTGGAAAGCAGTTGCATCACCGAAGACACCCCTTTCAGAGACCTGTTCGACCGCACCGCCGGACCGGTGGAGCGCGTCAGCGGCAGTGCCCGCATATGCTGGTCCGACCTGATGGCGCAACAGTTCCATGCGCTTCCGATTACGCTCCAGGGAAACCCTGTCGGAGTGTTGTGTGTGATCGGCCCGGAGGTCGGCCCGGAGTTGAGCCCGATGCAGACACGCATGTTGGGACACCTGATGCGCGAAATGGATACCATGCTGGACAATCGCGCCTCCCATGCCGCGCTCAGCAGCAGCGTCAAGGACTCGCTCATCGCCATGGCCCGAATCCTCGAAGCACGTGACCGGTACACCAAGGATCACTCGGCCCGCGTCAGCTCCATGGCAGTCCAGCTCACCCGCAATCTTGGTCTCGGTGACGACATGATCCAGCTGGTACGCACCGGCGGACTGCTGCACGATATCGGCAAGGTCGGAATCCCCGATGCAGTTCTGCTCAAGCCCGGCTCCTATACCGACCAGGAGTACACCGCCATGAAGGCCCATCCCGCCATAGGCGACCGCTTACTGAAGCCGGTCGACATGCTGGCGGAAGAGCGGCAGATCGTCCGCTCCCACCATGAGCGCTGGGACGGACGAGGATACCCGGACGGTCTGGCAGGTGAAGAGATTCCGCTGCCGGCGCGCATCGTCGGTATTGCCGACGCCATCGATGCCATGACAACACACCGGGTCTATCGCCATGCACAACCCATCTCCTTCTGTCTGGCGCAGTTACAGGCGGGCTCCGGATCGCAGTTCGACCCGGCGATCGTCCACGCTGCCACCACCATGATCGAGGTAGGACAGATCCGGACACTGGCGCGCAATGACATGCCCAATGCAACCATCCAGCCACAAGCTGTCTGCTGAGGTTGCAAAGGCATCGGCTTTACGCGGCATGCGCGACACAGTAACTTGCCCATGAGTCGATCCAACAACTTTCGGGAACGGGGAGGTGCACCTTGGCCACCAAGAACAAAAGGCGCGGCTACCGCGTAAACGATGTCATGCCGATGCTCGATACGCCGCTATCCACGGAAGAGTTCCACGAGAAAAAGACACAGATCGGCACCCGCGCCCGTCAAAGCGGCATGATGGGCAATATGACAGGGGGCGAACTTTCCTTGGGGGGCGGTTTCGAAGACCACTTGGGCAACGATATCGGCAAAGCATTGCAGATGATCGACCAGAAACTCAACTACCTCATCAGCACCCAGATGCTCAACGACGCCAACCGACTTCATCTGCAGGAGCAATCGGTGAACCTAAGTATTACCGGTATGAGCTTCTTGTCTGAAAACCACTACCGGGAAGGCGACGGTGTGGAGATCACTCTGATGCTTCCCAGCTTCCCGCCCCTGCTCATGGAGCTGTTGGCAGAGGTCAAACGCATCAAACCCGGCAAGAAAGGACAACATATCGGCGTGGATTTCGTCTTCCGCAGCGAGGATGAAGAGCGCAATATCTCCCACCATGTCCTGAAACGGCAGCGCGAAATGATCCGACTCGCGGCGCAAAAATCGGAGTCATAGCCCGCGCAGCTCCCACCCTACGGAGCCGCCTTCGGAGCCGCCTTCGGAGCCGCCTTCGGAGCCGAATTACATCACCGAGACCTTGGTCCGATTACGCCCTTCGTTCTTGGCCTCATACAGCGCCCGGTCCGCCCGCTTCATCCACT
>Ga0209918_1001497_pt1 | contig 12424 bp, 10 predicted proteins | sample SalPonD_shore_MG_FD_185712 | JGI IMG/M metagenome (GOLD analysis project Ga0209918, IMG submission 185712) | Salt pond soil microbial communities from South San Francisco under conditions of wetland restoration - Salt Pond MetaG... | ecosystem: Environmental > Aquatic > Marine > Intertidal zone...
AGACAATGGCTGGATCAGAATCTAGGACACAAACTCACGGCAAGCCGCTGTGGCTGCTGGCGGAGCTTACCTACAAGTGCCCGCTGCAATGCCCGTACTGCTCCAATCCCGTGGACATCGCCCGTTACCAGGACGAACTCTCCACGGAGGACTGGTTCCGGGTCATGCAGCAGGCCCGCAAGATGGGCGCTACACAGTTGGGCTTCTCCGGCGGCGAGCCCCTGGTACGCAAGGACCTGGAGGTACTCATCGCCGAGGCACGGCGGCTCGGCTTTTACACCAACCTGATCACCTCCGGCGTCGGCATGGACGAGGACCGGGTGAAGGCCTTCAAGGAGGCCGGCCTGGATCACATACAAATCAGCTTCCAGGCCAGCAACGAGGAGCTGAACAATTACCTGGCCGGTACCCGGAGCTTTTCCCACAAGACGGAAATGGCCCGGGCAGTCAAGAAACACGACTATCCCATGGTTCTGAACATTGTGTTGCATCGCAAGAACATTGATCAGATCCGTGACATCCTCGACATGACCGTGGAACTGAACGCCGATTACGTGGAACTGGCCAGCACCCAGTACTACGGCTGGTCACGCATCAACGTCGAACAGCTGCTGCCGACACGTGAACAGCTCGTCGGAGCGGAGGCGGCAGCCCGGGAGTACCAGGAAAAGCTCAAAGGCCGCATGAAGGTCATCTACGTGGTGCCGGACTACTTCGAGAACCGGCCCAAGGCGTGTATGAACGGCTGGGGTGCCATCTTCCTGACCATTGCCCCCGACGGCAGTGCCCTGCCCTGCCATGCCGCGGCGCAGCTCCCTGACCTTGTGTTTCCCAATGTCCGGGATCATGACGTTGACTGGATCTGGAACGACTCACCGGCCTTCAACGCCTTCCGGGGATTCGACTGGATGAAAGAGCCGTGTCGCAGTTGCCCGGAACAGGAAAAGGATTTCGGCGGCTGCCGCTGCCAGGCGTACCTGCTGACCGGCGATCCCCGCAACGCGGATCCCGTGTGCGGCAAGTCACCGTACCATCATCGACTGCAAGAGGAAGTGGAACGCCTCGGCCAACTGGCGGCCACCGGCGTGGAGAAGCCGCTGGTGTTCAGGAATATGAAGGCTTCGAAACGTCTTATGGAGGAAGAAGCCGTCGCGGCGCTGGCCAGTGAAGAGCAAGCTGTTAGAAGTGAATAGTGAATGGTGAATGGTAAATAGTAATTAGTAAAAACCATCAACGTCATCCCGGAAACTGCCCCGGATCAGGTCCGGGACAGGCTGCGCAGTTATCCGGGATCCAGCCTGGGTTAAGCGAAGGCGTGGATGCCGGATAACCCGCTACGCGTGTTTCCGGCATGACGGCTTCTTTTTCTATTCACTATTTACTATTCACTACTCACTGTTTTTAATCGCCCAGGCCACATCCGCCGCCTGCCGGTTGGCCGTAACGTCGTGGACACGGAACAGGCGCACGCCTGCCATCACACCCAGGGCGGTGGTGGCGCAGGTGGCGCCTATCAGTTCGCTGAAAACATCCACCCGGCAGATGGCTCCCATGAAGCGTTTGCGGCTGGTCCCCAGCATGACCGCGTAGCCGCTATCGACAAAGCGATCCAGGCGCGCCAGGAGCTGCAGATTATGTTCCCGGGTCTTGCCGAAGCCGATGCCGGGATCCAGGATGATATCGCCGGGTGCGACACCCGCCGCCTCCGCGGCTTCGGTCCGCTGCAGCAGAAACGCGCGGATCTCCTCCACTGCGTCGTCATAATGGGGGGCGTCCTGCATGGTCGCCGGCGTACCCTGCATGTGCATGAGCGCGACGGGCACCTTCCGGTCCGCGGCAAGTTCCAGTATGAGCGGGTCATCGCGGCCGGCGGACACGTCGTTGATCATACCGGCGCCGGCATCCAGGGCCGCCGCGGCAACCCCGGCCCGGGTGGTATCGATGCTGAGAATGACATGCTCCGGCAACTGCCCGCGCAGTCGCTCGATGACGGGCAGAATGCGTTCGATCTGGGCGGCGGGCTCTACCCGCTCCGCCCCCGGCCGGGTGGATTCCCCGCCCACGTCGATGATATCGGCCCCCTCCTCCGCCATGCGCAGCCCGTGGATCACGGCTGCGTCCACGTCCAGGAACTTCCCGCCGTCGGAAAAACTGTCCGCCGTGACGTTGAGGATGCCCATGATGATCGGTTTTTCCGACTGGAGCAGTTTCATATGCTTTCTTGCCTGTCAGAGAGATGTGAATAGTAAATGGTGAATAGTGAATAGAAAAAGAATCCTGCATGCCGGAACGCCGCATAGCGGCTTATCCGGCATGCAGGCTTGTGTTGGCTGAAAGCTGGATCCCGGATAACTGCTTCGCAGTTTCCGGGATGACGATACAGGTTTTTACTATTCACCATTTACTATTCACGATTCACGCCTTTAGTAGCTCCGCCATTTCATCCGTGGCCGTCACCAGCGCGTCGGTCATGACCGGTTCGCCGGCCAGGTGGCCGCCGTCCCGGACCACGGTGAGTCGCGACTGCGGCAGCGCGCGGTGCAGGGCCCAGGAGGCGCTCAGGGTGCAGGTCATGTCGCGCCGGCCGTGAATAATGTGTATGGGAACATCCGGCAGCCGGCCGGCATGGGCGAGGATTTGATTCTCCTCGATAAAGTAACGGTTACGGGCATAATGGGTTTCAATCAGGACCTCGTGCAGCACCTGTTCCTCGTCCACGGCTGTTGCCGTGATTTCGGGCAGCATCCAGGTGACAATGGTCCCCGCCCAGTCCGACCAGGCGCGGGCGGCTCGCCGGCGCAATGCCTCATCTTCGCCGTGTACCCGGCGGTAATAGGCCGCCACCGGATCGCGCTGTTCCGCCTCCGGCAGGAAGTCGATGAAGTTCTCCCAGGCCTCGGGAAAGATGCGGTTGTCGCCGCTCACCATGAACCAGTCCAGGTCCTCCTGCCTGGCGAGGAAGGTGCCGCGCAGGATCATTCCCCGGACCCGTTCGGGATGGGTCTGGGCATAAAGCAGGCCCAGGGTCGCGCCCCAGGATCCCCCGTACACCAGCCAGGTATCTATCTCCAGCTCGCGGCGCAGGGACTCCATGTCCGCGACCAGGTCCCAGGTCGTATTGTTGCGTGTCTCGCCGCGCGGCGTGGAACGGTTACAGCCGCGCTGATCGAAAATGATGATCCGGTATCTTGACGGGTCGAAATAACGGCGGTGATTTTCATTGGAGCCCGATCCGGGGCCGCCGTGCAGGTAGATGACAGGGATGCCCTCGTCGTTGCCGGATTCTTCGTAATAGACCCGGTGCATACCGTCGGCGGCGAGGGTACCGGTCGCATTTGCCTCAAGTTCGGGATACAGCTCCCTCACGGGGAGGTCCTGCCGTACCGGCACGGGCATTTATTCTTCCCGGGTTCCTGGTTTCGTGGAGCGCAGTTGTTCTGGGTCAAAACTTGTGGGGTCTTCCGCTGCCGGACCGGCTCAGAGATTGTTCAGTATCTCCTTGCGCTTGTTATTGTATTCCTCATCGGTAATCAGTCCTTTCTTCTTCAGGCTTTCCAGCGTCTTCAGCCGTTCCTCCACGCTCTGGGAACCCTTGGGCTGCTCTGCCATTTCCTTGCGCATTCTCGCCAGTTCCAGCCGCATTTCGCGGTTCTGCCGCGCCATGCTGGCGGCTTGCTGCTGCAGCGCGGCGCTGCCGCTGTTCGCGCCCGCATTATCGGACTGTTGCTTCTGTTGCAGCTGTTGCTGCTCCGCCAGGTAGGCATGCGCGGCCTTCGGGACATCCACTTCAAACCAGTCCCGGCGTCCGTCATGGGTGTTGATGCCGTCCTTGGTGATAACGTCCTTCTTGAAGCCCGAAGACGACCCGCGGCTGCCATGGTCGAATACATACATGATATCCGGATCACCGCCGGTACTGGCAATGGCTCTTTCCTTGAAGCGGTCCGCCGGCCGGTTGTAATCGCCGATGATGAGATTGAGCTTGCCGTCCACGTAGAAGACACGGCCTGCCATGTACTGCGTAGTCGTTTCATTGAGAAACCCGACGTGCTGCTTGGCCAGGACGAAAGTGATGTCCTGGTCCGGCCGCGCCTTGCGCAGCCCCTGCGCCAGGTACTGGCCGAGCGTCTGCGCCTGACCGACGGAAAACAGCCGGTTGACTTCATCGCTTTTGAGGTAGTGCTTGTTCCAGATCCGGAACGACATCAGGGCGTCGGTAATATCCCTGGCGTTCAACTTGACAGGCTGGTCATTGGGCTTTTTGGCGTCGTCTTCCTGATCCACCAGCTTGATGCGCAGATTCTTTCCTGACTGCCACAGGATCTGGTTGGCGTGGGCGGGGAGCTGGACAGCGGCCAGCGCCACAAACACGAGGATAGTACGTACGAGAGGTTGTCTGATCGGGTTCATGAGCATATAGACAAATAATGGTCGATTAGGTTTATCCGCCAGGGAATGGCCGGATTCTAGCACAGACGCGCGGGTTAACGTATGCCGCCCGGTTCCTGCGCTGCCGCAGGTTCCGCATTGTAAAAGAGATCTTCGCCGCCGCGCAAAAATGAACCGGTATTTCAAAGATTTGGTTAATTTTGCATTAGCCGCGGGTAAATTCGGTGACGAACAGTATAAAAAAAGGCGCACCGAAGTGCGCCTTTTAACAGTTTACAAACAGTCGTTGTTATCTTGTCTGGCTTACCAGAGTATGAATCCCCCCACTGAGAACCCGTCAGCCTTGAAGCCAAGCTGGTGATTGCTTCTGTAGGTGTTGTACTCGGCCACCACCTTCAGCCAGGAATTGACGTCGTGATAGACGCCCACCGTCAGCAACTGGTTGGTGATGCCCTGTCCGGAGCCCGCTGCAGCGCCCAGGGCGGCCACCTTGCCGGCCTTGATGGCATCCTGACGGGACACACCCCAGCTCACGCCGACCTTGGTCTTGCCGTTGAAGGTGTACGTGCCCTGCACGTAGTAGCCCTCGTTGGTGGCTTCATCGCAGCTGATGCTGCCGCACAGGAAGCCGTTGCCGGCGCCGGCATTGAACAGCAGCGTACCCAGGGCCTTGCCGTAGTAGTAGCTGCCGACGATGTCGAAGCCCTGGAAGGCGACGTCCGCACCGACGTTAAAGCCGGCCGAAGTAACCTTGGGCTTGCCGGTAAGGATCTTGTTGGTCTCTTCCTGCCACAGACCGCCGGCCCAGAGGTTGAACTTGCCGCCCTGGTACTTGGTGGTGTAGGTAGCCTCGGCCTGGAACTGCGGCGTATCCGTTTCCCACATCGCGGCCTGACCGATCGGTTCCTGCGGGTCGAAGATGCCCACTTCCAGGTTGAAGCCGTTGATATCCGGGGTCTTGTAGGTAAAGCGGGTACGGAAATCCGGATAGACATAGCCGAAGCCGATGCGGCCCAGGGCCGTGCCGCCGCCATCGGGACCGGCCAGGGCGCCGACGCCGAACAGGGTCATATCCTTGAGGATGGCCTGGCGCTGGAACAGGGCCAGGGTGCGGCCGGCGCTGACGGTACCGAAGTCGCCCGAGACGTTGAAGAAGACTTCGCGCATGTCGATCGTGGAGCCCGTATTGAAGACACCCGCCTTGTTCAGGCGGCCGTCCTTGTTACTGGAGGAATCCACGGCGAAGGTGATCTGGGCCGTGCCCTTGAGGCCATCCACTTCCGGCGACTTGGCCGTCAGGGTATGGAACGCCGGCAGCAGACCCTCGTTGAGGTGGGAACTGTTCTCGCTGGTGCCGCCGTTATAGTTGAAATTGACCTGATTATAAAAGAGGTTGATGAAGCCGCCGTAGTCGACCTCCCAACCGTTGTTGCCGCCCAGCTTGATGGCGGCATTGGCCGGTGCACAAGCGAATGCGGCGACGACGGCCGATCCGAATAATGCAACCAATTTGTTTTTCATTGATTGTTTCATCATTTCCCTCCACAAGATAATGAATAGATTAACCAGAACTAAACCCTAGAGAATAAGTTCGGCCTCCCCAGCACTTGTTTTCCCTCAAATCTTTGGTTGGTATAAAAAACCGACTCGAGTCTGTTTTTGCAAAAATCCGACAGGAAAAATACTACAAACCCCTTGAGGTTGCAATGATTTGTGAAGTTTTAACAACAAGCAAAAAGGCAATTCCGGGCGGTTGTCTCTTTACCACAACACCTGCCGGAAAGAAGATTATTTTATTTATATTATTCAATAAGTTATGTTTATTACAACAGAATATCCACAGTCCGTGAAAAAACCGCTGCCATAACCGGGTCGCAGACCCCGGATTCAACCGCCACCGCGCTGGAAAGAACGATCAAATCGAACCAGAAAGTCCCGTATATGCACCGGGTCCAGGCCGTTGAAACGCAAGGTCAGGCGGGTAACGGGGATAGTGAGGGAGCCCATGCGGCGGGAGCTTTCCGTTCCGAGGCTGAGACGGATGCTGCCGTCGCTGTTTTCGAACTCGACCGATCCGGCGCCGACGGGCCGAAATTCCTGCCCGAACGCCAGCACCAGCACGCGCCGGAATTCGGCGTGGCTAATGCTCATCTCACGCGTGATATCCTGCATCAGGACGCAAAACCGCTGCTTCAGCCGCCCGCCACGGGCGGCCACACGGCGAGCACGTCACCTTCCTTCAATACGGTACTGTTGCGCGCTTCCGGCTGGATATAAACGCCGTTGAGCAGAACGATGTGGACGAGTTCTTCAGGCAGATTGAAACGCTCTATCACCGCCGTCGCCGTCGTGCCGTCCGCGAGATCCATCTGCACGCTATTGTCGCTTGCGTTTTCCGGCAGGTAGCGGGTCAGGCCCGCATAGAGTTTCACGGTTAGCGGCATGGCGGCAGGCGTATGGCGTTTATGATTTTCCGTGTCGCCCCCGCACCGGCACGACGGGCGGTGTCGGCGGCGTGGGGGCCACGGCCGGGATTACATGACAGCGGCGTTATGACCAATCGCCTGGGTACTGCCCAGGTAGGCTTCCATGATGCGTGTCGGATCTTCGAGCAGGTGATCTTTCCATTTTCCGAGTTTCAGCCTGGTCTGGATCAGACCGCGCAGCACGCCGACATGCTGGGTCAGACCCAGGGCCTGCGCGCCGACCATGACATCATCCTCGAACTGCAGGCACAGATAACGATAGCGATCGGGATCCTTCAGTTCCACGGATTCTCCGCCGTCCACACCCATCCACAGTCCGTAGGACGTCGAAACCAGGCCCAGGGTATCGAGCACGTTCATGTTCACGCTGCCCTGGTGACGGCTGTCCCGCCCGGCCATGTTCAGGGCGGCAATGCGCCCGTGATCGGCTGCGGTCGGCTGTATGGCCTGGACGCTGTATTCTCCCGTGGAAAAATCGCGGCCCTGGCAGACATCACCGGCAGCGTAGACATCGGGATGGCTGCTCTGCAATCGATCGTTGACCAGTACGCCGAAGTCCGTGTTGATACCGCTGTTCTCGAGAAAGGCGATATTCGACTTGACACCGGTGGCGGCGATAACCAGGGAAGCATCCAGGACCTTGCCGTTGTCCAGCGCCACCTTCAGTTTGCCGGCGCCCGACTTCTCTATGGATTCGACGCGGGTCGAGGTGAGCACGGTGATGCCCTTGGACTCGCACCATTGCTTGATGAGCCCGCCCGAGACATGGTTCATCATGCGGGGCACCATGCGATCTTCCATCTCTATCACGGTGAGATTGACACCGCGTGATGCCAGCGCCTCGAGGATAATGCAGCCTATGAAACCGGCGCCCATGAGCACGACGTTGGAACCCTTGCGCGCCTTTTTCGCGATATTCCTGGCGTCCTCCAGGGTCCAGCAGGAGTGTACGCCCGGAAGATCCATGCCCGGGATAGGCGGGCGGACCGGGTGGGAACCGGTGGCGATAAGCAGCTTGTCGAAAGCGATACTATTGCCCGATGCCAGCGCCAGGGTCCTGGCTCCGGCGTCCACTCCGTCTACGCGGTCATTGATCAGGTCAATGCGCTGGCTGTTGTAATGGGTCCTGCCCTTGCGCAACCAGGTACCGTCTTCCTCGATGCGCTGCGTGAGAACATACGGCAGCGCCATGCGCGAATATGGCAGTTCCGGTTCATCGCCGATAATGCTGACAGCGGCGTCCGGATCCGTCTTGCGCAGCGTTTCCGCCGCAATCACGCCGGCAGGCCCGGCTCCGATAATCACATGCTGCATGCTGTCATCTCCACATTTCCGAGTTACTTCTTCACCCCATGTAAAGATGATCTCGCAAAGGCGCAAAGCCTGTCCCGGACCCCGATCCGGGAACGCCAAGAAACACCAATTCAATTGGTCTAAAAACTTTGCGGCTTGGCGTCTCTGCGAGATCCATTGTTTTTTAATACAACCCGTAACGCTTAAATACCGAGGCGCTTGCGCGTTTCACCGGTGGGCACGCCTTCCTTGTCCCAGCCGCGTACCTGGTAGTACTCCGGCAGCATCTCGGCCAGATTGTTGGTCATGCCCTTGGCCGGCCCGGAGTTGGCCGGCTCCTTGACCAGGCGATCCGGCAGCTTGTCCTCCTTGCCCGATACACCCGCGGCCAGGTTGAAGTCGCGCTCCATGTTCCAGATGCGCTCCCCCACCTCGACCAGTTTCTCCGGCGACCAGTCGCCCTCGCAGGCGGCGTCGATCTGGGCGGAGATATCCTCGATAGTCCAGCCGAAGGTGGCGAACACGCACAGGCCGGAGGAATCCACGGCGGCGGTGGCGTCCTGGAACGACTTGACCAGTTCCGCCTTGCCCTCGGTCACCAGGGGATCGGTCTTGACCGGAATGCCCGCCACTTCCGAGGACACCGTGTAACCGCGCAGGTGGCAGGCACCGCGGTTGGAGGTGGCATAGGCCAGGCCCATGCCCTGGATGCCGCGGGGATCGTAGGCCGGGAATTCCTGGCCCTTGACGGTCATGGACAGTTCCGGGTGGCCGTATTTCTCGCACAGGCGCTTGGATCCCAGGCCGAGATCCAGGCCGAAGCCCTCGCCCCGCGCGGTCACCTCGGCGGCCCAGCTCAGCGCCTCGGCGGAACCGAACTCCAGATGCATGCCGCCGGTTTCCTTTTCCGTGATCACACCCATACCGTACAGCTCCATGGCCGCAGCCAGGGTGGCGCCGAAGGAAATGGGATCCATGCCGTCCTCGTTGCAGAGGAAATTGGCATAGGTGAGTGCGTCCAGATCGTCCACACCGGTGTCGCAGCCCAGGGCCCAGGCCGCCTCGTATTCCAGGCCGCCGGAGGCGCCCCAGTACTCGGGTTTGTTCTTGACGGTGAAATGCCCTTTCTCCACCGTGGAGATGCGGCCGCAGGCGATGGTGCAGGCGAAGCAGCCGGCATTGGTGACCAGGTTGGGCTTGCCGTCACCCGGGCGCGGCTGGTGCATGGCCTCGCCGGAGATCCGGCCGGCACCCTCGAACTGGGTTTCGCGCATGTTGCGCGTGGGCATGGCCCCCACCTCGTTGATGATATTCATCATGGCCTGGGTGCCGTACTCGGCGAAGCCGTGGCCGGTCATGGGGCTTTCCTTGAGCGCTTTCTTGGCGTCACTGACCGCCTGCATGAAACGGGCCGGATCCTTGATGTTGCCGACACCGCGGGTGCCGCGCACGGTCACGGCCTTGAGGTTCTTCGAGGCCATCACCGTGCCCACGCCGGAGCGCCCCGCGGCCCGGTGCAGATCGTTGACGATGGCGGCATACAGGCAGCCCTTCTCCGCCGAGCGGCCTACGGTGGCGATGCGCAGCAGCGGATCCTGGTGTTTCTTGTGCAGCCATTCGTCGGCCGCCCACACAGACTTGCCCCAGATTTCGTCCGCCGGGAGCAGTTCCGCCTTCTCGTTTTCCACATGGAGATAGACGGGTTTCGGGGACTTGCCTTCGAAGATGATCATGTCCCAGCCCGCGTTTTTCATCTCGGCGCCGATAAAACCGCCGGAATTGGAGCAGGCGATGCAGCCGGTGAGCGGACTCTTGGTCACCACCGAGTAGCGGCCGGCGGTGGAAGCATGGGTACCGGTCAGGGGGCCGGTGGTCATGATCATCTTGTTGTCCGGTCCCAGGGCGTCGCAGTTGGGATCGATTTCCTCGACCAGGTACTTGCTGGCCAGCCCGCGCTGGCCCAGGTACTGGTCCGCCCATTTCATGTTCAACGGTTCCTCGGTGATCGTCCCCTTGCCGAGATCGACCCGCATTACTTTTCCTGTCCAGGCCATGGTTCGTTCCTCCTTCAGCTTCCGGCGCCGAGTCCGGCGGATTCCGCCGCGTGGGCACGCATGCGGTCCAGGCCGGTATGATCGGCGTCAACATAGGTGATGGCGGCGGTGGGGCAAGCCTTGGCGCACTCGGGATCGCCGCCACAGAGGTCACATTTGTAGACGACCTTGCTGTCCTGATCGTAATTGACCGTCCCGAAGGGACAGGCGATGGTGCAGACCTTGCAGCCGACGCAGACATCGGGGAGCACCTCCTTGGCCCCGGTTTCCTGGTTCAGGACGATGGCTTCCACGGGGCAGGCATGCATGCACCAGGCCTCGCTGCACTGGGTGCAGGTGTAAGGAACAAAGCGGCCTTCTTCGTGGAAAGTGAATATCTTGATGCGCGACTTGGCGGGGTTGAAGACTCCTTCGGCCTGATAGGAACAGGCCAGTTCGCACTGCAGGCAACCGGTACACTTCTCCGGTTCAATCTGGAGAGATTTCAGCATAATAACGACTCCGTCTGGAACGTTTGATCGTTTTTTCAATCCTAACTTGCAGGCGTGCTGCGTGCGAGGATCGGGCAAATCTCCTGTAAAACTGATGCCCTCGAGGCGTTATAGTAGCCAGCTGCTCCCGTGCCTGCAAGCCATGTCCACGTGGCGGCTTTCTGCCGCGGGGCAGGCTGTAATTAACATGTATTTCATACGGTTAGGAGATCTTGCATGTTGCGACTGAGCCTGGAACTACGCCGCTGCCGGCTGCTGCCGGCAGCTGTCCTGCTGCTGGCCGCAGGAACTGCCACTGCCGCCGGCCGGCACACCGTGGCCATGGCCTACGTCGGGCCCACCGGTACGTCCACCTACGACGGCGTCAGGCTGGGCCTGCACGAGGACAACCTGCAGGGCAAGTTTCTCAACAAGACGTTTACCGTGGATACGGTGCCGGCCTCCCGCGCCGGCACGTTTGACGCTTCGGGGTACGTGGCCGTGCTGGCCGACCTGCCCACCGACAAGCTGCGGGCGCTGGCTGCGCGTCTGCCCGGCGTACCCGTCCTGAACCTGGTCAACAAGGACGATGCCCTGCGCAGCAGCTGCATCCCCAACCTGTTTGACATTATCCAGAGCCATGCCATGGAAAAAGACGCCGTGGCGCAATGGCAGAAGAAACATCCCGGCAACCCGGTGCAGGCGACCGGCTGGGATCCGCGTTTCGTCAAGTACGCGGGCCGCGATCTCAACAAGCGTTATACCAAGCGATTCAGAAAAAAAATGGACGAGAAGGCCTGGTCCGGCTGGGTCGGTGCCCGGATGATCGGTGACGTCATCAACCGCGGCACGACGGCCGATGCCGGCACGGTGATGCAGTATCTGAAAACCAGGCTGGCGTTTGACGGACAGAAAGGCCTGGATATGACCTTCAGGAAGACCGGGCAATTGCGCCAGCCCGTGCTGCTGCTGGAGAATGGCAAGCTTCTCCACGAGGAGGCGCCGGTCCGGGGCGTGGTCGATCCCGACGATTATGACAGCCTGGGGGTCAAGGGCTGTTCCGAATGACTGACCGTAATGCTGCTGCGGGTCAGGTCTTCAATTGTATTTTGATTTAACATCACTTTTTCGAAACAGAATTGAACCACGGAGGGCACGGAGAACACGGAGAAATCAAGATTGAAATTAATTTATTATTGTCAAAACTCCGTGACCTCCGTGTTCTCCGTGGTTAAAACTGAACAGAATAGATACAGCGGGATTTAAATTTGCCTGAATTCACGCTTGCGAACTGATGTCATAGATACTGGAGGAAGCATGTCTATCAAACGCTCACTGCTGTTCTGCCTGGCCCTGCTCGCAGCACAGACGGCATTCGCCACCGGGACAAACCGGATCTTCGTTTCCAACGAGAAAGGCAACGACATCACGGTTATCAATGCCAGGACGTTGAAGGTGGAGACCACCGTCCCCGTCGGCAAGCGGCCGCGCGGCATCCATCTCTCCCCGGATCACTCCAAGCTCTATGTGGCGCTCGGCAACGAAAGTGCCATCGCGGTCGTCAACCCCGAGACTCTCAAGGTAGAGCGGAAATTCCACGCCGGCTCCGACCCGGAGGATTTCCGCGTGCATCCCGACGGCAACATCTATATCTCCAACGAAGACGCGGCCAAGTGCTCCATTATCAACCCCAAGACCGGGAAAAAGCTCATGGATGTGAGCGTGGGGCTTG
>Ga0209918_1001498_pt1 | contig 12423 bp, 8 predicted proteins | sample SalPonD_shore_MG_FD_185712 | JGI IMG/M metagenome (GOLD analysis project Ga0209918, IMG submission 185712) | Salt pond soil microbial communities from South San Francisco under conditions of wetland restoration - Salt Pond MetaG... | ecosystem: Environmental > Aquatic > Marine > Intertidal zone >...
AAAAAAATGATATCGGGTAAATTAGAGATCATAGTCATATAAACAGAGCTGAATACATTGCCAATAATATTGGGATTAATATAAGAGGTTATAAGCTGATATTTTAGCTGCCCGCTTTCTGTTTTTTGATTTCGGTTTTATACTGATAAAGCAATGTCGCTCCGCGGGAAAAGAAGTGGTGTTTTCTTTTAATTAATTATCACACAAATCACAGTTCCCATCGCATACTCTTAACCAGCAACGAGCATCAACCACTTGCAAACAAAAGCAGTGTCATACTGAGCGCAGGGTAACGAAGCAACAGCAAAGTTGCCCGCAGTCGAATGTATCTCCCCGAATAGGATCGCGTAGCATCTGAGGGGCACCTTCCACACGTCGGCGAACTATCTCAAGGAGATTCTTCGGCGACGGTTCGCAACCCCACGAACCTGCTCAGAATGACATCAGCGTTGGTTATGCAGCGTCTATAAAAGCGTCCTTTTTCAAATCTTAATAACATTGATGTCATCCTGCCTGTCCCGAACACTTTCGGGGAGTGGAACGAAGTGGAGTCGAAGGATCTCCTTGAGATGGCTCGCGTAGCATCCAAAAGGCCCCTCTTTGGTCCAAGGTTCAAACTTGAACCAGTTTGTGATACTGTTTTTAATCCTGTCCATCACACAAATCACAGTTCCCATCGCATACTTTGTTTCGTGCTGCGAGTGAGCAAAGCCAACAGTTGGCAAGCCCAGCCACCAGCCGGCCAGTACCTCACCTGCTCGCTGGTCTTTCGAGCTGGTGAATCACCAAGGTTAAACATATCCTAACCGGCTTCAATGTTCCGAATTCGCTTAGCCATGTTCTTTGCCAGGCAGGCAAGATGACCACCCTACATGGAACCGTCATCCATCCCCGGTCATTCGTCCTCATCCCTTTCCCGGTCCAAGATGCAAACTTGAACCAGTTGGGATAGGTGGTTTCTAATCTTGTTCATCTTGTAAATTCTGCAAATCATCCAGTTTGGAACTACCCGGCCGGGTTTTTCTCAGATGTTCAACATAACGGTCTGGCAGTTTAAAAAAGACTTTGTCGGGGATTGGAGGAAAACGCCGCTGCATTTTTTCTTTCGGTCGCTCCGGACGTTGATCCGGATTCCAGGCAAAGCCGTCGAGTCTTCTTTTAGCTGTTTGCTCACTTTCGGGAAGATAGGAACCATTAACAGCCCCAATAGCTTTCATCGTATCAACCTTGCCTTTATCAAACAAAATAAGAATCGTGGGGGCTGTAATATCAATAGCCCCATCCGGCTTATCCAGGTCATTGGTGGTGAATCTAAGGAGATGTGAATTACCGTTAACATGTATTTGCTTTAATGCCCCATTTTCAAAACCGGCAGTAAGTGTATCCCCAGAGATTTGATTAAGCCGATCTATGGAAGTATCCTGCTGAACAGAGAAAGGGTGAGGATACGATTTCAGGCTGTCGATATGCCCATTTTTAAGTTTGGCTATGATATAGGGCCCGGTAAGCTGAACCTGTTTGTGCCAGGCTGTGGAGTTTGACCAGATCTCAAAAGTATTTGTACTATCCGAATAGAGAGAGGTATCTCCTACGGCTGAAAAACTCGGTGACCAGATTCTAACATTTTGGTAAGCATGCACTACCTGGGTGGTATCTTTTTTTAAGCGCTTTTCCTCAGACCGTATAATTTGTGCACGAATATGGGTGGTGTCGGTCTGGGTGGTATCGGTAGTATCCTTTTCGAAACTTTTTAGCCACGCATGGCCTTTAAGCAAGCGACGACCTGTTGAATCTGCCTCCAAGTAATCCCCTTTTATCATGGAATCATGTTGCCGGTCATTGCCATAGATATCCCCATACATTTCGTAGCGTTTGGCTTTTCGGTTACTGTAAAGGGAATCTCCCTCAAGATATTTTAGGGAATCTGCCAGCTGCACTTTGCCATGGAATTCGGCACTATCGGCTTTCCGATAGTAAAATCCGGAATTTGCCAAAAGGGTCCCCCGCTGATCTTCGAGTCGAATCTCATCGATGAAGTGAGCTACTTTCGTACTAAAACGATAATCCACGCTATTCCCAAACAGGGTTGTGCTATCTGCCTCAATAATTACCCGTCCGCGGAGCCGGCTAAAGTCCAGATCGGTGAGATAAATGAGGGTATCTGCCCATATCTTTTCTGATTTGGTATCAACTTCAATATTTCCGAATGCACGGATCTGGTTCTTATTGATAAACTGGTATGCACTATCGCAATACATTTCCAGCTTTTTACTTTGCAAATGCACATTTCCCAATATTTTTCGTACTTGGTTCCCTTGGTAAGATCCTCCTTCAATACGGTCAGCCTGCAAAATAGTCACCGGACTTTGGGCCCGTGAGACTTGAGATAATCCGGTCATGACAAGTACACCGAACAGTAAAATAATGAGCCGGCTTATACCTAAGGTAGAAAAATTCCACAGATTGATATGCCGCCTTTCATTTTTCATCTAATTGACGATCACGCGTCCTTTGGGCTCTTTGATTGTGTAGTTGGTTAAATCGGTACTGCCTTCAAAACCAGTACCGGCTATGCTATCGGTAGGAGTGGTGATAATAACAAATTTGGGAGTGCTTATTTTGTTATCGTCCTGTGCCCATTTCAGATATTCCGACTCAAGATGCCGGTTATCAGCAGTGTTAACTCTCACATCTCCATAGAATTCAAAAATTGCTTTATCGGCCCGATAGACAGCCCGATTCGAAAATACATGCGTTTTTACAGCTCCCGCAGAATCAAAGACCTGAATCTTAACCGGTCCTTTAATCCGGGTTTCATTTTCTTTTTTATCCGTAAAGGTTGCTGCAGAGGACCCTTGAAGGCGGATCTTTTTCAACCCCTCTTCGATAATTTCCATATCTACTCCCCACGTTTCTGTAGAAGAAGTGAGAGAATCCTGCAGAGCTTTATTTACCTGTTTAGACTGTTTCTGGGACAGCTCTCCGCAGGAAGAAAGTCCTACCACCAGAAGCAGGCTCACCAATAATGCGGCCAGGGTATTATGTGGTTCCAAAATAGCGGTCACCGGCATCACCTAGACCTGGAACAATGAAGGCATCGTCATTAAGTCGATCATCGATTGCGGCTGTAATAGTATAAACATCGGGATGTTTTTCTTCTAATCGTTGTAGTCCTTCGGGTGCACATATTAACGATATAAATCGCAGGTGTTGTGCGCCCTGCTTTTTAAGGAAAGATAAGGCATCATCGGCACTTCCCCCAGTAGCCAGCATGGGATCGACGACCAGTACAATAGCGTCTTCCACACCTTTGGGAATGTTGGAATAGTAATCAACCGGCTCATGAGTCGTTTCATCCCTATACATGCCCAGATGACCTACTTTTGCATCGGGAATAAATTGAAGGATCGCATCCGAAAGTCCCAGACCGGCCCGTAAAATAGGAACAACGATAATATCCTGATCGATATCGTAACCGGTCGTCTTTTCGATGGGCGTCTGGATGTCAAACGATTTTAGAGGCAGCTCTTTTAAGGAGTGATAGGCTAATATCACGGCAATGCGTTTAAGTGCACTCCTGAAATCTGCCGTATTGGTAGAAACATCCCGCAGAACCGTAAGATCCCTGTTGATTACGGGATGTTCTATCAGTGTAACTTGTTCAAATTGGTCTGACATTTTAATCGGTAATTTGTTCACGTTCCGCTTTAAGTTTATCAAAATACTTCTTGGAAGCGGTAGCAACAACCCCTGAGAGTGCAAATAAGGCAATCAAGTTAGGGAATGTCATCAGCCCCAATGCAATGTCACCAATCGACCAGACGGTTGCAAGCGTAAGAATAGCACCCATAAAGTGCATGACCACATAAACCATCTTGTAGTAGATTATCGACTGGTCCCCCAGTATAAATTGTATAGCCCGGTCGCCGTAATAACTCCAGCTAATGGATGTCGAAATCGCGAAGAGAAACACACAAAACGTAACGATGTATTGTCCACCGGGGAAAAATGGCGACAAGCCGCTTTCAAACGCCATAGCGGTTAGCGGCGCACCATTCTCGACGACTTCCCCATAAACAGATGTAATTTTCTGCCCGCTGCTTGTAGTAGCAACGAAATTATCTCCTTTTTTGGAAATAGTGCCATTTAGAGGCTTGGTTTCATCATGGTTCGAGAAAAGAGAATCAATAACAACATCACTCTTGGTGAGTTTGCCATTCTTTATGACGCCATTTTCAACATCCAGTGTTTGTGCAGAGGTATTGTTGAAGGAGATCTTGGTTTCCAAAGAATTCAAATTGATCTCGGAATCATGCTTTACATTCCATACACCAGTGATAATAATTACCAGCCCGGTCATCGTACAGATCACGAGCGTGTCGATGAATGGCTCAAGCAATGCTACAACTCCCTCACGTACCGGTTCTTCGGTTTTGGCTGCCCCGTGGGCAATAGGTGCCGATCCCTGGCCGGCCTCATTGGAGAATAACCCCCGCTTGACCCCCCAAACCATGGTGTTCATAAATGTACCGGTGATGATACCAAAAGCCCCGGCCTCTGGCGAAAATGCGGATTTAACAATAAATATTAAGGAAGGGATCACATGTTCATAGTTAAGCAGCAGGATACTCAGAGCGCCAAGCACGTAAATAATAGCCATGAGAGGAGTAAGACGAGCCGTAACCCTACCGATGCGTTTAATACCACCCAAAATAACTAAACCTACCACCCCGGCAGAAAGCAGACCGGTGATCCATTTGGGGATGAAGAAAGCACTTTCCATAGTATCGGCCATCGTGTTAGCCTGAACAGCATTTCCCGTCAGGAACGAACAAATCACCGCCAGTCCGGCAAAACCCAGAGCAAGCCATTTCCAGTTATCGCCCAATCCTTTGCTAATATAATACATAGGTCCGCCCGACACGGAACCATCAGGGTTTTTATCCCTATACATTACCGAAAGGGTACATTCGGAATATTTGGTAGCCATCCCCAGGAAGGCGGTCAGCCACATCCAGAACAGCGCGCCCGGGCCTCCATAATGGATAGCGATGGCTACACCGGCAATATTACCAATACCCACAGTGGCTGATAGAGCAGTGGAAAGTGCCTGAAAGTGATTAACATCACCGGTATCATCCGGATTATCGTAAAAGCCGGTAACAACCTTGACACCGTGTGCAAAGCGGCGAAGTTGAACAAATCCAAGTCTCAATGTAATGAATATCCCATAACTTAGCAGTGCAACTACCATTAAAGGAAGGAAACTTGGTGTATTCCAAACCAAGTTATTTACTGTTTCCACAATGTGTCGAAATAATTCCATGTAATGTGATCACCATATTTATTAAGATTTGAAGATAGAAGCGGAAGGTATAAAAAGATTTGGGAATTTTTTAGATTAAATTGCGAAATGACTATGACTAACCATTAAAAAACGTTAAAATGTTAGTAATAACGAGAAAGTGCTAATGTCTTTACAGGTTTTTAAATAATTTATTTAGCTAGATAATCGGTTAAATTTTATTGACAAAAGGTGACGTTCTATGACAAAAGCAGACATCGTTGATGTAATTGCATCATCAACCGGACTAACAAAAGTTGAAACGGAGGCGGTCGTCAATGGCTTTATGGAAACAGTCATTGACGCTATGAAAAGAGGAGAACACATCGAGCTTAGAGGCTTCGGCAGCTTCAAAGTAGTGAAACGAGCCCAGCGTGTAGCGCGTAATCCCAAAACCAATGAAGAGGTGATTGTGCCGGAACAGTATGTACCGGTACTTAAGGTTTCGAAAGATTTTAAAGAATCTGTAAATGAATCAATGATGGCAAAAGAGGATTAATAAATATTAATCCCGGCTATCTGAAATTGTCCGGTATTTTTTACGGCTTCTTTGTATCTTGTTTGATTACACATTACCCCAGATACATCAAGATGTATCATTGAATAAAAAATTAGGTGAGTATTATGCCCAGTGGAAAAAAGAGAAAACAATCAAAAATAGCCAAGCATAAGCGTAAAAAGCGACTTCGCAAAAATCGGCATAAGAAGAAATAACATTTATAGTTAGGTCTTTATCTAAGATTTTTAAAAAGTAAAACCCGCAAAGTTATAAACCTTGCGGGTTTTTTATTACTACAAGAGAGCTTTTCAGAATCTCCTCCATGACATGCTGAATTGATTTAGCATATGGATTTTTTCCGGAACGTGCGGTAACCTATCTGTGGGGGGGGGTCGGTAGGTTCTTTTGTTGCCTGTTACCAACAAAATTTCTCGAAAGAAATCTAAAAAAATCGTCGCACGAAGCCTTGGCGTAGTTGGACTTGTTCAGCATCTGTTGCTTTAGCCCCCTCCTTTAAATGCTATTAACTGGCTGTTAGCAAAAGAGAGGCTGTCCAAAATGTCATAATGACGAAACCGCTCCCTAAATAATGTAAGATGCTTATATCAAATATTAGCTCACCCTCAACTATTTAGGCATCCAATGAAAAATACTTTTGGGACAGCCTCTGACACGGGGTTTTGTAAAGCCCTTTACCAATAAAAAGTTTTATGCAGCTCGTGATTGTAAGGTCTGATCCGCAATCTTCAATACTTTATTCGACTTAACCAGCAGTTCCTGTAATCGCTTGATAACAAAATCATGAACCTCATTCAGGCTTTGCAGATCCGTTAACGTATATTGGAAATAAGATATCAGGTTAACTGCTGACAAATATTTGCTGCTTTCGGTCCCTTCAACTTCGATGTGCCAACGGGTTATAATGTCGTCATCAGCCAGAAGTTCATTTACCTCTTTGCTAATTTCCTCCATCCAATGGCCGGCGGCATCCAATCGATGATTCCCATTTTGTGCAGCCAGCTGGGGATGTGGTGCTTTTTCATCGAAAAGCCACGTTATTTCAATATCAATAACCGGAGAGATGGAAGTTTGAATCATATTTTCTTCCTGTAAAAAAGGATGTTCTTCCATCCCCTTCAATTGCTTGGCAAGAACAGTTTCACGAAAACGATCCCAATCGAAATTTATAGACAGGGCCTTGAGATAACTGGATTTTTTCTTCAGATCAATTTCAATTTCAAGTCCTGTCGCATTTATTCTATCTTCATTCCAAGTGCGGAATGATTGAACAGCAATGTCTCTCTCACGCAGGTCACTTTCTATCCGGTTTACTACGGAATTAAAAATCGGATAAGTCATTCTGTAATTCGTATTTTGTGTTTTTGATTAGAACTATCTCTCTATAAAAGTATGAATAACTTTTACACGTTAATATATTTAAACCAAGAGATAAAAGAAAAAATCCTGGGAGGATTTTTTAGCTTTGCTATCAGTCCTCACAAAGATGTGTTGCATATCTATGTGGAAAAGGAGGAAACCATGTCCCGGCTGATTTTTAGTGCTAATTTCGAAGAAACCGCTCTTTTCCACGATTTTTACCGCCCTCCTAAAAAAAGTAACGTAATCGAATTCTTTCCCTCGCTGGAAGAGCAAAAGATTACCGATATGAGCCTTGCTGACCAAGATCGACTCATTTCAATCTATTTTGAAAATGGACAGCATTTATTATTCAAGTTATTTAGTGGACATCCCAACGCTTTTCTGGTAGAAGATGATATGATTGTGGATGCCTTCAAAAATCCGGAAGGGATGCAAGGAAATGCTCCTCCGGAACCACAGGCACCTAATTTCAAAGATGAAGCGAGTCCCCGTCGGAATGCCAAAAACCAGATGACCGAATTAAATCCATTGCTTCCGCGTAATTTGCTGCCGCATATTATCGAGCGACACCGAGTAGATGAGATGGACCCAGAGGAAGTAAAATCGTTTAGCCGGCAGCTGACACAGGCCTTGCTCAAAGATCCCCATCCAAGAGTTTTAAAGACGGGTGATTTTTGCCTTTGGTCTAAAAAGTGGCTAGACATCCCCAGCGAAAAAGAATGCGATCAAGTAAACGACTGTGTGGCTTTTGCCTATAAAAATGCCGTACATCTACGCAGATTGCATAATAAAAAAGAAGACGTAACTGAATTCCTTGAACGCAGTAAGACGCAGAAAGAGAGCCTAATTGAACAGTTGGAACAGGCTGACAAAAGCCTGGAACGGGCCGAAGAATACGAAAGATACGGGCACTTGTTGATGGCCCATGCTCATGAATCGGTATCGGCAGGGACGGACGAAATTACTATACCAAACTTTTATGAGAGTAACGAAGAAGTAGCTATTCCGCTGAAAGAAAATAAAGATATCCCGGAAAATGCAGAATATTATTACGACAAAGCAAAAGATGCCCGGAAGTCTTATAAAAATGCACAAAGACGCCTGCCGCGAGTGAAATCAGAACTCCGGGAAGTGAATCGATTATTGGAAGAGGTACGGGCCATTGAACATCTCCCTGACCTGGATAGCTGGATTAAAAAGCACAAAAGAAAGCTGGAGCAGTTTGGTTTTGGCAGCAGCAATAATAAGCAGGCCTCTTCTCCCTATCGCAAATTCAAAGAAGGAAAGTATGAAATCTGGATTGGTAAAAATGCAAAGAGTAACGACCAGCTTACAAGTCATGCACATAAAGAGGATGTCTGGATGCATGCCCGCGGCGTGGCAGGTTCACATACGGTCATACGCATGGGAAATAACAAGAACTTTCCGCCACAGAAAGTTTTGCTGAAAGCAGCCAGTTACGCCGCATATTATTCAAAAGCCCGGGGGATGAAATCAGTCCCTGTCATGTACACCAAACGTAAATACGTAAGGAAACCCAAAGGGGCGGCTCCCGGGGCGGTAACCGTGGAACGGGAAGAAGTGCTGATGGTGCCGCCCATGAAACCAAAAAGTGATTGAAGGTGAATACAGAATTCAGAAGGCAGCAGTCGGAATAGGCTCTACATTGTATCATCCGGAACAACGTGGATGTCATAGTGAGCGGAGGTTCGGGGTTTTCGAACCGTAGTCGAATCTATCTCCATGAAATTGTTCACAAGCATGTGAGGGAGTTGCTCATTAGATCCTACGCGGGCCTCGTCGGGGAGATCTTTCGACTCCACTAGCGTTACGCTCAAGATGACATCAGTTTTATTAACATATTTGATAAGGGGCAGCCTCTTAGATTCTACGCGGAACCATTCAAGGAGATACGTTCGACTTCATGCGCCTTCGCTGGCGCTCCGTTGCATTCCGCTCAGTATGACACTGCTTTTTAATTGGCAAGGTAATATTGCCCTTTCTATCCTAGGCGGGCCTGCTCAAGATGACAACAGTTTTTTAGAGATTTGAAAAAGGGTGCCTTTTAGATCATATGCGAACCTCAACCGTTATTCCGATAGCGGATTATAATTCTTTTATTAGCACCATAAAAGTCTCCGCCAGCTCCGGTTCATTTGAGTCCCGCGAGCGGTTTTCGTGCGGGACGAGAGGTGTTCCTCGGGCACCAATTTTATTCCAGGGCAGACTCGTTATCTAACATAACCAACGTTGATGTCATAGTGAGCGGAGGTTCGGGGGTTTTCGAACCGTAGTCGAATCTATCTCCATGAAATTGTTCGCAAGCGTGTGAGGGAGTTGCTCATTAGATCCTACGCGGGCCTCGTCGGGGAGATCTTTCGACTCCACTAGCGTTTCGCTCAAGATGACATCAGTTTTATTAACATATTTGATAAGGGGCAGCCTCTTAGATTCTACGCGGAACCCATTCAAGGAGATACGTTCGACTTCATGCGCCTTCGCTGGCGCTCCGTTGCATTCCGCTCAGTATGACACTGCTTTTTATTGGTAGGATAGCATAGCCCTCAGATCCACACGAATTTATTCGGAGAGATTTGAACCTTATCTTTTTTCAAAAACAGTAGCCCGCTTGACTAGCGAGCTACTGTATGATGATAAATTAACTAATCGGCTTCGTCTAACCGAAAGTCTAACCGGCTTCCTCCAGCTCCATCGTCTCTTCCATCACCCGTTTTTGGATCTCATAGGGTACCTGGGCGTAATGAGAGAATTCGCGGGCGTAGCCTGCACTGCCCTGGGTAATCGACTTAAGACGTGTTGCATAATGATCCAGCTCCTCAAGCGGAACTTGAGCTTTTATCTTTTGGATCGATCCTTCCGAATCCATACCCTGAATCTGCCCGCGCCGGGTGCTGATATCACTCATCACGTCTCCCATATATTCCGCCGGAACGGTAACCTCGATGTTATAAACCGGTTCCATTAATTTAGGATCGGCCTCCATGAATCCTTTACGGAAGGCCATGAGAGCAGCCGTTCGGAATGCTGCATCATTGGAATCCACCGAGTGCATCGATCCGTCATATACCGAAATGCGCAAATCGCGAACACGGCACTGACTTAAGGGACCGTTTTCCATTTTCTCCATAATCCCTTTTAGAATAGCCGGCATAAACCGGTTATCAATTACACCGCCCACAATGCAATTCCTGAATACCAGCTCGCCTCCCCAATCGAGGTCAATCACTTCTTCGTCTCTTACTTTGAGATCGTCATGCTCAGTCATATTATCGGTCAGCGGCTCCATCAACATAGATACTTCACCGTATTGTCCTGCCCCACCCGACTGTTTTTTATGCTTATAATGTGTTCGAATGGGTCTGGTGATAGTCTCTCGATATGGGATACGTGGCTGTACAAATTCAAAATCAAGTCCAAATCGTTCTCGCAGTTCATAGGCAATAACGGCAAGATGTTCTTCGCCCTGCCCGTGAATAATAACTTGCTTGAGTTCCTGGCTGTGTTCAACCTGCAGTGAAGGATCTTCGCGCTGTAGCTGATGCAAGGCCGTTCCCAATTTATCTTCTTCTCCCTCCCGCTTCAGCTTTATAGCTGTACGGATAATAGGAGCCGGAAAATGAATGGGCTCTATTGTAGTTTCATTACCTTTGGTATGGAGGGTATCGTTAACGCCCGTATTTTTGAGTTTAACCGCAGCTCCTATATCTCCTGTCATAACTTCATTTACTTCGATCCGCTTTTCACCATTAATCAAATATAAACTGGATAGTCGAACCGAACTTCCGGAGGTGTCATTCATCAGATCGAGCCCGGGCTGGGCGTTGCCACCGTACATCTTAAAAAACAACATGTCCCCTACATGCGATTCCGAGCTGTTCTTGAACATAAACATCAGCGGATCGCCATCGGGCTTTAATTCAATTTCTTCGCCTTCGGTGTTATGCGGAGGATTAGCCTCCAACGGATTGGGAGCCACATTTCCAAGGAACCCCATGACGCGACCGGTCCCCATATTCCGCTTGGCACTGCAACAGAACAAGGGAAAGATATCCCGGTTTAACAAAGACTTTTGCAACCCATCACGCATCTGGCTTTCAGTAAGTTCACCCTGTTCTAAATATAGGTCCAATAAGGTCTCGTCATTTTCGGCTACAGCTTCTACCAGCTCATTATGCAGCAGATCGGCCTGGGCTTTATGCGAATCAGGGATAGGCAGTTTATCCGGCTTGCCGCCATTTTCGGGAAATTCGTACATCGTCATCTTTAGGACATCAATAATAGCATGAAAATCTTCTCCTTCGCTGTAAGGATATTGGACAACCACCACTCCGCGTCCAAATCGTTCTTTGGCCATATCCACGGTCTGCTGGAATTTAGACTGATCAGAATCGGGCTTATTTACAATAAACAGCGAGGGAATGCGATATTTCTCGGTATATTTCCATTGAGATTCGGTACCTACTTCGATCCCATATTCCGAGTTGAGGGTAAATATTGCCGTATCGGCAACGCGCAAAGCCCCTACAACTTCGCCGATATAATCGGCAGTGCCTGGGGTGTCAACAAGATTTATTTTGTTACCTCTCCAATCGAGATTCAAAATCGAGCTAAAGACCGATTTCCCTTTCTCGTGTTCAATTTCGTGATAATCAGACGAGGTATTCTTGTCCTCTACTGATCCGCGTCGATTTTTGCTTCCCGATTCAAATAACATTGTCTCTGCCATAGTCGTCTTTCCGGATCCGGAATGCCCAAGCAGGACAACGTTTCTTATATTAGTTGGTTTATAAACATTCATAACAAACTCCTTTTTGTAGATGTGAAACAGTACTGGGGTAGGCTGTCATTGTAGAATGGCAGTAATAAATAGTCTGAAAAACCGATATTTGAGATGGTGTAAAAACCATGTTTTACCCCAGTGATTTTTTCGATGTAGTGGTAAGTAATACAAAAAATAAATTGAACCAAAATTTTGTTTAAAAATTGATAACATTAACTCGTACTTTTTCCCAGAAGCAGACTTTTATAAATCTATCATTGCTAACAGCTGCCAAATCTTTTTATTCACAAACTGACTCATAGATGAAAAAAATTTTACTTATCCAGACGGGCGGCACCATTGCCATGGATATCAGTGAAGGCATGCCCCAGCTGAATCCTGAGAAATGGGCAGAGCTGA
>Ga0209918_1001499_pt1 | contig 12411 bp, 13 predicted proteins | sample SalPonD_shore_MG_FD_185712 | JGI IMG/M metagenome (GOLD analysis project Ga0209918, IMG submission 185712) | Salt pond soil microbial communities from South San Francisco under conditions of wetland restoration - Salt Pond MetaG... | ecosystem: Environmental > Aquatic > Marine > Intertidal zone...
CCACCGTTTGAACTCCTCTGTCAGAACCCGTATTTTTTCCAGTAATCGTCCGGAATCGCCGTACGAACGCCGGGCCGGCATCAGACAGACCGGGGCGGTTACCCGGAATGCCCGGCAGAGACCAAGGAGGAGCCATGCGCCGTTTCAAAGCACTCATCGTGTTGAGCCTTATCGTCCTCGCCGGGCTGACCCGCTGCAAGGGCCCCACCGGGCCGCAGGGGCCGGCCGGCACCCCCAACATCATCGTGGAAACCTTTACCATCCCGGATTCCACCGACATCCAGACCGATCGGTGGTACGGCGCCTATAATTACCCCATGCGGTCCATCAGCCAGGCGGTGGTGGACAGCGGGGTGGTGCTCTCCTACCTGGGCTCCCAGTCCCAGGACGCCTGGACCGCCCTCCCCTACGACCTGGATTTTGACGCGGAGTCGGATTTTACCATAGATTACTCGATCTCGGTGAACTTTGTCTACACCACCGGCAACTTCAACGTCACCTTCGCCGCCTCGGCGGATACCCTGTTTACCGGCGACCTGCCGCTGGGGCCTTACAAGGTGGTGGTGATTCCTCCCAACGCCACCGGGCAGCTGGGCAAGGCGGACCTGAGCCGGTACCAAGCGGTGCGGCAGGCGCTGGATTTGCCGTGAGGGGAGCCGGGACGCTCGCAAGGGACGGCCCGGTAAGACCGCTCACGGTTCGTCTCCGCCGGTCACTTCGATTTTACCACGATCCCGAGCTTTTCCAGTAACTGCGGTTTATTCTTGAGGGCGATCTCCGCGATGGTCTGGTAATCATCGGTCCATTCGTACAGCGCGTCAATGGCGGCATCCCGGTCCTGGGTGGCCTGCTGGGCTTCCCCGGATTCCCTCACCTGGGCGTCATGCGCTTCCACCGTCTCTTCCATCAGAACCAGTCCGGATTCCAGATCCTTCCGGGTGATGTTCCATTGCCGTAAGGCCTCCAGGATCTGTGCGTCTTCCAGCGCTTCCCGATAGAACCGGCGGACCTGGGGCAGCCAGTTCACGAACTTCCGGGACCGTTCGCCGAACAGTCCCAGGCGATGGTAGGTGTCCGCATCGTTCTTAAAGGTGATCCGGGCGATTTTTACGTAATCCATGTACTGCTCGTGGGCCCGCTCGAAGACCTTGTTGTACTGGCGGGTAGCGGCGAATTGCTCGTTATATTCGCGGATTTGCCGCCGATGCAGCTCGGTGGCCTTTTCCAGCAGGGATTTCCCGCGTTCCAAGGCTTCCTTGTCGTAATTGAACTTCGCGACCGCCGCCATGATGTCCCGGCTGCTGAGGCTGTTATCTACCCTGATGCGGCAGGTATTCAGGATCTCTTCGTTCGATTGGTTGCGAAAGTACATACCGACCTCCTTTTGTTTTGGTTACACTTAAATAATTAAGGCAGCCGGAAATCATTGCGGGAACCCACGCAACGATTTCCGGCATTGTTTTGCCGTTGCGGGAATCCCCGCAACGATCTGCGGCCCTGTTTTGTGGTTGCGGGAAACTCCGCAACCAGGTAACGGCCCTGTTTTATGATTGCGGGAAGCCCCGCAATGATCTGCGGCATTGTTTTGCCGTTGCAGGAAAACCCGCAACGAGGTAACGGCCCTGTTTTGCGACTGCGGGAATCCCCGCAATGATCTGCGGCATTGTTTTGCGGTTGCGGGAAACCCCGCAGCGAACAAACGGCGGTGTTTGGTGGTTGCGGGAATCCCTGCGGCGGAAAAACGGCACCGGGCCCACGTTTCCGGGATCCACAAACAGGATAACCGCTGCCGTCCGGCCGTGTCTGGCATCCGTGGCGCTCTGTTTTAAGGCTCGGACCGTCTTCCGGGAACACGCCGGAAGACAAAAACAACCATACCGGAGATATTCCGCACATCCGGGACCCGGCAGAAGCGGCATGCAGGCCGTCCCGGGCTGTTTATCGCCCGGGCGGCTGCTCAACTGTCATCATCAGGAAAAAGAAGATTGGAACTATCCCCTTTCTTTAAGGGTAGCCGCTCCGGGCGAAACTGTCAAGAGTAAATTTTTACCGGGGGGAGAAAATACCGCCGTCCCCGGGTGTCACCCAACACTGCGGTGGCGTGAGAAGGGAAGAACCCACAGTAGCGCATGGAAGTAAGCCCGACACTCAATAGCCGGCAAGTGAGGCGATGCCATTTCTCCGGGATTGAATTCCCGATCGAGTGAAAAACTGATATTCGCTTGGATCCTAGTGAAAACCTTGTATTTTATTTGTGAATGGTGATGCCGCTTTTTCTGACGTTGGGAACCTTGCCGCTGATCTTCAGATTGAAGAGTTGAGATTTTTAAAAAATGAGCCGATAATTATACCAGAACGTATAAACGGCCGGAGGCATTATGCTGAAGTTTCCGTTTAATCAAGACAAAGCTTTGGCGGTCTTGTTGTATTTGGCTAAAAAACTAAAAGAAGACGACTCTCCGCATAGTCAAGCGGATATCCATAAGATTTCAAAAATTTTATATTTTGCCGACCAAAAGCACATGAAACGCTACGGAAGGCCAATCGTCGGCGATGAGTATATCGCCATGGAAAACGGACCGGTTCCTTCCAAGATATATGATATCATAAAGATGGTGAGAGGGGATTCGCTCTGGAAGGACGAATACGAATTCGGGAAATTCTTCCGGATTATAAACAGATATATTGTGAATCCCCTTAGAGATCCCGAGATGGATGAATTTTCGGAATCCGATTTGGAATGTCTGGACGAGTCGTTCGAAGAAAATAAAAATCTGACTTTTGGTGAATTAAAATCCAAATCTCATGATATGGCATATAACAGGGCGCGCAGAGATGACACCATTTCGTTTGACAATATCGCCAGGGTCGCCGGAGTTGACGACTCGACCCTGGACTACATGAAAACCTATGCTGAAAACAGTGCTCTGTTCAAGTGATCCCGCCGAAACTCGGTGAGCGCTTCTCCTCCGGAGATCGGAAAAAATTTTGTGACCGCCATATAAAGGTCGGCGCGGTATTCCGCCGGTTCTTTAAAAGGACCTCCCCTCCCAAACCGAAATTTTTCATCATTGCCGACATCAATCCAACTCAGGATACGATCGGGTTCGTCTATATAAATAGCGAAATTAACCAGCGAATGCCTCCCATGAAACAGGACTTACAGTACGAAATACGTGGTGTGGACTATGAATTTTTGGCCCGTGATTCGTTCGTTGATTGTTCGGAAATTCTGGAAGACACCCTCGCTTCACTGAAATCACAATGTTATCAAGATTTGGAGATCTATCAAGGCGAATTGCGTCCCGAACACTTGCAGGTGATGTGTTACCGGTTGGCTGCCGCCAAAACGATTCCGAACAAGATAAAACGACGGTATAATCTGTTATGATTAATTCTTGGTGCTTGAAATGATTTGATTATTTTACACAATGATATTAAGCATTATTTCATAAGATGTGCCTTGCCGCTGGTCTGGGTGGCATCGGTCAATGTGCTTCTAATGGTTTCGTTTGGTGATGGATTAGGCCGATTAGAGAGATTTAATTTTCACCGAAATCAATAATAAGTTAGAAGAGGATTGTTATTTATGAGATTAGATTTTTTTGTGATGCACGATATTTGTTATAAAATTATCGAATAATGGTTCGTTCTTTAAACAGGAAGATTAACAATGATTGATACAGTTTCTCCCAAAAAGCGAAGCGAAATTATGTCTCATATAAAAGGGAAAGATACATCGCCCGAATTGATGATTCGCAAAGGTCTTCATAACCTCGGTTATAGATATATTCTCCATGATAAAAGATTGGCTGGCAACCCTGACTTGGTATTTCCAAAATACAATTTAATTATCGAAGTAAATGGTTGCTTTTGGCATGCTCACAATTGCCATATATATAGACTTCCAAAGTCAAATAAATCATATTGGGCAAAAAAAATTAAAGGAAACGTGAGCAGGGACAAAGAAAATTGGAATGCACTTCTTAGCCAGGGATGGCGGGTTTTACTTATATGGGAGTGCGCATTGAAAGGAAAGACAAGTTTAGAGATTGATGACGTATTAGGCAAGGCTGAAAATTTTATTCATTCAAATATAGCTTTTGAAGAGATAGAGGGTACCAATAATTGATTTAGAATCACGAGTTTTCATATTTTACAACTGGTTCTATTAATTTCTTCCCTAAGATAGGAGGGACAGCGTTACCAATAACTTTGTATTTTGCCTTTAAAGACGAATCGATATCCAATAATTCATGTGGCAAATCTTGTAAAATTGCACATTCTCTCCAGGAAAGTCGCCGGTTTTCATTACCTCGTAATTTCCAATTATCTTTTCCCACCTTCAGCATGGGTTTGCCCATCGGGTGAAGTGGAACGTGATGGCTGTTCGCGACAATTGTATAGCTTAATTCATCCCAAGATCTTTTTCGGTTCCTGGTTAAATAATGCCCATGAAATGGTCCATCAAAATATTCTCCTTCGGGCCATCGATCCATCGAATACAATAGATCCTGTAAAAATTTAAAATGCTTCTCTTTCTTTAGACCATGGGTCGGTTCAGGAAAATGGTATTTAAAATCATGAAGATCCTTGCGTACACCAACAATAAATATACGTCTACGCGCTTGGGCTACTCCATAATCTTCTGCTTTTAATAATTTATATTGTGGGGTGTATCCAGCCTCCTTGAATCCTTCCAGTTGTTGATTAAAAAACCAACCATCTTCGGCAGAGAGCATACCTCGGACATTTTCCACAAAAAGATATTTAGGCTTAATTTGTTTTAACGCACGGAGGAATTCAGTATATAAAAAATTGCCTTTTATATTGTAGAGATCCCGGGTCTCAAAGTTTTTATTTCGGCGGCGGGCTCCGAGACTAAATCCAGTACATGGGTAACATCCAATGAGAATGTCTGCCTGAGGAAAATTTCCAATTTTTTGTATATCCCCCAAATGGAAATCTACATTTGGAAGTATTGATCTATATGCCTTTGACGCATCCTCGTCTATATCATTAGCCCAAATGATCTCAATCCCAGCTTTGGTCGCACCGAGATCAAAACCCCCGCAACCTGAAAACAAAGATATAGCTTGTAATTTTTTCATAATGATAAAGTTATTTAATAATTTGGTGATATTTTAAAATATTGGTTCGGACATTTCAATCGCATTCTGTACATAACCCGCTATATATTTTTCCAACTTAGTGTAATGTTCTTTCGTTAATTTGGCGATTCTAAGCCTGTCAAAAAGAACAGATGTGGCTATTTCCATTGCATTATACCATTTCCCAGAGTCATTTCTGTACACGTGAGGAATAAAAATCATTAATACGGGAGGGACGGTATAAGTGATATAATTAAATCGTGAAGGATCAATATCATACTGTTTCCTCCCCCAATCTTGAGTACATGTACATTGACCAAAAAAAATAGGAAAACTTGTCAAACCATCATCGAAGGGGATCCAAGCTACTAAATCAAGTCCTCCATCTCCACCTGATTTTGCTCGTATTTCTTCTTCATATTTTTGGTTAATGCTTTCGCCGATATCTTCAGATAAGTTATGAATTTTATTTTGGAAATTTCCGCTGTAACGCCTATCCTTATTAACCTTGCTAACACCAAACATGTATGCTTGGCTAGTATCTGGCAAGAATTCGACAAGGGCATGAAAGCAAAGGTATTCAAAAAATGAAGTGAGGTTATATTGATCTGACTTGGAAACACATCTAAGGTTAGAAGATAAAAGTAAGAAGATATATATTTTGTGGCATTTATGTATTCTCCCCTTTGTTTTTAATACATTTCCGTTATTTAAAATTTTAAAAGGATATATAGTCCCGAAACTGTCTGCACGATATTTTAATTGAATAAACCAATCAGCGACTTTTCTTTTCCATCTATCATCTCTATTTGATGGTTCAGATGTAGCGAGTTCGACCTCTTCATCAGTTGTAGGGAAGTCATCCTTTAGTGTTCTTACTCTCTGGACAACATCACCTTGTGTTATCTCTTTATCGAGATTCAATAGACACAATAATTCAATATAGTCAGCCCAGATATAATCGGTATCATTGTCTGGTAAATTATCCAAATCGATGCTTATGCTATCTACAGTCATGATGTTTAATTATTCAGGCTTCCGTTCCATCAGTCATTTTGTCGAGTTCCTTTTTAATCAGAAAAACTAGGTTCTCTGCCAATCTATATATTTCACTTAAAATTTCATGATCATGTGTTTTCGGGTTCTTTACCATATGGATATACTCGTTCGCATTTTTAAGTTCTCGCTTGGCTTCCCGAATAGAAATTGAGAATATCTCATCGGGCTGATCTGTGTATTTAACTGCCTCCTCAAGTGGATCACCATCTTCAAATTTTTCCAAAGCTTTGTCAAATTCAACAATTTTAGAAAGTAATTTTAAATTCCTTGATTCGCCAACTCTTGTTTTTCCGCTCGCATTTTTTTTAAAGAGCCAGTTAGTAAAAGTCTCAAGTTTATCCAAATTCAATCCTGTAAGACTGGGATCTCTATTGCTATTTAATTCCAGAAAATTTGAGAGACTAGAATAATTAAGAGAAGTGGTGAGCAACGAGAAGTCTATTTGTTCTTCATCTAAATCTTCAATGTCGAAATATTCTTGTTCTTTAATTTTTCTATATATATTTAAGCCTGTTAATAGCTGGGCAACATAATATCTTTTGCTACCAATAGTTTTGGCTAATGATTCATGAAGCTCAGCTTCATTATCAATTGATAATGAGTCAGCCAATTGTTCAAGATACCTTGCCTTTTGAAGCGGATCCCATTCTTTTATACCTGTAATATGCCTATATCCAAGGTAATTTAGAATTTCTTTTCTGTTATTGTAAATAAGCGCCGGAATCTGACCGGGTTTATGAGTTGCCTCTTCGCTTATTTTTGAAATTGTCCTCATTTTTCGTGTAGCTAGAGATGGATCCAACAACAACTTCACTGCAGCTAATCTGCGATTGCCCTCTACAACTATAAAAGAATCCTCCTCATTTGAAGGGATAGCTAGTACAGGTTCTCCTTCAAAGTATCCAGTTTCGGCAATTGAGCCCATTAATTCTATTATGTTTGCCTTCTCTATCATATACTCATACACTTTTTCTGTGTCGATCCCTTGTTTAATAGATGGCAACCTTGGATTATCAGGATCGAAATGCAATTTATTTACATTTATAAATTGGACTCTATCTTTAGACATACCTATTCCTCATCCCTCAATTAGCCTGCCATATTAGATATTATTGTATTTATTAAAGCTAACTTTTTATGTATTCTAAGTAAATAATTATATCTTCACATGCTACTCCAATATTCCAGATTGCGATTTTATCAAGTTGTGTTATTTCCTATTTTTTCAAAACCTTTTATTTTCTTATTAGTCAATGCAAATCCGTTAGAGTAATCACCCTTCGGAGTCATACAGAGGTGCATTTATTCTTGAATGCAGTTCCCTGATTCACCTGTACACCAGATGCAAACTAATGTCCTTGCATAACGGGTTGATAAGGCTAAATCTTTTATTTTGTTATCTCAACATCAAAATTCCCTGCCACCGGCTCCTTAAGTAACGACGGGCGGGCTGCTTCCCCATATTTCACAATTTTTTTGTATGTGATGGACAGTAGTTCTTCCCGACGTTTCTCCATAACCCGGTGGGCCGGTTCCGCCGGGGTCTTCGGCGGCGGTTTTTCATGTCGTTCCTCCTGATTCACTCGGCAAGTTGGGCCCGGCACTGGGGGCAGCGGGTGGCGTCCTTATGGATCTTGCTGAGGCAGTGCGGGCAACGTTTGCCCCCGGCGAACAGGGAAAACAACACGCCGAAGGGGCCGAATAATAGTCCCAGCACAAACCATAGCACGAAATTGGCGCCTTTGTTGGAGGCGATCAGTCCGGCGGTCAAGCCGAACAACAACCAGAGCAGCATGAGTTCCATACGCGCACTCCCTGGTTCGAAGGGTTCATCAGACGGTAGCCCGAGTCCACACACACCACAATCGCCGGAAGTGATCCACATCACATGGGGAAGCAAAAATTACGACACCACTATTATCGCCATTAAATGGCGCACTGGCAAGGGTTCATTCCGGGCGGACTTCTCCGATTGTTGCGTTTTTCAACAAGAAAGCCCGGTCCGGATACATCATCCCGGCAATATTTCTCTTGCGGTAAAAATTGTGGTTTATTAAAGTGTAAAAGATGACAAGAAATGTCATTGTTGTATTCTGTATTCATTGACATATTCAACACATTCTTTTCCCGCCGGCGGAAGCCGCTTCTCCGAACCTGAGGGCAGGTGGCTATTGACCCGGGCATTCATCGGGATCTCCCGGCGGCGGATCGACTGGAGTGGCGAACCTCTTATGACAACCTGAACCGGTACCTGCAGGGATATAGCGCGTGACGGCGTTATTGGCGGGGGGCTCGCCGCCTGTAAATATAGAGAATGATATTTGTCAGGACGATTATGGAAGTTCAAGGGAGGAGTTCGGTGGACCATAGAGAGAACCTGCATGCCTTACTGATGGACCTGGAGGCCGACCCGGACCTCCTGGAAGCCACCCGCAACATTCTGAAGGCCGGGTATAAAGGCCTGAAATTCACCTGCCGTCTGCTCACCCCCGGGGACATGGGGACCGTCCCGTCTTCCCTGGAAAATGCAGCGGACGATACGATTCTGATCTGCGTGTGTGGTCCGGATACCCTGCCGCAGCTGCAGGATCTGCTCACCGCGGACCGGCGCGACGCAATGGCGCTCCCCACGGTGGTGGTGATGCCGGTGCCGGACGCAGACCGGATCATGCGGTTGTTCGACCTGGGGGTGGCGGATTTCATCATTCCGCCCCTGCATGGGGCGGACTTCTGGCCCCGGCTGCTGCGCCTGATGCGATTCCGGCGGAAAAACCGCACCCTGGAATGGCAGATGAAGGAGAAGCTGGGGCTGCGGCAGATCATCGGCGAGGACCCCGGGTTCCGGGAAGAGGTCCGGAAGATCCCGGTGGCGGCGGAAAGCGACGCGCAGGTGCTTATCACCGGGGAGACGGGGACCGGCAAGGAGCTGTTTGCCCGGGCGGTGCACTATTTGAGCCCCCGGGCCGAAAAACCGTTCGTGCCCCTGAACTGCGGGGCGCTGCCGGCGGAACTCATGGAGAACGAGCTGTTCGGGCACCGCAAGGGCGCTTATACCGGCGCGCATGCCGCCGAAGAGGGACTGGTGCACCAGGCGGAGGGCGGGACCCTGTTCCTGGATGACGTGGACTGCCTGTCGCAGGTCGCCCAGACCAAGCTGTTGCGCTTCCTCCAGGAGAAAGAGTACCGGCGGCTGGGCTCCCGGAAAATCCGGAAGTCGGACGTCCGGATCATCGCCGCCACCAACCTGGACCTGGAGGAGGCGGTCCGGTCCGGAAACCTCCGCTCCGATCTGTATTACCGGCTGAACGTGATCCCGCTCCACCTGCCGCCGCTTCGGGACCGGCAGGACGATATCCTGGTCCTGGCACGGTATTTTCTCCGGAAGTACTGCCGGGAATACGGCAAGCAGGTCCACGAGTTCAGCCCCGGCACCCGGCGGCACCTGTTGCTGTACCGCTGGCCGGGCAACATCCGGGAACTGCAGAACGTGGTGAAACGGGCGGTCCTGTTTACGGAGGGGCCGGTGATTTACGACCTGCATACCACCGTTGGGCCGCTGGAAGCGGAGCGCTCCGTGGAGCCGTTCAACCTGGCCAAGGCGGCGGTGATCGAAGCATTCGAGAAAAAATATATCCGGAGCCTCCTCCGGATTCATAACGGCAACATCACCCATGCCGCCGAGGCGGCCCGGAAACACCGCCGGGCGTTCTGGGAGCTCATCCGCAAGCACCGCATCGACGTGGAGCAGTTTAAATCCGAAGCCCCCGTCTCGTAATACCCTCCGATGTTCTTACCCGGATTCCCGGCGCCGGCCCGGCCGCCCGGGTTCCATTCCCCAGGTAGGACGGATCTGTCATAATTCCCCGGCCGTTCCCGGGCAATTTCCGGACGGAAACCGGAGAGATCTATGCGGATTATCTCACTGTAAAAATAATATGTTAGATATCTGGCCTGACCTGGCTCCCACCCGGTTGGTTTAATAATTGTATCGGAGAAATGAAAAAAGGACTCCGGCAGTGTGTTCGACAGAGAAACGGTCGCAGGTACGCGCCATCGAGAAGAACGTTTTGGAATATCTGCTCCGCAACCCGGACGCCCGGGATACCCTGGAAGGCATCGTGGAATGGTGGCTGCTGGAACGGGAGATCCGCCGCCGGACCGAACAGGTCAAAGAAGCCATTAACACCCTGGTGGACGAGGGGCTGCTCCTGAAACAACAGTCCGCTGATTCACGAACGCATTTTACCATCAATACCGAACGCTCCCGGGAGGCGGAGGCATTCCTCCGCTGTCAAGGCTGTGAAGACGGGGAGAAGGGTGAAGGATAACGCGGCACGAACCGGTGGGTAGTGAACCCTTGAGTCATGCGTAAATGCGTAAAAGCGTGGATGCGTGGATGCGTAAAGGCGTAAAACGGAGACCGGACCACCCGGTTCCGTCCTCCACAAACAGTCCTCGGATTTCACTGATTAACACGGATTACCATCAAAAAAACGATGGGAAGGCAGTGGCAAGCCCTGTTTCCCCTCCCCCCTGAAAGCGGGCTAACCCCGCCTCCCGGTCCCGATCTTTCCTACTGTAGCCTGAGTGATCTCACTGTAAAAAATCCGGGCGGACGTTCGTCCGTTCTCTTCCCGTTTGAACGGGTGTTGGCGGAACTAAAGCGCCTGCCGGCTCCGGAGTCCACCCCCGGGCAGGACCGGCGCCTAAATGCGTGGTGACGGTTTTTTAGGGGCCCGGCAGACTCCGGGGTACACCGCTGTTGACGAGAGGTGGACAATTTTGTCGGGGTGGGTGAAGCCGCCAATGAAGGGCGTTTGGGGCGACGCAGAACTTTCCCTACGATAAAAGTATCCGGTTCGGTCTGCGATGGCCGTGTTCACCGGAGCGGAAGTGATGTGCGGTAAGTTGTTGAAAAATTTGCGGTAATGCCGTTTCTCCGGAATTCTGAGAACGTTGGCCTGAAAGTTGTAAGGAGTATCCGGAAAGGTGAGCGCAGTAATCTCCATTTTCGGGAGGGCGTTCTTTGAACCCAAAGTAAGGAACAGACATTCAGATGGCGGATTTTCGTGCAATCGAGGCGGTGGGGCAGTCGCTCTTACGCCTCCTCCGGATGAGCTATTCCCCGGAGGATTTCGATAACGATTTGCAGTTCCAGCTGTATGGTCCCGATAACTTTTCCAAGCCGATGTCGGCCGGGGTGTCCATTTTCCTGTACCGGATTCTCCAGAACGGCACCCACCGGACGCCGGGCGGCCGGCGGAACGGGCAGGGCCGGAAGTATTACAGCAGTCTGCCGGTGGATCTCTATTTTCTCATGACGGTCTGGGCCAAGGATGTCTCCCTGCAGTATCGCATTGCGGGCTGGCTTATGCGGACCCTGGAGGATACTCCGGTGCTGCCTCACGGATTGCTGGAATCCGCGGCGCCCGGGATTTTCAAACAGGGCGAAACGGTGGAAATCGTGCTGTGGGAAATAACGAACGAGGACTTATTCCATCTCTGGGAATCCCTGGCGGAGGACGAGTACCAGCTCTCGATCCCGTACATGGCGCGGAACGTGTTCATCGAGTCGCGGCAGAAGGTGACCGAAGGCGCGCCGGTGCAGGAGCGGGTGTACGACGCGGGGGAGAGAGAGCCCGGTGGATAATGGGTTTTACGAGGAGAACCGGTGAATAATTTGTCTCAACCACCGATCGACGTAAAGGAGCGGTTGCGGATCTTTACGCCGCTGGGCATCCGGTTCTGGGATACGGCCCGGGACAGTGCCGTCCGGGACGGGCTGACGGTGACGGCCCGTCGGAAAGGGACTGCGGGGCCGGTCCGGCAAGCATTTCGCACCGGCGGAGGCCTTTATGCGTTCCGGCGGCTGCCGGGGCTGCGGCCGGTGGAATATCCGGATCCGGATGCGACCGACCCGGAGAGCCTGGCCGGTCCGTTCAAATATATTATCGAAGTCCGGGACGAGCACCACCGGTTTTTGCCGGTGGTGTTTGCCGTGGACGTGCCTTTGTCGTCGCGGGGAATTTATCCTGCGGCGGCAGCCGTCAGCCTGCCGGAGGACGGGCCGGCCGGATTTTACCTGTTTTCGGCGCCCGCCCGGACGCCCGCACCGGGGATTGCCGCGGTACGGGCCCAGATCCGGGATGTGACCTCGGGGCAGCCGGCCGCGTACGCCGTGCTGGAAGTGGTTCTCGACGGGTCGGCCTGGTACGGCATCGCCGATGACCAGGGCCGGGTG
>Ga0209918_1001500_pt1 | contig 12410 bp, 21 predicted proteins | sample SalPonD_shore_MG_FD_185712 | JGI IMG/M metagenome (GOLD analysis project Ga0209918, IMG submission 185712) | Salt pond soil microbial communities from South San Francisco under conditions of wetland restoration - Salt Pond MetaG... | ecosystem: Environmental > Aquatic > Marine > Intertidal zone...
GTAGGTCCCAGCGCCCACGCCCCCACGGTCCTGTGGCGGGCCCTGGCAGCGGGGACCACGGCCCAGGCTCTCCCGCGGCAGCGCTTGCGCTGTCCGCTCCGCTCCGGCTTCGGCTTCGGCTCCCGCTTCGGCCCCGACCTTGGCTTTCGCTGCAGCCCCCTCTTTCGCGCTGGCCCCACGCAGGCCTCGCTCTGGCCCCGGCTTTTTCGTTCTGGCTCGGGCTCAGGCTGAGGCGAAGGTGGTCTACCCTATGAGGATGCGCGCGCCCAACAAAGAAGAGAGGGACCCCTGCATCGTGTCAGGAGTCCCTCTGGTTGCGAGGATTGTGCGGAGGCTTATCGATGATTGTCGTCTGCGTTACCTGCTACGTGCCCGCAGCGGATCTGCTGCAGGCCCTCCCGGAGCGGTACGATCACCCCGCCAAACCCGAACGCGATGGCCAGGAGGATCCACGGCGCATAGAGCAGACACAGCCCGAGGATGAGACCAACTTCGAACGCGGTCACTGTTCACCTCCCTTCACTTTATTCAACGGCACCTCCCACACCTGGTCACCGAACCGGACGATGAGGGTAGGCACCCACCTTGGCGCATCTTCCGCATCGGTCCACATGACGGTCATCTCGCGCCAGTAGTCCGTACAGTAGGCAGCACGCCACTTCCACGTCCCCCACCCGCCGATCCAGTACTGCTCCTCTACGGCGTGGAAGGTGCAGGCCAACTTGTACCACCGATCGTAGGGCTGATATACCCCGGCCCTCCTCCACACGCTCCTCCCCAGCGCCCCGCCGCCCGGATCGATGGGCATGTAGGCCGGGTACATCGAACCATCCCCGCCATTGGTTGACGTTGTGTGTTGACGGCCCACGATCGTGAGCGCCACCTCGCTTCCTGCCCAGGGAGTGATCGGACCAACGAACACCCCGGCAGCGTGCGTCGCGTAGCGGGTGTTTACGGCCAGGACGGGATACTCACCATCCTCCTCCCAGTCCTTCCGGTAGTACTCCGGACGGACGATCTCACCGTCCTGGTCTTCCGGAGCGTGCTCCTTCCACGATGGGATCCACGGTTCCGGGGCTCCTACCTTACCATCGGCTGACCAGTTTACCCATTGTCCTCCAAAATCGTACCTCACTTTTGGCATCTAGTTCTCCTTCCTTCCGGCCAGTCCGAGACGCCTCCGACACTCCGGACATTCTACATCGTGAATATGCTTGGCACAGAACCACCGCGCTACATTCTTGCCGCACACAGCACGATAACGCTGCATCCTCTTGATTTTCTTGCTGCACGCGTGCAGTACGTCAGCTTTCGGCATGTCAACCGACTCCTTCCAACAGCTGCAGCAGGACGTAGATCGCGCCTGCCCCCATCGCCCAGCAGCAGACGATGACGACCACGGTGAAGATGGTCATCGCCCACCGCGCACGGAGTTCGTCGCGTTCCCGGTCAGAACGGGAGTAGTGGTTGCGCATCGATGGTTTCTCCTTCCATCTCGAATGGAATAACGTACCCCTCCGCTGCGGTGTACCCGCAGTCGATCCGTGGATCGATGGTCTTCACAATGTCATAGTTGAAGTACTCCTCTACCCCCTCGCGTAAGATTCGGTTGTACGATGGCCATATCTCCTGTCGGAACACGTTCTTGCTCAGCTGCTCTGCGTTCCGCCGAATTCCCTTGCGCTTCCACACCGTATCCATCCGGTAGTGCTTAGGGGCCACGATCTCGATCTCCTCCGCCACGGCCTCCAGCTTCCACTTTCCTAGCGCCTGGTCGTCGAGCAGGTACCCGAGGCGCTGATACCCGACGGGATCCAGGATCAGAGAGTCCGTGTCGCAGTAATAGCAGTGCTCGCGTCCGGCGACCTGCACCGCGTCGTACAGCACCAGCCGTGCGTTCGCGGTGACGTGCGCAGCGATCGCGGCGAACGCATTCCACGCCTCCCCGCCGCGCGTCGTGCGCATCACCTTGTGACCGATCTGGCGGTACAGGTAGTGCTCCCCCGTCACCGCGTTGTAGACTGGCTCGCAGCGGAAAGCAAAGTCCGCGTCATAGCCGATCACCTCATCCACGTATCCACGCTGCCCAAACTTACCGTAGAGACTGTTCAGATACAACTTGGCGAACGCCCGCTGCAGCCGCAGGCCGGACCGATCCGCCTCCTGCTTCTGACGATAGAAGAAGTCCACGTACGACCGGAAGATCCGGCGCGCCTTGTACACCGTGCAGTCGTGCACCTCGACCAGCCAGCCACGCGCCGCAGCCAGGCGCAGCTCCTCGCTGCACAGCGTAGTCACGAAACGACCGGTCGGATAGACGTTTCGGCCATCCCATACATAGCCAAAGTACGGGACCGGCGTGTCCACCGTCACCGTCGCCACGGCGCAATGCGTGCGCAGCGTGTAGGACAACTTCTCCAGCGGCACGTCCTGCAGCCGCATCTCGAACGAGGTCGGATACCGGTGCTCGCGCATCACGAACGGATACATCGAGTTCACGTCCACCTTGTAGAACGGCCCGTCGTCGTATCGTCCGACGCGAAACACCTCCGTCCGGCCGCCGTGGTACGCTGCTCTGGCAATATCGGACTCCTCCGCCTCATCCGGTATCCATATCCGATGCTGCAGGAAGCGGTGACGAAATGCGGTCAACGCCCCGCTTGCTATCGTAATCGGCCACTTCCCCAGGTCGTGCTCCTGCAGGAAGGAACGGTACCACTCCCACAGCTGCACCAGGATCTCCACGTCGCGCTGGCAGTACACGTACCACTCCTCATCCGAGGCCTCCCAGGCAGGCATACGCATCTTGTGCAGGCCCAGCTCCTGGCCCCACTTCTCCAGCGCACCCCCGAACCAGTTCAGGTTGTCCAGGATGGTAATCGTCCGCTCCCCGTCCCGCCACTTGCTGATAAACACGCTCTGTCCCTCCGCAATGAAGGTTGGATCGTAGCCCGCCTCCACGAGGTGTGTCATATGCTGCAGTACGATCAGGTCAAATCCCGCATTATGTGCGATCACGTACAACACCCCGTGGCTGTGCGTGCAGCGAAACGCAAAGTCCCAGAACTCCTCCGCGTCCGTGAACCTGCAGACTTTGCGTGTCACCGACTCCGTATCACGCCGCACCCGCAGATAGATGGCCACTCCAAGCCGCAGCCGATGGATCGTGTGGTCGTGCTCGCCCTCGTGCAGCGTCGTCTCCACATCCACGAACAGCAGATGCTCTGGCATCGTCGTTCGCGTATCGTGCTTCAGCTCGTGCGCTACCCGATGCGTCCGTGGAGACTTCACATCCGCTGTCTGGCGTCCCAACTCAGGACCTCCGTCAATTCCAGCGGAGAAGTTGTGAGGAGATAGCTGAGCGACTCCTGCGCGTAATCACGCCACTCATGCTTGGTCAGCAGCTCATCACTTTCCACCGTGACCCACTTGGTCACGTACTGCCCAAGCTCATCACTCCAACCCCGCACCTCCATCCGCATCACGTACTGGGCCCGCCAGTCGAACGGTGACGGCTCATAAAAGTGAGAAGCTATTGTGTACGTCCACGGAATATCCTTGAAGCGTTCGTACCCGCCAAGCGCCTCACCCTCCCACCGGTACAGATCATACCACGAGCTATCGCGGATCGCGCCCCCACCGCTGCGATACTGACTCAGTGCATCCGTCGCCGTCAACCCCTCACGCACGGCTCGCTGCACGTACTCCACAGCCTTGAACATCGAGGCGGTCCAGCCGCCGCGCTCCTCAGCCATCCTAGTGCATCCACGTGCTCAGGTCGTCCGGAAAGTACCCCCAGGCCTTCGCGTAGACCCCCCGGAGCTGATCGCAGAGCAGCGATATCGCGGTAATGGAATAGTCGAAAAACTCGGCGTAATCCGGGTGGTCCTCATCAAATCGCTCTCGCAGCTCGAAGATCGCCACGCCGCTCTTGAACAGATGATCGACCGACTGCGCCGCCTTACGTTTCATTGCCTTCTTGGACAACCTTGACATAGTGCTTCCCTCCTCCCGTATACTTGACGTACGACAGTGTACCATCCAGGATAAGCAGCCCGTGGCGAACCCCGGCCTCGACCATCAACCCGAGGACACGGGGAGAGAGGATCAGCTCACCACTGTAGCCCAGCGGCGCGATGTGCAGACAGCCGTCACTCCACATCGGCTTCCGGACATCCATAACCACAAGCTGCTCCGGACGCATCGTGAGGATCGGACCGTATCGATCTGACACAGGCACGGCAGCCTCCTATTCTATTATTTCCTGGTTGTTGGGACAGCTCCAGTATAGCACAGCTCGGAGAACCCTGTCAAATCGACAGGTTTGGTACTTGACAAAGGGGAAATACTATGATACAATGGGGATGCACGTAACGGGGAGGACAAATCGGACAGCCCCGATAGGGGGCCAAGCAGATAAGGAGGAACACAGTGGACACCGAACGCTTCTACAAGATCCGTGCACACCTCTCGCTCGCTCATCAGTGGACAGAAGACTTCGAGGAGCATACGTACGACCTGATCGAAGTAGAGTCCCCGATCGTCCCCGTACGACAAGCCAACCAGGCGGCGCGCCTGGCTCTCGAAGTCGCACTCAAGATGCTGGACGACGCCAGAGAGGAGCTCGTGACCGATGACTGGCACTAACGAGACCGACCGCAGGAAGACCGTCCAAGGCCTTTACGACCGGGCCGTTGGGGGCGAAGAGGATGTAACCACCGTCGCAGGAACCGTCACAAGCGGCAAACGATGGGAGTATACGCACGCGGAGATCGCAGATATCCCGTTCGTCATCTTCTTCTACACGGAGGTCGAAACGCAGTACGGTCCGGCGTACGTTGCAGACTGCGAGGTCTGGGGCGAGGAGCACAAGGTGCTCATCGGCGGGGAAGTGCTCATGCCGCAGCTCAAGGAGCTCGCGCCACACCTGCCGATGTTCGTCAAGGTCATCCGGCCAGGGAAGGCCTACACCTTCGACGACCCCACCCCCGCCGAAATGGACGCCTACGCGGAGAAATACCTCAGCTAGACTCCGCCTCGCTACTCCCAGCCTCCGGTCCCCTCCCCGCCGGAGGCTCTTTCTTTGCCTCCAGCTCCTCCCGAACTCGCTTGGCTGCTTCCCGCAGCGCGACCATCCGCTCGACCGCTCGGCTCAGCTCTACCTTCACCCGCATTGTGTCACTCCTCCAACCAAAGCTGCACATACCAATCCGCGTACTGCTCGCTGTACCCTCGCAATGCCAGCTGCTCCCGAAACTGCTGCTCGCTGATAACCCCCTCCAGCGTCATGTCCCGCAGCTGGGCCGTCGTTGGGATCGACACCTTGGCTCGCTTCTCCAGATCCCAGACCTGCAGGCTCTGCTCTATAAAGGACCCCGGCGCGTCCAGTTTTCCCAGCTCGGCAAACACGTCCGACCGGTCGTAGACCCCGGCCACGTACAGGTCCTCCACGTATCCAAAGACCTTGTTCTCAAACTTCTCCTGTCGCTTCAGATCACGCTGCGCCAGCAGCAGCAAGATGTAATCCTCCAGGTAGCCCAGCGCACGCAGGTAGGCCGTCGCCTCCTCCTCGTTGAGAATCCCGTCCTCGTACATCGACAGGATGTCCCCCTTGGTAGCATCTCGCGTCTCCTCCCCGTAGGCTGCCACCGTCCACTCGGTGAGCAGCGCCGCATCATCCTCCGTGTAGCCCAGCTTCAGATACCGCTCATAGACCTCCCCAGGCCCAATGACTCCCAACGAGAAGATCCGGCGCAGGTCAACGCGCGTCACCTCGCTCTTCATCCACTCCTGCAGCTTGCCACGCCAGAACACAGGCAGGTCCGCAGCACGCAGGTAGGTATCTACGTCATCCGCATCGATGAAGCCGCGATTGAACATCTCGCGGACCTGAGTCAAGCCCGGCAAGGTCCAGTGTGCACGCCAGTATCTCTGGAACCACTCCGGATCCAGACCCTGCTTCTTGGCCCAGCGCGCAGCCTCCGACGGATAGTTCTCATCATAGCCGAAGCGCGCTGCCACCTCATCATTAAACGCCTCACGTACGGCCATCGAGACAAGATCGCCGACGCCAGGCAGGACCTCCATCAGCTCCCGGAGCATATCCTGCTGTACTTCATTGTAGCCATAATGGCCTAGTTCAGCCTCAACAGCCCCCGAGGTCAGCCGATCCCGCCACATCAAGCGTGCCAGCTCCTCTTGCGTGAGCAGCGGCCTGGCCAGGTCCCGCATCGCACGAATCCCGTCCTCCGACACACCGTTCATCGCCATCAGGGTATCGTACTGATTAGACGTAATGATGTTACGCGTCCTCAGCACAGCCAATGTCGGTGGATCGAACAGGTACGACCGGCTCTTCACCTCCGCCTGCTGCTCCAGGTGACGGTTCAGCGGCGCCAGGGACCCGCTCGTCGTACCGGTCAGGACAGACAGTGCCACGCCAACCATCGTAATGAACCCGGCCTGGTGCTTTCCGGTCATCGTCTCGCGAAGCAGATCCTTCACCTCATCCGAGACGCCGGGATCATCAAGCATCGTCTGCACAGAAGACCGGATAATGCCTCCCAGATCCGCTTCCGTCTCCTCGACAAAGTCAGCAACCCCCAGGTTCAGGATATCGCGGAGCGTCTGAGACACATCGTTGAGCAGCTTCTTGACAGCCCGGAGGATCGTGTTTTCAAACCACCAGGCAATCCGTCTGTGCGCCGGTGGCGACTCGTTGATTTCAACCGGTGTTACGTCTCGCTTCATCAGCTCCTGCCTACACAAACCGTACGATCAGATCACACAAGACGGACCCGAAGCGCTCCAATACCCCCGCAGCCGACCGCGACACGAACCACAGCATCCCCCACAGCACCGACCGCGCCACCCCCAGGTCCGCCTGGTAGACTACTCCCAGTGCTTCACAGATATGTCTCCCCAGCCAACTCCGAGGATCGTCCAGGAACTCGCCAATCTCGGGATTGTAGCGCCGAATCACCCGGATAACGAAACCACGAGGATCGCTCAGCAGCTCATCCGCATTCCTCCAGCAAGAACGCACGATGCTGGCTACCATCTCCGCAGGATGGGCTGCAAAGTTCATCAGCACCGGCCACTGCGACCGGACCACCCCCCCGATGTAGGAGCTCGGATCGATGAGAATCGTCGCCCCCCACCCGAAGGTGCTCGATAGTAACGCACGCAGCCAACCCGATGCATCTATGGCCATCCAGTGGATGAACGGATAGCTTGACCCAATCTTCCCCTCCAGCCAGGCACGTGCATTCAATGTAATCGACCACAAGTCCCTGGAGACGTCACGCATCCGATCCCGCACCCAGCCAGCAGGATCGGACCGCAGCTGGCGGAACGTGTGCTGGAGGTGATCCAGCAGCTCCCCGAAGGTTGTCCCACTGATAATCCCATCCAGCCAGCTCTTCATACGACGAATCATGTCGTTCGCTTCGCCACACTGGTCTCGCGCGCCGTAGAAGGCCCCCGACAGCACCAGGAACGGCCAGCAGAGCGCCGACCCGATCAGCCAGATCGACGCAATGCGCTCCGCAGTGTCGTGAAAGTTACTCGCTATCCGATCCAGGCGCAGATACCATCCCCAGAATGGCGTTATCGGCCCAATCGGCGGAGACGGCGCATTGGCCACGACTCACCCCCTCTCACTGTCCAGGAATGAAGCGAACCAGCTTCTCATCCTGGATCTGCAGCTGGATGCGCTTGTCCTCGAACGATTCAAATAGCAGTTCCAACCCCTCCTGGATCGCTTCGAGGTCACCCAGCGGTACCCCGTCCACGTACACTGTCACGATCAAGCTCTTTTCTGTCACCTCACTCCTCCCCTCTATGGCTCATCCGGAACCGCGCCTGTCGCTCCCCCTGATCATTGCCTACCTTGGAACCGAAGAAGAAGCCGATCACGGCCATCCCCCCGGCGTACAGGATGTCGGGCACCGGGACTTGCTGTACAGAGAGCGTGATGATCGCCCCCCAGACTCCCAGCGCCAGCAGGCCCGAGATGATGGTCGATTGCTCGAATTGCTCTTTGAACCAATCCATTCCAGAACCCTCCTTGGTCATGAGTTCCCCGGTTCGTTGACCGTGAGTATGACCTGATCGAGATAAACGACGTCGTTGTTGCCACTCCGACCCGTGTTCTGAAACTCAGCAAAGAGCGCGCCAACCACTGAAGTCGTGGTGGTCGGATATGAGTATGCAGACACGTCCACCTCGACATCATTATACAGAATACGCTCATACTTTCCAGACTCTTGGTCGATGACCAGCTTCAGCCAGCCGTAGCAGAAAGCACTCAGGTTTACATCCACAGCCTGCACGTCCGTCCAGCCGCCAGGACTAGCATAGACCTGCAGCTGCTCGTTAGCCACGTCGATCCGCCCATATGCCCAAGGTGACTCCGCGCCCTTCTGCCGCACAAGCTGGATCTGGATGTACTCGGTATTGGTGGAAATCGTGAAGCGGAATGCCGCTCCCACCCGAGTGGCTGGGTTTGCACCGGTCGATAGCTGGATGCGCGCATAGTGGCTCGCGGTCGAACCTGCCGTCAGTTTCAGCGCATAGCCGCTCTCACCGGGATACTCCACCCCGAGAGCGATGGCTCCTCCTGTGCCAGACGTTTGCGAGATGACCGGCCCATAGCCTCTACCGAAATCCTGCGCATAGAGGACGTTGCCACGCCAATCCCAGGCCACGGGAGAGCCAAGACGCGCTGCCAACTCCGAGTTGCCGGTCTTCAGCACACTCCCCCACTGGTCTTCCGCATCCAGGCCAAATGCCTCAATCCTCCCGTCCGCATCGACGCCGATGGTGGTCAGAACGCTATCACGCACCCCCTTCAACACCGCCGTCATGTACCCGTTGGCATCGATGGCCATGTAGTTCCCGCTCTGCCCCCGAGGGACCATCACCAGCTGACCGCTGGCATCCACAGCAAGGGTATGCAGGTCCGAGGCCCCATCGATCCCCTTTGCAAGCGTGGTCAGGTACCCCTCTGCGTCCACGGCCACGTCCACGTCGTCGGCGCCGCGCAGGACCGCGTAGAGCTGGCCAGTATCATCCACCTTCACCGTGCGGACAGTCTCGGCCGCATCCTCACCGCGCAGCAACGCAGATAGATTCCCGGCACTATCTACCAGCACGAGGACCGGATCGCCGTCCGCATCCACACCAAGCAGCGTGACCGCACTTGTGAAATCCGGATAGTCTTCTCCGCCGCGACTCTCTGGTATTGCCATCAGAAGCCAAGGCCAATGAAGCGCTCGAACAGCCCCACCAGCCCACCCCCTTCGTCCACCTCAAACTGACACTCTATCGTATGCGAATAAAGCGCCCCCGGACTGCAGCCCTCCAGCTGCAGCTTGAACACCCCCTGCCAATCAGAAAAGCCCGGCGCAAAGTCCAACACGCCGCCGGTCAGTGGTATCCACTGGTCAGTCACGTCCGGCACGATGCTGTCCTCCAGGTGTAGAACCCGTAGATAAACCTCTCCGTTTGCCCCAGGAGGGACATCGAAGCGCACTCGCACCAGGGAGCCCTCAGCCAGCTTGATTTCCCTGCGCTCGGCATCCTCTACCGCCGTCCCCGCCGGGACCGTAAGTGCCAGCGAGACAATCACCGCGCTACTCCGCAACCGCCATCTTGTACCCAAACGCCGTAAGATACACCCTCTCGGTGTTCGCCAACGACACACAGATCGCTTGCAACTGATCACCCTCTTTCATAATCAACCCCCCCAAAGGCTCAAGAAACTGATACTGCGGCAATGCGGCATGAAACGCGATACGCGTCAACGCAGCCCCCACCTTGAAATAAAACACGGTGTAACGCGCCACGGGATCATCGTGCCAGACGAAGAGTGTCTGCACGTTGTAAACGTAGCCAGCGGGGACAGCCGTGCTCGTTACGGTTGTAGACCCCCCTCCCGTACTCGTCTCGCTCAGGTCAAGCTTAAGCCGATCAGCGTACCCCCACACAACCCCCAGCCTGCGCCACTGGGTGCCGTCATAGCCCCACAGGCCCTTGTCGAAATGCGGTTCGGTCGGATCAGTCGGACCGCTCACGGCAACACCCCCTCCGCATCAGTCACCATAGGACACCAGCTCCCCTGTGACGTTCGCGTAAAAGGTGTCCCCATCGTTTGGGCTGTTCACCCGAATGGCAACCTTGTACCCACGCGGTACGACCAACGTGCCCGACATCCGATAGAAGTAGGCATTGTTCGTGCACACAATCGACTGTACCCAGAGGGTAACATTGTTGTAGGCTATCCCTACTTCCAGCCGAATACCGCTGTTATCCGCGTTAGACACAGACAAGGACCGAACGAGAAGGAAATCATAGGAGTCAATACGAGGAAAATGCGCCGTGAAGGTATCCGTCGAGGTCGCTTCACGAATCATACTCGCCACGTATGGAGCACGTTCCTGCAACATCAAATCACCTCCTTGATGAGGGGGACCCAGGAGAGGAGGACTACGTCATGCAGTGCTCCCAGGCCCCCCAACCCCCCACCTACGAACGTTAGATCGTCAAACTCAGGTGCTTAATAGCGATACACCTGCTGGACAGCTACGTTGACCTCCGCGTCGGCATCGCCGTTCGTGCAGAACAGATCCAGCTGGCGGTACTGCCCAACGTTCAGCCAATCTTCCGGTACATCGAGGCGACCAAACGGGTAGAGCACCGTGTTGTGCATACACCATCCGACCACGGTGATGTTACCGCGCTTGTCCGTCTGTGCCGTGCCGTCCGTATTGAACACGTACGGATACAGTGCTCCAGGCCAGGTCGTACGCGGCGAAACGATCACCCCGTCATCCCCCGAGTCCACAGTGAAGTTCTGATCGATCCCCACCCAGGTTTCCGTACGCGTTGCGTTGGATACGACCGCCTGAACAGGAACCACGATCGGATCGAACCCCTCCGCCATCTTGTGGATCACGTCTCCAATCGGTAGGTCAAACGGAATGAACTTACCCCCATCCGCAGACAGCTTCAGGTTCGTGAGCGTGCTGCGCATATCCGTCTCCGCTTCGTACGCACGCACGACGAGCAGCCGAATCACGCGGTCCGTCGGAAGCTCCACCCGCGTGTCCCCGGAGGCCAACGAGGTAAACTGATAGATGTCGCGAAACGACAGAAACCCCCCAGGAGGAGCAGCGTCCTCCATGAGCTTCGCCAGGATCGAAACCACGAACGAGTCCGACACGTAACCGTCGCCCCCAGCGGCGCGAACCGTAGCCTCATCAAAGGTGATCTTCAGCTGCGGGTTGCGGTGCCCACTCGGATTGAAGGCGTACTCCGGATCGTACAGGTACCGGCCAAATCGGATCGGTATCGCCTGGTACGGCGTGTCCGATCCCACCTCCGTCCGGTAGTTTTCAGGCAGCCCGTTCCTCAGGTGTGCGTACGCAGCGAGGGCCACATCCCCAGGCAGATCCCACAGAACCTCACCACCGTCCACAATCTCGATCTTGGAGATGCAGCGCTCAATTGGAGCTTCCTTGTTGTCCGTCCCACCGTTCGTGGCACCGAACATCAAGCCGATCTCGGTGACCGGATCCGTAAAGTCCAGGTTGAAGGTCAGTGTACCACTCGCACCCATATCGTACTCATGTTCAAGCTGATAATCTCTGGTACGCATCTCTCACCCCCATTCCTCAGACTTCCAGCCGGGCCATACCGCGCACCCAGGCCGTCATCCGCGAGATACTGTCTTCGAGCGTGACATCCGGCATCCCATCCAGCTCAGAGAGCAGCCGGTTCTGATGCGCAATCAGCTTCTCCCCGTAAGCGGCGACCTTGCCCTGTGCCGCATCCGCGCCAGCCGCAATCCGGTTGACGCCCTTCTGCAGCATCGCCGTCTTCCAATCCTCCAAGGTCATCGCACGCAGACGCCGCGCCCACTTGTCGCGCGTCGAGGTGTCCGAAATCGCGGCATACCACTTATCCGCAGCTGCGGCTGCAGCGACACCGGGGCTCTGTTCGACGCGGTTCACACCGGTACGGATCTTTTCCACGTTCGCCTTCAGGCCAGCCCCCCACCGCTGGGCAAACTCTTCGGCATTCACCTTCACAGTCTTCGCCATCCCCCACTCCTTCCGAGTACCAAGTGCTGCCAGACATCTAGCAGCTTCGTGTCAATTATACACCATTCAACCATCCAGTGTCAACCCCCTGCAGGCAACAGACCACCTGGTGTCATCCTCACACTAACCTACAGCTTGCCCGCCACAGAAACTCCCACGTTCCAGCTGAGAATTGTTGACAATTTTTGTCAACTACTCTAACCCACAGCTTACCCTACCCCCCCTGCCCCAAGCACCTCGCAGCTCTAGCCGAGAACACTACCCCCCAGGCCCCCCTCTTACGCCGCGCGGTCGTGGGCGCTGGGG
>Ga0209918_1001501_pt1 | contig 12405 bp, 14 predicted proteins | sample SalPonD_shore_MG_FD_185712 | JGI IMG/M metagenome (GOLD analysis project Ga0209918, IMG submission 185712) | Salt pond soil microbial communities from South San Francisco under conditions of wetland restoration - Salt Pond MetaG... | ecosystem: Environmental > Aquatic > Marine > Intertidal zone...
CATGTACCAGGGAAGGGTCTCGATGGTCTTGTCCCAGGCGAAATCGCCGGTCCAGAAATGGGCCACCCATTCGATGCTGAAGCGCAGCAGTAGCGCAGCGTAACCTGCCAACACCCCGATCAGGACGGCGAGCAGGCTGAAATAGATCATCTCCTGGCGCTTGAGCCGCTCCATGCCGGTTGAGGCGAGTTGTTTGAGTGACACAGTCAGGATCGGCTCCTTGCTTACATAATCGTCGCCCGCTGGATAAGACAGGGGAAGCCTAACGCGTTTGCGCCTCGGCGGCTAAGGCCAAAATGGTAGGATGGCCCGCAAAATCTGTCGAGTTTCCGCACGGTTTGCGCGAATATGCTCGACGGGGGCGATGTTGTCCTTCCGATCCGCTACCATTTCGGCATGTTAAGTGTCCTGCTCGGCATGGCGGCCATCATTGCCATCGGCGTCTGCTGGCGCCTGATCCTGAAGGAGAAGGCGGCCGATGCCATTCGCGCCCATCTGGCCCAGGCGGTCTACCAGATCTTCCTGCCGGCGCTGGTGCTGCACGTGCTGTGGCAGACGCCTGTGGATCTCAACTCCGTGCGCCTGCCGCTGGTGTCGGCCATCGCTGTATTGATCTCGCTGCTGCTGGCCGCGCTCGTCTACGGCAGCGGCTGGTTGATCCGGGCGTGCATGGGCGCCCACTATCACGCCAATCGTGCCATCGGCGCCCTGCTGCTCGCCTCCGCCTTCGGCAATTTCACCTATCTGGGGCTGCCGGTGCTGACACAGGCCTTCGGCCCGTGGGCGCAGATGGTGGCGATCCATTTCGACCTGCTGGCCAGCACGCCGCTGCTTTTTACGGTGGGCGTCCTGGTGGCCCAGTACTATGGCCAGTCGGCAGGAGAGGCGCGGGCCTTTCTGGGTTTACTCCGCGTACCGGCCGTCTGGGCCGCCGTCGCCGGTCTGCTGCTGAGCGCCCTGCACCTGCCGCAGCCGGCATGGCTGGACGAATCGCTGGCCACGCTCGGTTCGGCGGTGGTGCCGCTGATGCTGCTCTCTGTCGGGATGGCGCTGCGCTGGCAGCGCGGTTGGGGTGGGCGCCTGCCGGTGCTCGTACCGGTGTTGCTGATCCAGCTGGTGGTGATGCCGCTGGTGGCTTGGGCCGCCTCTGTCGGCGTCGGTATGCCGCAGAGGCTGCTGCCGCCCTCCGTGATCGAGGGAGCGATGCCGACCATGGTGCTGGGGCTGGTGATCTGCGACCGCTTCAGGCTCGATACGTCGCTCTATGCCGAGGCGGTGACGCTCTCCACCATCGTCTCCATGCTGACGTTGCCGTTGTGGCTCAGGATTGTCGTCTGAGGAATCTCTGATCTGGCAAGTGGATTCATCATTTACTTGGCAGCCTGCTAGCGGGGGATGCAGCCTTCATCAGGCCACGGCCCAGGCGAGGAAGGCGTAGCGGCCGAGTTTGCCGAGTGTGACTAGGATCAGGAACCAGGTGAGAGGACTGCGCAGCAATCCCGCCACCAGACAGAGCGGATCGCCCACCACCGGCAACCAGGCGAAGAGCAGGGCCGGCTGGCCGTATCGTTCGAACCCATGCTCCGCCCGTGCTACATCCCGCTCGCCGATTCTCAACCAGCGCCGATGCACCGCCTCGTTGCCCAGACGCCCCATGGCATAGGTGATCAGGCTGCCGAGCACGTTGCCGACGGTGGCGATCAGCACCAGTGGCAGCGGATGGCTGCCCTCGTGCAGCCGATAGAGCAGCAATACCTCGGAACCGCCGGGAAAGAGCGTCGAGGAGATCAGCGCGGAGAAGAAGAGGGTCCAGTCCATGGGTGGAGGAGTCTACACCATGTGGGCCGATGGCAGGTCACCGGCTCGATTCCGTCGCTATCACTCGCTATAATGAATAGGCTATGTTGGGGGAGATTTCGCTGTTTCGTTACGATTCACCGCTGGGGCCGATCGGTCTGGCGCTGCAGGGCGACCTTTGCCACCGTCTCTACCTGAAGGCGGTGGATGCACCGGCCTGTTCGCCGGACCATCCCGTTGCTGTCTGGTTGCGTGCCTATTTCAGCGGCCATGCCCTGCCGAAGGTGCCGGCCGCGCCGCCGCGCACCCCCTTTCAGGCGCGGCTCCGGGAGGTGCTGCTGGCGGTTCCGGTCGGCCAGGTGCGCACCTATGGCGAGCTGGCCGAGGAACTGGGTAGCGGCGCGCGTGCCGTCGGCCAGGCGCTGGGCGCCAATCCGGTCCCGATCCTCGTGCCGTGCCACCGGGTGCTCGCAGCCCGCGACCTAGGCGGTTTCGGCGCCGGTATGGCATGGAAGAAGCGGCTTTTGGCCTACGAAGGGGTGATCCTTCAGCAGACCCTGCGGCGGTCCGACCGGCGGAGATAGGCCTTGCAGCCTGCGGGACAAGCCGTATCTTCCCGCCCCATGCATTCCGTGACGATTATCGGGGCCGGACTGGCCGGTTCGGAGGCTGCCTGGCAGCTGGCCCGGCGCGGTATCGCCGTGCGCCTGTGCGAGATGCGCCCGGTCGTATCGACCCCTGCCCATCACACCGACCGCTGTGCCGAGCTGGTCTGCTCCAACTCCTTCCGTGCCGATGCGCTGGAGAACGCCGTCGGTCTGCTGCACGAGGAGATGCGGCGCATGGATTCGCTGATCATGCGTGCGGCCGATGCGGCGCGACTGCCCGCCGGTGGTGCCTTGGCGGTGGACCGCGAACTCTTCTCGGAGACGGTAACCGCGGCGATTGCGGACGAGCCACTGATCGAACTGGCTCGTGGCGAGGTTGGTGATATTCCGGACGACGGCCCGGTGCTGATCGCCACCGGACCGCTGACTTCCGATGCGCTCTATGCGCGTATCGGCGAGTTGACCGGCGAGGCGGGCTTAAGTTTTTTCGACGCCATCGCGCCGGTGGTCGATGCCGAGAGCATCGATATGGATATCGCCTACTGGAAATCTCGCTACGACAAGAATGTCACCGAGGGCAGCGACGGGGACTATCTCAACTGCCCGATGACGCGCGAACAGTACGAGACCTTCATTGATACGCTTCTGGATGCGGAAACAGTCGAGTTCAAGGGATTCGAGGACGTCCCCTTCTTCGAGGGGTGTATGCCGATCGAGGTGATGGCCGGGCGGGGGCGCGAGACGCCGCGCTTCGGGCCGATGAAGCCGGTTGGGCTGGAGCACCCGAAAACCGGCGAGCGCTTCCATGCCGTCGTGCAGCTCAGGCAGGATAATCGCGCCAGGAGCCTTCTCAACATGGTCGGTTTCCAGACCAAGATGAAGTACGGCGAACAGAAGCGGGTCTTCCGCATGATCCCCGGTCTCGAGAACGCCGAGTTCTTCCGCCTGGGATCGCTGCACCGCAATACCTTCATCAAGTCACCGGCACTGCTGGATGGCTGTCTGCGGCTGAAACGCGATCCGCGCATCCTCTTCGCCGGCCAGATCACCGGTGTCGAGGGGTATGTCGAGTCCTCCGCCATGGGGCTGATGGCCGGCCTCTTCCTCGCCGACATGGCGGCCGGACGCACGCCCGAGGCGCCGCCGGAGAGTACCGCACACGGTGCGCTTCTGGCGCATATCTCGGGTACGCGCATCGAGGATTTCCAGCCGATGAATATCAATTTCGGCCTGCTGCCCACAGCCCCAAAAAAGGAGGGGAAGCGCCGGCTCTCCAAACAGGAGCGGCGACGGATGGTATCCGAGAAGGCGCTTGTTGATCTCCAAGGTTGGTTCGACCGCTACCAATCACAGTAACTATTGTGTTCCCTCGTTGTTTCTTTTGCGCAAAAGAAAGAACCAAAGAATCGTGTCCGGGGACCAGCCTGCCCTGACGGGTTCCCGCTCATACACATCTAGAACAGGCTCCGACTTCGCTGCTCTTTTTGGATATACAGGAACGGCAGCCTGCTAACGGGGGGATGTGCGAGCACCTTTAATAATGCGGAGGGGGTTCCTCTTCCGACTGCTTTCGGATCTGTGGAGAATCGGTAGTGGTGAGTTGCGAGCGGATACTCCTGATCTCCACCTGCAGCTTCTCGATCTCGTGTTGCTGGCGGATCACCACTTCGTTCAGATCCTGAATCATGCGGTCCTGAAAGGAGAGCTTTACCTCCAGGTCGATCAATTGCTCATCCATGTACACGCTCCTTTATTCAGGCCCATTCGGGCGTCGCGTTCACCAGGGGAAGCTGCTCCCGTAGCGACTGCACATGCTCCTCCCAGTAGGACTCGGTATTAAACCACGGGAAGGCGGTGTGAAATATGGGGTCCTGCCAGCGCCGCGCCAGCCAGGCGGCGTAGTGCATCATGCGGAGCGTGCGGAGCGCCTCCACCAGCCGCAGCTCGCGCCGGTCGAACTCGAAGAAGCCGCTATAGCCGCCCAGCAGGTGCTCGAGCTGCGAGCGTATCTCGCCGGTGTCGCCGGAGAGGAACATCCAGAGATCCTGCACGGCCGGGCCCATGCGGGCATCGTCGAAATCGAGGATATAGGGCGAGCCGAGATCCCCCTGCGGGCCGGCCTGCCAGAGGATGTTGCCGGGGTGGGCATCGCCCTGCAGGCGGATGAGCCTCGGGTCGGTCTCCTCGAAGGCCGTATCGACTGCATCGAGAAGCGTCTCGGCCAGCTCCGTATAGGGTCGCTCCAGTTGCGGCGGGATGAAGTCGTGCTCCAGCAGGTATTCGTAGGAGTCGTCGCCGAACTGCTCGACGCTGAGCGTCGGACGATGGATGAAATCGGCTTCGGTACCGAGGGCGTGGATACGACCGATGAAGCGACCGAGTTGTTCGAGCTGCTGCGGACTCTCCAGATTCGGCGCCCGCCCTGCGCGGAAGGGGTAGAGGGCGAAGCGGTAGGAGTCGAAGTGGTGCAGCGTGGTACCCCCGATGACCAGCGGCGGCACCACTGGGATGTCGAGCCCCGCGAGCCTCAGGGTGAAGTCGTGCTCCTCGAGGATCGCCGCGTCCGTCCAGCGTTCGGGGCGGTAGAACTTAGCGACCACGTAACGCTCGCTGCTCTCCTCCAGTCCCACCTGATAGACGCGGTTTTCGTAGCTGTTCAGCGCCAGCTGGTAGCCGTTGCAGTGGTAGTCGAGGCTCTCCACCGCCTGCAGCACCTGCTCCGGTCCGAGAGCGTAGAAGGCGTGCGTATGGTCGGGCGCGCTCATTCGCTCTTGCGCCGCAGGCCGAGCAGGTACTCGACGTTGCCCTTGGGGCCGTGGATCGGGGATTCGGTGACGCCGACGATCTCGGCACCCGGCAGCTTTGCGGCCATGGCGAGAATCTTGTCGATGGCTTCCTGGCGCGCCGCCTCGTCCTTCACCACCCCTTTGACGAGAAGTTTCGGGCCGACCTCGAACTGCGGCTTGATCAGCGCCACGCACCAGCCGCTCGACCTCAGGAAGGACCATGAGGGGGGCAGCACCTTCTCCAGCGAGATGAAGGAGGTATCCATCACCAGTACATCGACTGGCTCCGGGATCAGCTCGGGGGTCAGCAGCTTCACGTGCGTCTTCTCCAAGTTGATAACGCGCGGGTCGTTCTGAAGCTTGTAGTGGAGCTGGCCGCGGCCGACATCGACGGCATAGACCTTCGCTGCACCGTTCTGCAGCAGGCAGTCGGTGAAGCCGCCGGTGGAGGCGCCGACATCGAGGCAGATGGCATCCGTGGCGTCGAAATGGAAATAATCGAAGGCGCCCTTGAGCTTCAGGCCGCCGCGCGAGACGTACGGAAGCGTTTCGCGCACCTCGATATCCGCACTGTTGAGGATGCGGGTGCCGGCCTTGTCGCATTTCTGACCGTCGACGTAGACGAGCCCGGCCATGATCAGCCGTTGCGCCCTGCTGCCGCTCTCGGCCAGGCCGCGCTCGGTCAGCAGGTGGTCGAGACGGACTTTTTTGGGTTTGCCGGAACCGCTCATTCGGTTCGGATTAGGCGATGGGCGCGCCGATCCTTGGCAGGATGCCAGTAAATCAGGCTCTCCCTAACATACGCAGGCGTTCGGTGATGGCCTCGGCATCGAGGGAGAGGTCGCGCAGTACCTGGCCCTGCGTGCCGTGCGGCGGGTAGGTGTCCGGAATGCCCATGTGGGCGAAGGGACCGTGCCAGCCGTTTGCAGCGGCGCATGCCGCGATTGCTTCGCCGACGCCGCCCTGTACGCTCCCCTCCTCGACGACCATCAGCGGCTTGCCGGGCTCCAGGTGCGCACGCAGCGTCTCCTCGTCCAGCGGCTTGATGAAACGGAGGTTGACCAGCGTGAAGTGTTTGCCCTCCTCGCGGCGCAGCGTCTCGACGGCGGCCAACGTATCGCGCACGCGGCTGCCGACGGCGACGACGAGCCCGTCCGGCCCCGATTCCAGTACCTCCGCCCTGCCCGGCTGGAGCGGTTTCGGCGTCTCCGGCGCGATGCCGTAGCCGGTGCCGCGCGGATAACGGATGGCGCATGGGGTGTCCAGTTCGATGGCAGTGGCCAGCATATCGCGCAGCTCGGCCTCGTCCTTCGGCGCCATCAGCGTGATATGGGGCAGACAGCGCAAAAAGGCGATGTCGAAGCTGCCGGCATGGGTGGCGCCGTCGGCGCCGACGATGCCGGCCCGGTCCATGCAGAAGATGACCGGCAGGCCCTGGATACAGACATCGTGCACAATCTGGTCGAAGGCGCGTTGCATGAAGGTGGAGTAGATCGCCACCACCGGCCGGAACCCCTCGACGGCGAGGCCGGCGGCGAAGGTCACAGCATGCTGCTCGGCGATGCCGACATCGATACAGCGTTCCGGATGGCGTTTGGCGAAACGCGAGAGGCCCGTCCCCTCCGGCATGGCCGCGGTGACGGCGACGATGCGGGGATCGGTATCGGCCATGTCGGCCAGCGTGTCGGCAAATACCTGGGTATAGGTCGGCGGCTGGCCCTCGAGCTTGACCGGTTCCCCGGTCTCCGCGTCGTAAGGTCCCAGCCCGTGCCAGGTGACCGGATCCTCCTCGGCCGGGGCGAAGCCGAACCCCTTCTTGGTGACCGTATGCAGGATCACCGGCCCGTCCAGCGATTTGCAGTTCTCCAGTGTCGGTAGCAGGTGATCGAACTGGTGGCCGTCGATCGGACCGATATAGCGGAAGCCCATCTCTTCGAACAGCGTGCCCGGCGTGATCATCCCCTTGACGTGTTCCTCCAGCCGTTTGGCTGCTTCGTGCGCCAGCGGCATCTTCTCCAGCACCTTGCGTGTGGCGTCGCGCATGCTGGTATAGGTCTTGCCGGTGATCAGTCGGGCCAGATAGGCGGACATCGACCCGACGTTGGGCGCGATCGACATCTCGTTGTCGTTGAGGATGACCAGCAGCCGGTGGCCTCCGGCACCGGCGTTGTTGAGCCCCTCGAAGGCCATGCCGCCGGTCAGGGCGCCGTCGCCGATGACGGCAATGACATGGTTGTCCTCCTTTTTGAGGTCGCGGCCGAAGGCCATGCCGTAGGCGGCCGAGATCGAGGTGCAGGCGTGGCCGGCCCCGAAGGGATCGTGCTCGGACTCCTCGCGCTTGGTGAAACCGGAGAGGCCGCCATGCTGACGCATGGTCGGCATGCGGGTCAGTCGGCCGGTCAGCATCTTGTGCGGATAGGCCTGGTGGCCGACATCCCAGACCAGGCGGTCGCGCGGGGAGTCGAAGAGGCGGTGCAACGCGATGCTCAGTTCGATGACGCCGAGACCGGCGCCGACATGGCCGCCGATCGGGGCGAGGATCCGGATCATGTACTGCCGCATTTCGGCAGCCAGTTGCGACAGCTGTTCCTCGTCCAGCCGCTTGACGTCCTCGGGACCGCGAATGGTTGAGAGAAGGGGGTATTTTTCGAGTTTCACTGGTCGCGCTCGCGGATATAGCGAGCCAGCTGGCGCAGCGGATCGCCCTGTTTGCCCAGTGGTTCGAGGGCGGCGACGGCCATCTCCAGCATCTCGTCGGCCAGCTCGCCGGCTGCCTCCGGACCAAGTACCGAGACGTAGGTGGCCTTCTGCTGGGCTGCATCCTGGCCTGCCTGTTTGCCCAGCGCCTCGGTCGTGGCCGTGGCGTCGAGGATGTCGTCGGCGATCTGGAAGAGCAGGCCGACCGCCTTGCCGTAACGCGAGCAGGCATCGACCTGCGTGGCATCGGCACCGGCCAGCAGGGCGCCCGCCTCGCAGCAGTAGCGCAGCAGCGTGCCGGTCTTGTGCAGGTGGATGCGCTCCACCTCCAGCACGCTGTCGACCGTGCCGGATTCGGCCTGCATATCGAGCACCTGGCCGCCTACCATCCCCTGGGCGCCGGCGGCAACGGCTAGGCGTCGGGTCAGATCCACGGCCAGTTCGGGGGTGATGGCCATCTCGCCAAGAAGCTCGAAGGCCAGGGTCTGCAGCGCGTCGCCGGCCAGAATGGCGGTGGCCTCGTCGAAACGCCTGTGACAGGTCGGTTGGCCGCGACGCAGATCGTCATCGTCCATGCAGGGGAGGTCGTCGTGAATCAGCGAGTAGGTGTGCATGCACTCAATACTGAGCGCGGCGGGGGTGATCTCCGAGGTGCCGCCGCAGGCGGCGTGGCACTCCAGCATCATCGCCGGACGGACGCGTTTGCCGCCGGCCATCAGACTATAGCGCATCGCTTCCCAGAGCGGGGCCGGGATGACGGTTTCGCGGTCGTTCAACATCCGTTCGAGCGCGCCGTTGATGCGCGCCGCGTGCTGTTTGAGTCGGGTGGCGGGCATCGCTATTGCGGGTCTTGTTCTTCGCCGAGCACCTGCAGGCGCTGTTCGGCGCCGTCGAGCAGCGATTCGCAACGGCGGGAGAGCTTCACCCCCTCCTCGAAGGCCGCTACGCTCTCCTCCAGCGGAAGCTGGCCGGATTCGAGCTTCTCGACCAGCTCGGTGAGGCGCGCAAGGGCTTCCTCGAAGCTCAGTTTGTCGATGTTGCTGTCGGTTGCCGTCGGTTTTTTGTCGCTCAAGCCTGCCTCCTGCGAGGGATACGGGTCGATCCTTCCCGTGGCCGGCCATTGTAGGTTGAACGCCCGGGGAATCAATGCGGGCTTCGTCGCTTGCCGCCTTCATGCCGCCTCTCTAGCGTTGCCGCATGATGACCCCTTCCTCCAGTGTATACATCCCGTTCTTGTTGTGCTTCCTCTTTCTCGGACTTCTGGGCGGAAGCCGTCCGGCCATGGCGATCGTCAATGTTGAGGATATGATGATCAACGAGCCTGAACCGGGCGTTAGCGGTCAGGTGGATGCCTCGGTCAACGGCACCTCGGGCAATAGCAACACCGTGCAGGCCTCGGGGGGTGCCCGGGTGCAGTGGCAGCACGGCGCCTATACCGACATCGGCATGGTCAATTACGCCTACGGCAAGAGTCAGGGCAGAAGCAACGTTAATCAGGGTTTTGCGCACCTTCGCCATCGTCTGCACCTCTCACGGCAATGGGGGGTGGAGGTGTTTCTGCAGGCCCAGAAGAACGATTTCACCCGGCTGCTCTTTCGCGGTCTGGCCGGCGGCGGCTTGCGTTGGCGTATCGGAGGCAAATCGCAGCGGGTGGCGGTCTATACCGGGGCCGGCGCGATGTATGCGGTGGAGCGCTATAAGGCACAGGCCGGCACCAACGATGCGCGCTCCACCAATACCATCCGCGGCAACTTCTATCTGGTGCTCAAGTACCGGCTGAATGATCATGTCCGCTTTCTCAGCACTACCTACTACCAGCCCCGCTTTTCCTATCCCGCCGATTTTCGTATGCTGGAGGATGCGGCGATGAACGTGAACCTGATCAAGTCGCTCGATTTCCGGACAACGTTGCAGGTGCAGCACAACAACCGGCCGCCGCAGGGGATCAAGCGGACCAACCTGATCTACGCCTCCGGCATCGAGTATCATTTCTAGGAATGAAAACAGATACTTCCGTGGGTTCGGTGACTTGACGATGCGGGTGATCCGGCACGAAAGACAGCCCTACCCCGACGCCGTGGCCGAGCAGGAGGCGGAGGTGACGCGTATCCTTGAAGGTGCCTCCGCACCCTGCGTCATTCTCACCGAGCATCCGCCGCTCTTCACCATCGGCACCTCCGGCAGTGAACAGGATGTGCTGCGCCGCGATATCGGTGGTGTACATATCGACCTCTTCGAGACGGGGCGTGGCGGCGAGACCACCTACCATGGCCCCGGCCAGCTGGTCTGCTACATGCTCGCGGACCTGAACCGCGAACGCGATCTGCACCGCCATGTCCGGCGTCTGGAGGAGATAGTGATCCGCACGCTGGCCGATTTCGACATCGTGGCCGGGCGCAGCGAGCAGGGCATTGGCGTCTGGGTGGAGGAGAAGAAGATCGCCGCCGTCGGCGTGCGCTGCCGCAAGTGGATCAGTTACCACGGCATTGCACTGAACATCGAGCCGAATCTCGATCATTTCGGTGGCATCGTCGCCTGTGGCATGCGAGATGCTCCGGTCACGTCGATGCGGGCGCTGGGGGTCGATGTGTCGCGCCCCGACGTCGAGGCGGTGCTGTTGCGGCATGCGCGCTCCCTGTTCGATTCCGGAGCGGGACACGAAGGAAGTGATGATTGATATCCTGTCAATAGGTCTAATATGCAGATGCATGGCGAAGATGTAGGCTTGGCCCATGGCAATTGAGAAACCGATCCGGGGACTAGCCCGAAGCGGCGCCCTTCCCTTCTCCCCGCAGGGGTGGCCCTTCATGCTGCCGCTTGCGGTGGTTGCGCTCGTCTGCCTGGTGCTGGGCTGGCTTTGTGTTGCCGGGGTGTTGATCTTGCTGCTTGCCTTCGTGGTCAACTTCTTTCACGACCCCGAACGCGATGTGCCGCAGGATCCGGACGCCTTTGTCTCTCCGGCCGACGGCAAGGTGGTACGTGCCGAGCAGGGCGAGGCCGGCACGCGCGTCGATATCTTCATGAACGTCTTCAACGTGCATGTGAACCGTGCCCCGATGGCCGGTCGCATCACGGAGATGCGTTACTTCCCGGGCAAGTTCATCAACGCCAGCCTCGACAAGGCGAGCGAGGAGAACGAGCGTAACCGTTTCGAGATGGAGCTGGATGCGGGCGGACGCATCGCCTTCACGCAGATTGCCGGCCTGGTGGCACGCCGTATCGTCGCCTACGTCGGTCTCGGCGATGCCGTGAAGACCGGGCAGCGCGTTGGCATGATCCGCTTCGGTTCCCGGGTCGATTGCGAGATGCCGGCCGGTTTCGTGCTGAAGGTGGCCGTCGGACAGAAGGTCAAGGCGGGCGAGACGGTGCTGGCCGTGTGGGAGGAGAGCAATGGGTAAAGCAGCGCAGGTTCGCGAACGCGGCATCTACGTGCTGCCGAGCATCTTTACCACTGCCGGGCTCTTCGCCGGTTTCTATGCCCTGATCGCCGCGGTGCAGGGGCGCTACGAGTTGGCTGCCTGGGCCATTATCGTGGCGGCGGTGTTCGATATCCTCGATGGGCGAGTCGCCCGGCTGCTGCAGGCCGAGTCTGCCTTCGGTGCCGAGTACGATTCACTTTGCGACATGCTCTCCTTCGGTATCGCGCCGGCGGTACTGGTCTATCTCTGGGCCTTGGTGCCACTGCACAAGCCGGGCTGGCTGGCCGCCTTCCTGGTTGCCGCTTGCGCCGCACTCAGGCTGGCACGCTTCAATGTGCAGGTCGGCACCCAGGACAAGCGCTACTTCCAGGGGCTGCCGACTCCGGCGGTCGCCATGTTCATCAGCACCGCGGTGCTGTTCCACGAGAATGCCGGCCTGCTGCCGTTACCGTGGCTCTGGTTCGTCATCTCGGTGACGCTGGCCTGGCTGATGGTCAGCCGCGTGCGCTTCTTCGCCGGCAAGGATGTCGATCTGCGCAAGCGCCGCCCCTTCATTCTACTGGTCGGTTTTCTGGGGATCATCGTCTTTGTCATGGCCAACCCGCACATGAACCTTTTCGTGCTGACGATGGCCTACTGCCTGCACGGACCGATGCTCAGTGCCTGGCAGCGCTACCGCTCATCGCAGCTGCGCGAAGCGCGCCGGCGCCGCAAGCATGCCGCCAAGTATCCGCAGGATGCGGAATGGGCGGATCACGAGGAGAGGGAGCCGGACTCAGCCGCCGGCGAGTAGCAGCATCTCCCGCACGCATTTGGCTGCCAGTACCGATGAGCAGCCGGAGGCATCGAGCTGCGGCGCCAGTTCCACCGCATCACCCCCGACCATTCGGCACCCCTGCAGCGCCTGCACGGTGCGTTGAAACTCCCACCAGCCGATGCCGCCGGGCTCCGGCGTCCCCGTGCCGGGGAAGCAGGCCGGATCGAAGACATCCAGATCGACCGTCAGGTAGAGCGGATGACTGCCGATCCAGTCGCGCAGCGCCTGCAGATCCTCCTCCCGGAAGGTGGTCAACGTGTCGTACTGGCGCATCAGCGCAT